>Ga0209487_1001770_pt1 | contig 17922 bp, 16 predicted proteins | sample Poulit2012_FD_187524 | JGI IMG/M metagenome (GOLD analysis project Ga0209487, IMG submission 187524) | Agricultural soil microbial communities from Georgia to study Nitrogen management - Poultry litter 2012 (SPAdes) (version 2) | ecosystem: Environmental > Terrestrial > Soil > Agricultural land...
TCATCAAGGCGGAGATCGTCTCCTTCGACCAGCTGATGGAGGCCGGTTCCATGGCTGAGGCCAAGGCCAAGGGCTGGGTCCGTATGGAGGGCAAGGACTACGTGATGCGTGATGGGGACGTGGTGGAGTTCCGTAGCGGATTAACCTCTGGCGGCAAGAAGTGAGCCAGCCTCCTGCGCTCGATGCGGCGAGGAGCCTCCTCGAGGATGTCGCTTCCCTCCTCGACCATCATCCGGCTCAGAAGGACCCGAAACCTGGGAAGCCTCCGGGGCCCGGCTACGGGCCTTTGCTCAGGGCTGGCACCGCCCTCTGTTACACGGCGTGGGAGGTCTATGTTGAAGAGGCGCTGCTCGAGTCTGTGAGCTGGCTGCTCGACAACCGATCGCCCGAGGACCTTCCTGAAGCGCTGCGTACGTGGGTGGCGGGTCAGAACGGTGACCCATGGGCGTTCGTCGGTGACTCGTGGCGTGCCGCTGTGCTTGGACTTGTGCGTTCCCGCCTTGAAGGAGACGCGCAAGGGCGGTTCGGGTTCAACACCGCGAGCGTTTCAGGCGTCGAAGGGCTCTACAACCAGGTCCTGGGTTACAGTCCACTGCGAGCAATCCGGTGGCAGAAGAAGTCGAATGCAGCCGTACGGAAAGACATCTCGACCCTTGTGGAGGTGCGCGGCGAGATTGTCCATCGAGGAACCACGCCAGGGGCGTTGAGCCTCGGCGGAGTTCGTTCATGGGCCGACTTCATCCGACGGTTGACAGAGAAGTTTGACGCGGGCCTCGTGGAATTCCGTACAGGGATTTCGTCTGGGAGTAAGAAGTAAGCGCTAGGTCGCATCGGTGCGGGCGAGGAGGGCACACCATTGTCGAGACTGACGGAGCTGCTGCGGCAGGCACGCAAGGCCGATCCGCAACTCGGTGCTGATCTGGAAGCCGAGATCGCCGCGCTCACCAAACGTCGCACGTTCGGTCTCGTCTTCGAGCAGCATCAGCCCGAGGCTGTCGAGCTGCCCGGCAAGCCGGTGCGTCGCGGCGACAAGGTACGAGTGCTTCCACCCCGTGGATCGTCGGGGGCGCGTGATCACCGCCTCTGGCGCGTCGACCGAATCGAGAAGGCCGACGGAGTTCGCCTGGCCCATCTGAGTGAGCTCGGCTCCGACGAGCCCGAGAGTCAAGTCGTGCTATGCGAGGTTCTCGTGGCCGTGGCCGAGTTCCGCGACCGCATCTATCCCGGCCTCATCGAGACTGATCGTGTCGAGCACGCTGAGGGCAAGCCGTTCCATACGGTGGTCAACTCCGAGAACTTCCACGCCCTCGAGATGCTGACCTACACGCATCGAGAGTCGGTCGACCTCATCTACATCGACCCGCCGTACAACACCGGCGGAAAGTTCGCTTGGCTCTACAACGACGATTACGTCGATACTGAGGACGACTACCAGCATTCGAAGTGGCTGGCATTCATGGACCGGCGGCTGCGCCTCGCCCGTGAGCTACTCAAGCCGAGCGGCGCGATCATGGTTTCGATCGGTGATGACGAGCAGCATCGGTTGCGGATGTTGATGGAGCAGATCTTCGGCGTCACGAACCATGTCGCCCAGCTCGCGATCGAGATGTCCACAACTTCGGGGCCAAAAACGACGAACGCTCAGCAAGGCACCATCGTCAAGAACGTCGAGTATGTCCTGATTTACCGGAAGTCGCCCGCGTTCGACACTGAGGTTCGGCACACCCCGCTCTACGACAGCATCGATAAGTGGGATACCCACTACTCGCTGTGGCTCAACGACGACGGGACTACCGATTCTGTCTACGACCGACTAGATCACGAACCTAGCATCCGTGAGGACATCGTGAACTTCCGACTGGTCAGCGAGAAGGGAAAGTCGAAAGGGAAGTTCATCGGGGCGAAGGGGATGGACGTCCTGCTCGCAGCGTCACAACCAGCAAGGGACTTCCTCCTTTACAACCTCGACAAGATTGGTCGCACTGACACGCCGCCCGTATCGGGGAGAGAAGTGTCTGTTCCTCCGGAGCGATGGGTTTGGCATGAGGCTGAGGGGCGGTCATATCGGCTCACAAAGTCCAAGACCGGCACGCTGTTGCAGATCTACACCCTCGATCGCAATTACCGGACGGCTGACGACGCTGACGGGCGCTTCGGTCGCACTGTCATTCGTGGCGACTTGTGGCGCGGATTCCACCAGGACATGGGCAACGTGTCGAAGGAAGGTGGTGTCGGCTTCGCCAACGGTAAGAAGCCGATTCGGCTCATAAAACAGCTCGTTAGGTGGGCGAACAACTCGCCCGACGCCGTTGTCCTCGACTTCTTCGCCGGCTCCGGCACGACCGCGCACGCCGTCGCCGCGATGAACGCGGGGGACGGCGGGCATCGTAGGGCGATCGTCGTCACGAACAACGAGCTGAGCAAGGCTGACCGACAAGCTGCTGTTGCTGCTGGCCACCGTGCGGGAGATCCCGAGTGGGAAGCGATGGGGGTGTTCGAGGCCAAGACGAAGCCGAGGCTCCTCAACGCCTTCGCAGAAACCTCGGCCAACGCGGAGTTCTTCGACCTCACCTACGAGGCGCCGTTGTCGGTTCGTCACAACCGTGCCTTCGAGCGCGTCGCGCCGATGCTGTGGCTGCGCGCCGGGTCCCGTGGTCGCGTCATCTGCGACCTCGGCGAAGACGGCTGGGACGTGGCCGATTCCTACGGCGTGCTGGAGAACCTCGACCAGGCGGACGAGTTCGTCGCGGCGGTGAGTGCTCGTGAGGGCGTCGACATCGCGTTCGTCGTCACGGACGACGACAGCGCCTTCCAGATGGTGTGCCGCGAACTGCCGAGCGGGGTCGTCCCGGTTCGTCTGTACGAGTCGTACCTCCAGAACTTCGAGATCAACACGGGACGGAGCCTGTAAATGCGTTACACGCTGAAGGACTACCAGGCCGAGGCCGTCCGTGACGTGCTGCGGAACCTGGACCGTGCTCGCGACTCCTACCGTCGCTACGGCGCGCTCTCGCAGTTCTCACTGAGCGCCACAACAGGTGCTGGAAAGACCGTCATGGCCGCCGCTGTGATCGAATCGCTCTTCTTCGGCAACGACGAGTTCGACGTGGCCGGTGACCCAGGCGCCGTCGTGCTGTGGTTCTCGGACGACCCGGCGCTGAACGAGCAGTCGCGTGCGCGTATCCAGGCGGCGGCCAGCGAGCTCGACCATCGACTGCGGGTAGTGCCGACGACGTTCTCCGAGCCGGCCTTTCGGCCTGGCAACGTGTACTTCCTCAATACTCAGAAGCTGAGTAAGAACTCTCGCCTGGTCAAGGGTGCACCGGAAGCCAGCGGCGATGACACGTTGCCAGGTCTCGAGCCTCGCCCCGACGATGTTCAGTCCTCCATCTACGACACGATCACGAACACCATCGCCAACGAGGACCTGACGCTCTACCTCGTGCTGGACGAGGCGCACCGCGGCATGGGGACGCGCGCGCGCGAGCGGTCCACCATCGTGCAGCGACTCATCAATGGCCAAGGCAGCGTGCCTGCGATGCCGGTCGTGTTCGGCATCTCGGCCACGGTCGAGCGGTTCGAGACCGCGATGAAAGATGCGAAGGGGCGTGACGCCCTCCCGTCGGTGCAGGTGGACTCCGGGCTGGTCCAGGCCTCGGGACTCCTGAAGGACGACATCGCCCTGTCAATCCCTGCCGAGGACGGCGCGTTCGAGACCGTGCTGCTGACCAAAGCCGTCGAGAAGATCAAGGCCTCCGAGAGCGCGTGGCAGGACTACGCGCGCGACCAGGGCGAGTCCGAAGCCGTTCGCCCACTGCTGGTGGTCCAGGCCGGGGACAAGCCCTCGCAGGAAATCCTCACCCGGACGCTGGACACGATCTACGAGGCCTGGCCGGAGCTGCCCTATGACGCTGTGGCAAACGTCTTCGGCGAGCACACGGACCTGACTGTCGGGCAGCAGGTCGTGCCGTACATCGAGCCGCAGCGGGTTCAGGACGCCACGCACGTACGTGTGCTGCTGGCCAAGAGTGCAATCTCGACCGGCTGGGACTGTCCGCGCGCCGAGGTGCTCGTCTCGTTCCGCCCTGCCAAGGACCGCACCCACATCACGCAGTTGCTCGGGCGGATGATGCGCACACCGCTCGCCCGGCGCATCCCTGGCAACGAGCTGCTCAACTCGGTTGATTGCCTGCTGCCGCTTTTCGATCGCAAGACCGCCACAGGAGTCGCGGAACTGCTGATGAAGGGCGCGACGAGCAAGGACGCCGACGAGGGAGAGGACGGCGGCGGTGGACTCGGGCGCCGGGTGCTGTTCGATCCGATCCTGCTGTACCCGAACCCGGCGATTGCCCAGGCTGTGTGGGAGCGCTTCGCGGCCATCTCGTCGGTAACGATCCCGAAGAAGAACGTGAAGCCCATCCGTCGGCTTACCGCCCTGGCGACGGCGCTGTCGAAGGATCATCTTTTTGACGAGGCCGTGGAGAAGGCGCACACGCATCTCCACGCCGTGCTCGACGGGCGTGCCGTCCAGTACAAGCAGAAGGTCGAGAAGGCACGCGAGGATGTGCTCACGATGGAGGGCGAAGAGGTCCGCGGCAGAGTCGGCGGCGGGTTCTCCTACCGTGCGTTCTCCGTGAGCGCCGACCCTCGCGCCATCGAGGATTACTACCGCACAGCCACGCGGATACTGAGTCCAGCGCTGTGCTCCTCCTATGTCGACCACCTCGTCGGGCCGGACGGGGACGAGGACGACCTCCTCGAAGCGCACATCACCGTCGCTTCGCTCGGCCGTGTACACGAGATCGCCGAGGCGGTCGAGCACGAGGCCGATGGGCTGTCCCGCGAGTGGCTCACACAGACCCGCGTCTCACGCAAGGGGCTGAGCGACGAGCGCCAGGCCGAGTACGACGGGCTGGAGTCGATGTCGACGGCGCCCGAGCCGATCACACTCTTCGTTCCGAGGAACGGCCAGGCCGACACCAAGGTGCGTCATCCCGACGGCACTGAGGAGGACCTGCCCACCCGCGAGATGCATCTGCTGGCATCTGCGGACGGGACGGTCCCGATCACCTTGAACGAGTGGGAGCGCAAGGTCCTCGACTCCGAAGCCGCGCAGCCCGGCTTCCAGGGCTGGTACCGCAACCCCGACCGCGCGGCGAAGGAGTCCCTCGCCGTGGCCTACAAGGACGAGGTGGGCGACTGGAAGGCGCTGCGCCCTGACTTCATCTTCTTCGGCACCAACCACGACGGCAGCGTCGCCGTGGACCTCGTAGACCCACACGGCCACCACCTCTCCGACGCCCTGCCGAAACTGCGAGGACTGGCCGACTTCGCAGAGCGCTTCGTAGATGACTTCCGCCGCATCGAGTCCGTGGCCGAGACCGGCGGCGTGCTACGCGTCCTCGACATCACTAAGCCACGCGTGCGGGAGGCGATCCGCGATGCCCAGAGCGCCAAAGCCCTGTACGAGTCGGAGTTGGCCAGTGACTACTGATCTGCTCACCCAACCCGCGCCCGTTCCCAGCGTGCGGGCCGGTATTCGCCGCGCAGGGAGGCAGTGATGATGGGAGAGTCGCAGCGGGCGGCCATCCAATCGGAGGTGGCTCGCGTTCACGAGAGCGCGGTCTTCTCGGCGCAGGGCCAGTTCGAGGCGGCCAAAGCGTGGAGGGCGCTCCATTGGACGCTCGGTGTCCTTACCGCGGCGCTGAGCACGCTGGCTGCGGTGCTGACGTTCGCTGCCGATGCTCAGGTCGCGTCAGGAATCCTGGCGGTGGTCGCGGCCATTGCTGCCGCGGTACTGACGAGTAGCCGTCCCGACCACCTCGCTGAGCGGGCCCTGGCTCGGGGCAACGACTACACGACATTGCGGAACGACGCACGGCGTGTGCTGCATGTGCAGGTTCCCAACGATGAGGTCGGTGTTCTTCGGGAGGCGCTCGACGGACTTGCCGGACGTGCTTCCGATCTCGACCACACGTCAGACCCGATTCCTCGCTTTGCCTACAATAGGGCCAAGCGGAACATCGAGCGGGACGGTGGGCAGCAGTTCGAGGTTGATGCCTCGTGAGTGCGACAGCATTCTCCACGTTGGAGTCGCTGATCCGCACGATGACTCCAGACGAGGCAGCGCGGACTGCGGCTGCGAAGCACCGCAAGGAAATCGAGGACTGGCTCACGTCCGACCTGGGCATCATCCGCATGCGCGAGACAGGCTCATGGCATCACGGGACTGCGCTCGACAGGTTCAGCGACGTGGACTACTTCGTCTCGATGCGCGACAGTCGTCCCTCTGTCTCCTCTACGGCTCTCGAAGACCTGCGCGCATCGCTGTCGCGCGGCATACAGGGCGCGTTCGTCTCAATAGACCGTCCAGCCGTGCGCCTGCGCTACTTCGATAACGGTCCCGATGTGGAGATCACGCCCGCCTACTACCAGGAAACCGACGATTACGACATTCCCGATCCTGACAGCGCCGGATGGATACGCAGCAACCCGGCAGTCCACCTGGAGTACGTAGATCGGGCGCAGAAGGAGACTGACGGTCGCGCCAAGGGGCTCATCCGTCTCGTGAAGACCTGGAAGTCCTGGAACAACGTCCCGCTCTCGTCGTTCTATCTTGAGATGCGCACTGCGCAGTATGCGCTCGGCAACAAGCCGATCATCTACGACTGGGACCTTCGCGACATCTTCAAGAGTCTCGCCAACAATGGATTCCGGGAGATGAACGATCCGACCAACTACGGGCGGCGGATCACGACAGGCACGAGCAACCTCGCAGAGTCGATCACTGCGAAGTACGCGGTCGAAGAGGCCGCGCGCCTGGCGCGGCTCGCACGCGAAGCCGCGGAGGCCGACGACCATTCCACCGCCATCCGTCATCTGCTCACCCTGTTCAACTCCGAAGCGTGATCGTGTCACGCAGGCAATGCTTTGCTCGAAAAGGCGCTACGTGTCACCTCGCCACGCGTTGCCAAGGGCCTTAGAAGGGCGGTGGAGCAAGGTGTTCCAGCAACTCTCGAAGCGCGGCTTGCTCGGCGGCTGGGCGAACAGACTCGCGGTGCCGGAGCCACTCGGCTGTCTCGCGTACGGATTCCCGATCGGCGTCAGGGAGCGAGGGTCGCGTGGACTCTCGCACACGCGCTACTTGCTCATGCAAAGCGTCCGCGGCATCGGGCACTGGGTCGATTACTTCGAGCCCGTCCCTGATCGACCGAGGCGTCACTGTCGGGTGGCCGTCGGGTGCGAACCACAACCCGCGTAGCAGCCCGATTCGATAGCCAGCAGGCCAGACGCCCAGGTCATCGGATTCCAGACAGGGGTCGAGACCGTCCCACTTCACAACGAACGTCTGTCGCATCACACGCTGCCCCACTGCGACCCCAAGTTCCTGCTGATGGTGTGTCTCAATGGCGGACAGGTTTGCGGCCTCCAAGCGGCGGCGCAGGTCGCCCGAGTGGAACGTTGCGGACTGCTCAACGAGGTCCCGAATCAGCATGGATGGCCGGCCTTCAGAGAACAGGCCCAGACGGCGCACGGCCCATCGGGCCCAAGTCAATCCTCCGTCTAACGCAAGGTCCACCATTTCGTCGCGTATGTCCGGCATGCGGGCACGGCCGTGGCCGCCGCCAAACTGGTTCCTAACGAGGCCGAGGCTAGCAGCGATCTTTCGAGCCTGGGAAGCCGCTCTAGTGAATTCGCCGCCCCGTGCAAGAGCATGGCCAGGTTGTTCCGCAAGGAGGTCGTGGGCACGTCCGATGCTCTTTTCGTACGAGTCGTTCGGGCGTGCAGGTTCGCCTGCGATGTCAAGCGCGACTCGGGCTGTCGCTTCGACGAGGCACTTGATATCGCTTAGTGCCTGACCGTCGTCAGCTGCGTCCAGTGAGCGATGCAGTCGTTCCAGTTCGATGGTGATGCACGACCAGTGCTCGTCACCCAGGAATTGCGGGCGCTGAATCTGGAACCGGTCATATCTTTCCGTTGGCACGCTGCCTCCTAGGCCTTCAGTCTCGCCCATGAGTCTGCCGGCGGACAACCGCTGACGTCAGTCTGGGGTGGTGCTAGTCGAGTCGGAACAAGCCCTCCCGGACACCAGCACAGGCGCAGGAGCCGCCTGCCACAGAAGGGGTCCGCACACACGCAGCGCGAGGCTAGGCGCGTGTCCAATACTTGCAGGAATCCTATGCGGTCAGCGAGCAGTTGCGCGTTGCATCGCACGATAGACAGTCGCGCGCGACACCCCCATCAGTGCAGCTACCTCTGACGTGGTGTGTTCACCAGTCCCCATGAGCCCGACAAGGTGACTCTCCTGCGCAGGGGAGAGCTTCGGTTGCTTGCCTCGGAGTCGGCCGCGTGCCTTCGCGACCGCCATGCCTTCGCGCGTCCGTTGGCGGATGAGGTCTGCTTCGAACTCGGCGACCATGCTCAGCACGTTGAACAGCAGCTTGCCCATCGGGTCGGCTGGATCATGAACAGAACCTCCAATGGAAAGTCGTGCCCCGCGATCCTCGACCTCGGTAGCGATGTCGGCGGCGTCCCTCACAGAGCGTGCGAGACGATCCAGCTTCGTGACCACGAGGGTGTCGCCTTCCCGTAGCGCGGCGAGGGCCTCACGCAGCCCTGGACGGTCTCGGTTCGTGCCGGATAGTCCGGCGTCTGTGTAGACGCGCGATCTCTCGACTCCGAGTGCTGCGAGGCCTTCTCGTTGCGCGGTGAGGTCCTGATCCTGATGTTGGGTCGAGCAACGGGCGTAGCCGATATGCATGACCGTCTCCTGTCTCGTTTAGGGGGCCGCGAGCGGGCAGTTCTCCGGGCGGGTCTTACGTACACGAGCGACAGGCGCAAGGCTTGCTCCGGCGGACTGTCCGGTCAACGTTCGTCTTACGCACACGTCCCGCCGGTTACACGGTGGTGCCGATGTCTGGACGGGTTCTAGCGGCGGCGACTTCGACGCGGAGCTGTGCGTGATCCGAAGCGAAGCCCATTCGAACCTCTGACTTGTCGATCCTCGGTGGAGGCGTGACGTCAAGGCGGGCGTCCAATCCCTCTGGCAGCCGCGTGTACACCTGATCGATGAATCGGTAGGCGCGGTTTGTGCGATCGCCGTACGAGAAGGTGGGAACCGGGTCTGGACGATCCTGAAGTAGCTGGTGCCACGCTCTGCCGGTCGAGTCTCTGCCGGACCGCTCAATGTCTGGGCGGTAGTCCTGGCGCGCTGGGTCCGAGAGGGTGTTCCAGTCCCCGCCGACAATGAGCCCATCGGCTGCACTGGCGTGCTGAAAGTCGTTAGCCCATGCGACTGCGGCCTCGGTGGATACCTCCGGTTCGTATCCGGTTTCCTGCTGCGTGTACCTTCGTCGTTTCCTGATATCCGACGTGCCGCGTACCACAGGGGCCGGACGGTACAGCGCAATATCCCGGTGCACGGGCGTATAGACGCAAGCGACGGCCATAGAGGTTCCGTCAAAGTCGATGGTCACTGCCGCCGCAGAGAGGAGTAGCTGATCCCTCTGAGCGTCAAGTGAATCGCCATCCCAGATCATGCGCTGCTCGACGAGGTGCGTTGCATCGACGTCAAGCAGCTCCCGTTCTCGGCTGACGAGCATCACAGTGCTGGCCTCCCTCGGCCTGGAAGCCTTGTCGCGGGGCAACTTGGGGCCGATGACCTCGTAGCCATGGTGATCGGCTGACTCTTCCAGAGCGGGACGAGCCGAGTTGCATACTGCGATCAGGCCAATCACATCCCACTGCTCTCGGAACAGATGGTTGAAGACGTGCATGCGGCGGGTGCGGCTTTTCCTCTCCATGCCACCCAGCTCCATTACGTTCCAGAACGTGGTGCGAAGTGTGTTGCCCATTGGTGATGCCCTCTCGGGTGCGGCAGATGATCTTGCTGAGATGGTGAGTCAGTAGGAGTAGAAGTCTCCGGTCTCAAGGAAACGCCGGAAGTGAAGCTCTTCCTCGTCGTGACGAACAAGGGCGGAGTCGACGTCGAGACGAGTCAGGGCAACAATGCGCTCTCTGTCCTCGTAGCTTGCTGCTGCGTAGCAGGGCGCTCGTGCGGCGAGCACCCGGTGCAGCTCGGCCCACTGAGCGGTCGTGAGCTGCGGATCACCTTGGTGAGCGAGTGTGATGGCGTCTGAGGCCAACACGTCGCTAGCGACATGCTCCCGTAGAACGTACGTTCCATCGGGCTTGAAGTGCGCGACGAGCCTGTTCTGCGACACCGTTGCTTTTTCCAGCCAGCAGTCAGTATCAGAGCCTCGGGTCCCCGACGGGCGGCGGTCGTCTTCATTTCCGTGCTCGTCATGACTTTCGGGGCTCATCACTTCCGCCTTCCTGGGTACGCACTCGCGTGGACGGCCGTGGGCTCGGCGCAGCCGGGTCACTTGTCGACTTCGGGGATTCTGCTGATGAGGCTGTCGATCCGCTGGATGAGCCGGTCTCGTTCTGCCTCGATCTCTCGTGCCGAAGCTCTTGCGATCTCCGCGATGTTCTGATGTTCCTTCGCAGCCTGTTCGGCGACTTCAGTACGGGTCTTGGCTTCGGATTCGGCGCTTCGGGCTGCATCGCGTTCCTCTTCAGCGTGCGCGATTTCAGCTGTGAGTGCCTCGACCTCTTGTCTGAGTTCAATGACCTCGGCGGCGAGGCGGTCACGTTCTGGCGAGATGGACGTGACCGCCGACCGGTAAGCGTCTGCCCATATGGCTGTGAGGCGCGCGGTCACATCGGCGGGCACCTCGGGGATGCTCAGCCTCACGGACTCATCCTCAGCCTCGCGCCACGCCTTCGCGACTGAGGCAGCAACCGTCATGCGCACTCCTGCGGCTTCCCGCACCGCGCGTGCCGTGACGGGGAGTCCACGGTCGGTAAGGTCCCGCGCAGCCGCCTCGGCGCGCTCCGCTGGGCCTGGTTGCTCCTCGACGGACATCTCGACCTCCCCGGGTAACTCGGAAACGTTTGTTTCCAGTTTCCACGTTACCGCTCGTGTATGCGATTGGGGAGAGTTTCGAGGGCGCCAGTTTCTAAGCGACATTTTGTCCGCGCCGCTGAAGACCTCGCTGGGCAACAGAGGCTTGGCCAGTGGTCCCGTTGGCCACTATTGCTTCCAATGCCACCATTGGAGTTGCTGAGTTTTGTGCGAGAGCCCGCGCGACGCTGAGGTCCCTGCGTCGATCAAGTGTCGTAGCAAGTGCATAGAGGCTGTCCGGTGGTGTCCGCTCGTGACGGGCAACAGCCTCCCGAACTCGCTTGTCAGTGTCCGCTGATAGAGCATCGAGGGCGTCCTGTTCTGCTCCGGGATTCGCGGCCAGAGCGGCACGCACCCTGGGAGACTCGTCTGCGGCGAGCGTGGCCTGTTCGTCGGGGGTTAGGGACCCTCGCCTGGCCCGCGCAGAGCGGACGGTGGGTGAACGATCGAAAGTGGCCGCGGGGGAGGTGCGCGCCAAAGCTGCCCGCTCCTGGACTGTTCCCGCGGCGTAAAACTCATCGACGTCTCCGTCCCAGCCGCGTTCGCGGAGCTGCGTGGTGCGACGGGCCGCGCGACGAGCCTCCGCATCGCAGCAGCGGCACCGGCGCTGACCGTGGTGATGGTCGGTACACATCATGCCTCCTAATCAGCAAACCTAATATCACATCCTAGACGTTGTTCATCAAAGCGCCTAGGTTTGAGCCATGACAAGTGGCCAGAGGGGCGCCGTCCCCAGATCAGTCCAGGCGACCTTGGACGAGGAGACGGCCCTTCTCCTCGCCTCCCTCGTGAAGTCCTCAGGGCTGAGCAGGTGGAGATGGGTGCGCGGGGCAATACTCGCAGCAGCCGCTGACCCGAAGGTCGCTGCTGCCATCGCTGAGGCTGCTCCTCCAGAAGGGCGAGGAGGGCCACGACCCGGCGCAGGAGGTCGACGACCGGGAGCGGGACGTCCTCGTCGGACGCCTCACGTCAGAGCGGCGGCCGATGGGGCAAGCGCAGAGGAAGGGAACGGATGAAGCACGTGGTCAGGGGAGTCCTCTTCGGCCTCCTCATAGGTGCGGTTGCTGGAGGTATCCCTTTTGGGCTGATCGGGATGCTCAGCACGCTCTCTAGCGGACATGGCGAGCCAATCTGGATGGTGGGCCTGTTTGGTTTCGCGGTCGCGGGCTTCTATGGCGCGATACCGGGCGGTGTACTTGGTGGCATCGTCGGCTTGATCGTGGGACTGATCCGTAGGGCGGCGGCGAACCGTCCGCCGGCTTACCCCGTAGCGGTGGCCTCCCCGCCGCCTCACGTACCTGTCGCCGCTCCAGCAGCACCCCAGGGGCACTGGATAGGAGTAGTTGGAGAGCGTCTGGAGACACGGGCCGAGGTCAAGAGCGTCGAGCCGTTCCACGACGTCTTCGCCGAGAAGGACCTGCGCTGGCTTCATCGTCTTGTCACACCGCAAGGGCACGCATTGCGGTGGCTCTCGAACTCGAACCGCGGGCTCGCTGCGGGGGACCGCATAGTGCTGAGGGGCACGGTGAAGGACCACACGTGGGCGGATGGGGAGTCCGTCACGGAGGTCTGGTACTGCCAAGCCAGGAAGGACGCGAGCGGCTGGCCGTCGCCAGGCGGCACCGAGAGCGTAGGAGCTGGGAGTGTCAAAATAAGGACACCGGAGGAGATCGAGGAACTGCGACAGCGGATGATCACTGCCGGTGAACGCCGCGCACACGAGCTGAAGGAACGACTTCAGGCTTCGACTACCGGCTCTGCCGAAACCGCTCCTCCGACGGAGCCGTCCGCGGCTCATGCGCAAGCACCTACCGAAACACTCGATGAGGTGCTCGCGGAGCTGGACTCCTTGCCGGGCCTTGAGTCAGTGGCGGGGCAAGTGCGCACCCTCGCCAATCGCGTCAGACTCAACAGGGAGCGTGAAAAGCGAGGAATGGCTGTATCCGAGGTGGGGACGCACTCGGTCTTCATCGGGCCCCCGGGCACCGGGAAGACGACGGTCGCAAGGATCTGGGGTCGGGTACTTACGGCGACGGGCCTCCTGCCCTCCGGGCATGTGATCGAGACGGACCGTTCTGGTCTCGTCGGCCAGCATGTCGGGGAGACCGCGCAGAAGACGACGGCTGTCATCGACAAGGCGAAGGGTGGCGTCCTATTCGTCGACGAGGCGTACAGCCTCACGCCAGGTGGTCCGACGAGTAACGACTTCGGTTCTGAAGCGGTTGACGTCCTGCTCAAGCGTATGGAGGACGAGCGAGACTCCTTCTGTGTGATCGTCGCTGGGTATCCGCGGGAGATGGAACGCTTCTTGGAGAGCAACACCGGCCTGCGTTCTCGATTCGCCCAGACGATGACGTTCCCGAACTACAGCGCGAGCGCGTTGGAGACAATCTTCAAGAAGATGGCGGCGAACGCCGATTACACCGTCGATCCTCGAGGGCAGCACTTGCTCGCTGCGTCCCTCACTCGGCTTGCCGACGCGCCACCTCAGGGTTGGGCGAACGCCCGTAGCCTCCGGGCGCTCCTCAGTGCAATGGTCGATGCGCAAAGCGAGCGTCTGGCCCATGCCCGCGACCTCGGCTCGGAGGATCTAGGACTGCTGTCTGCCGAGGACGTGCGTGCGGCGCTGGAGAAGCTGTTCCCAGATACAGTGCGCTGACGCGACGAAAGCCTCGCTTCACCCGCCCGGATCGCCGGGGGAGTGGCCGCGAGGCCTTCGTGGACCCCACAATTCAGGATGTGGAAGTCACTGTCAACAGTTGGTGGGGCGCCAGTTTCTGCACGGCTTTTCTCTGTGTCGCTGAGTCGCCGGCCGAATGTGGCTACGGAGGTGATTCGCTCGCTGAGCAAGTAGCTCTAATGGGACTAATGCCACCAATGGCCCCAATGCCTCTATTGCCGACAATGACCACATTAGGGGTGCGGAGGCGTCCGGATCGGGAGAGCCAACTCTGGCGGTCGTCGCCGCCTCGAGGATGGCTCGAGTCGCATCAGTTGCGGTTGCGACGTTCTGGTCGGCGGGGGTGTCTTCCAGCGGCGTAGCGTCTTGCCGAGCCTGGCGATCTCTGGGATCGGGCATGACGGCAGCTTCTGGATCAGCTGCTCGGCGAGGCGTCGGCCTTGGGCGGGGGTGGGCTGGTGGAACACGTCGCGGAGGTCTTGGGCGCACTGGTAGGTGACCTCGACCGCGACATGATCGGGGTGGGCCGCGAATGCGCTGGCCAGCCGGTTCTGCTGGCGAGACGTGAGGCGCTCCCTCCCGGCGCGGAGAACATGACGGATCCCGTAGAGAGGCTCGCCCTTGCGGCCGCGATGCCCGAGAGTCTCCTGCTGGACCCGGCGGCGGACGTCATCGACCGCTGCGCCGGCGAGCTTGACGATATGGAAGGCGTCCAGCACGCAGGTGGCGTCCTCGAGCTGGTCATCGATCGCGTTCTTGTAACCCTGGAACGGGTCCAGCGTCGCGATCTGGATGCCCTCGCGGAACGCGTCGCCGCGTTCGTTCAGCCAGTCGCGGTATGCCTTACCGGATCGGCCCGGGACCAGGTCCAGGAGCCTGGCAGTCGGATGCGGTCCGCGAGTCAGATCGACCATCCCGGTGAGCTCCTTCGGGCCGCGCCGGCGCGGGTCCCGGTGGTGCCAGATGTGCTCGTCCACTCCTAGGACCTGCACGTTCTCGAAGCGGACGGGGTCGTTCGCAGCCATGGTCAGGAGAGGCTGGACCTGGGACCAGACCGTGTTCCAGGTGGTGCCGAGCTGCCGGGCCAGGCCCTGGATCGTCGCGCCCTCGCGCCGGAGCTGGCCGATCGCCCAGCGGATCGCGCGGGTGCTGAGCAGGCCCCGCGGAGCGCAGACGGCGGGGTCCTGTTCGACGAACGAGACCACCTCGCGGCAGACCCAGCGGCGCTTGCGCCACCGGATCCGCACCGCCCGGCCCGCCCAGGGCGCATCGATCAGCTCGACCATCACCCGGCCGTGACCAGTCGCGAGGACCCCGCAGCCAGGACAGCCTGTCACCGGGTCGCAGGACTCCACCTCGAGCACCAGACCACTTCGTCGGCCCATCGTGACTGTGACCAGGTGAAGGCCGGGGAAGTCGAGGAGAAGGTCGCATCGGTCGCAGCGGTCGAGCGCGTCAGGGCATACGCAACTATGGTTGAGCATTGTCGAGGTCCTTGGTGCGAGCAGAGGTAAGAGTCCGCTCATCATCGAGGACCTCGACGTCTACACCCAGCTACCCCGCACCACCGGCGCGCCCACACTCAGCTCTGAAGAGCCTCATTACCGGATTCATCGACGAGGGTCGCGAACTGGGAGTTGCTGAGCACCCTCAGGCCGAACTCCTCCGCCTTGGCGCGCACAGCCTCGTCGCCGGTGACGATGATCCATTCAGGCGAGAGGAGGAACTGGCTGTCGTACTCCTGCCCTTCGAGAGCGCACGCGATCACAAGAGGGTCCGCACCCCCTAGGTTCGCGTAGAGGTCGATCAGCCGCGTGTCGTCGTCGGGCACGGTGGACAGGACCTCGGTAAGCCAGTGGAGCACGCGCGGCGTCGTCGGGTGGACGTTGTCCCGCAGCGAGGCGATGTCCGGGAAGCCTGCGGCCTCGTGCATCACTTCTTCGGGTATCAGGGCGTGCTCAAGGAAGAAGGTGCTGGCCCGGCGGGCCTTGCCGAGCTGGCTGAGGGCGTTGGTGTCGATCACGTACCGTTCTCCGAAGCCGTTCATTCGACCGCCCGTCTGAGATCGTCGATCCGCGACGGCTTGAGCTTGTTCAAACAGATCGAACGGCAGAACTCGCCCGGCGAGATGCTGCCGCCGTCGAGTGCGTGCAACATGCGGACGGTGAGCTCGCGCCCGTTGTACTTGCGAACGGCGTTCTCGGGATGGATGGGGCTGCGCGGCCCGCCCTTGGGGAGGCTCCGGAACTCGCCGCGCAGATGGTCGAGGTGGTTGCTCGCGGTTTCGCGGTTGATGATGCCCAGCCTCATCGCCCGCACTGTGACCGCACTTGCGGTGACCTTGAACTCGTCCGAGGCCGCCTTCATGTCGTCGATCGATGTCGGGCTGAGTTCCTTCATCCGGTTCGTGGGCATGAGCATCACGCCCGCGATGTCGTACTCGCGGCCCGGGTCGGTCTCTGCGCTGCCGCCGTCCCAGGTCATCGGTGCGAAGATTCGCCGAGCCACCAGCACGGTCATGAGCGCGAGGGTGAAGATCGTGCGCCCGACCGGCTCCTGGTCGTCCCCGTGGTCGCCCCCGGCCAGAAAGATGTACGGGACCTTGTTGTCCCGGATCGTCATCCCGCTGAACTCCACGTGCGTGAGCCGTTGCGGCATGTAGTGCTGGACGCTTCGCGACACGAGCACCTGATTGGCTTCGAGACGGTCGATGATGAGGTCCAGAGCCTTCGTCTTGGTCCTGCACGAGCGGAGCGCCTCGTTCGAGAGCCCGAGCGCTGACATGAGGCGAGCAGCGTCGGCCTCGACGGCAGACGTGTCATCACGAAGAAGGCCGATGATGGAGTTCCGCTGCAGCGACGGGTCGTGCTTCCGGACCAGCTGCTGCTTGCGGATCAGGTCCTTGACGATCAGCTCGACGTCCCGGAGATCCACCTTGGAGCGGGACCCGATCGAGAACGTGTCCCGGCTGACGCCGGCGAGGAGCTTCTCGGTCTTCGTCTTCACCTGCCTCTGCACCAGCGACAGCGGCGCGAAGAACAGGGAGTGGGGAATCTCGCCCTTTCGTGCGAGCTCGACCAGTTCGGCGTACTTGATGCGGCCGGATTCCAGCGCGCGCTCGTACCCCCTGTACGTGCCCGCCACGGAGCTGTCGAGGAGGGTGGTGAACACCGTGTCGTCGATCGGGACGGCATCGCGGCCGATCAGCACCTCAATAGACATGCCCTGCGACCTCCGGCCCGCTCACGCGTTCGCTCCGGCCGTCTCCTCGGCCAGCACCCGGTGCACCGTCCCGACCGAGACGCCGAGCACGCGTGCGATCACGCGGATCGACTCTCCCTTCTCGCGGCGGGCGAGGATGATCGCGCGCTTGTCGTCGTCGATGACGCGCGGCCGACCGCCGACCCTGCCGCGCCGGCGGGCCGCGTCGAGGCCGTTCTTCGTCTTCCGCGAGATGTCTCGGCGGCGGTCCTCGGCCAGCGCGAGCGCCATGTCGAGGAGGAAGCTGCGCTCGGTGTGCTCGCCGGCCGCGATGCCGTCGAGCACCTTGACCGTGCAGCCGCGCTGGAAGAGGTCGTTGAGCACCACCAGTCCTTCCAAGAGATTGCGGCCGAGCCGGTCGACCTCCTGGACGGCGAGCATGTCCCCGTCGCGCATGAAGTCGATCGCCGTCTTGAGCCCTGGCCGGTCGTCGACCGCCAGCTTGCCGCTGACCCTCTCCTCGAAGACGCGCACGCAGATCGGGTCGAGGGCATCGTGCTGCCTCTGCGTCTCCTGCTTCGCGGTGCTCACCCGTACGAGTCCCACCAGGGCCATGAAGCCTCCTCGCGTTCATTTAACCTGTTCAACAGCCTCTGTCCAGTCTAGAAGTAGTTGAACGGGTTTGTGAACATCCATGCGGCGAGAAGTTCGCGGTTGGGTGCCTGAGCTCACCGTTCACGTCAACGACCGTTTGTTGAACGGCGGTGTGAGTCAGCCCTAGCCCTGCGACGCCACGAACCGTCTTGGGCGGCGGATGAGAGGCGCAGGCCTGCCCATCACGCCGAGTCCCGTCGGACATGGGCGCATAGCCCCACGCCCGCCAGGGCGAGGGCGGGCACGAGAAGCGCGACGGCAGGAGGCCACACGGGCATGCCTGCAGGGGCCTCTCCAAGTGCCTGGGCGAGGAGCATGTGGCTGGCGTTGAACGGCAGCCACGGCGTGATCGCCTCGAGCATCGGGACCATGGACGCGAGCTGTTCGATCAGGAGCATCCACGTGATCGGCGCGGCGACGG
>Ga0209487_1001771_pt1 | contig 17908 bp, 16 predicted proteins | sample Poulit2012_FD_187524 | JGI IMG/M metagenome (GOLD analysis project Ga0209487, IMG submission 187524) | Agricultural soil microbial communities from Georgia to study Nitrogen management - Poultry litter 2012 (SPAdes) (version 2) | ecosystem: Environmental > Terrestrial > Soil > Agricultural land...
AACATATATAGGTGAGGGCTTTACAAATGTTAAACAAAAATGGGAAAGTTACGGTTTTCGTATCGGAGAGCAAATAAGTATTAAAACGTTGAATGAACAGTGGAAGAGTACATTTTTAGGCATTGCTGAAGATGGTGCTTTATTGATTGAAAATAAAAGAGGAGAAATAGAAAAATTATACTCAGGAGAAATACAATGGTTTGAGTAGGGGTGAATAGCTGATGAAAACACGTACAGATATACAAAACATGGTTAAAAACAATAACAAAATTGTTATGATAAGTGCTTATGATTTTCCGTCAGCCCAGCAATCTGAAGCTGCTGGGGCAGATATTATTTTAGTTGGTGATTCGTTAGGAATGGTCGTTTTAGGTTATCATTCAACCGTTCAAGTAACAGTATCTGATATGATTCATCATGCAAAAGCTGTAAAGCGCGGTGCAAAAAATACTTTTGTAGCTGTCGATATGCCATTTATGTCATATCATCTCTCGTTAGAAAAATCATTAGAAAATGCTCAAAAAATCTTTCAAGAAACAAATGCCCAAGCCTTAAAAGTTGAAGGGTATTCAGAACAAGTTCTACAACTAACTAAGCGTTTAACCGTTGCTGGGATACCAGTTATTAACCATTTAGGATTAACCCCACAAACCTTTAATGTTCTTGGGGGTTATCCAGTTCAAGGACGTGGAGAATCAGGAATAAAATTACTACAACATGCTAAAGAGCTTGAACGAGCAGGGTCAATGGCTATAGTGTTAGAAGCCATTCCAAAACAACTCGCACAAAAAGTAACGCAAAACTTATCAATTCCGACAATTGGCATTGGTGCGGGCATTCATTGTGATGGACAAGCGCTAGTATACCATGATATTTTGCGTTACGGGAAACATCATTTACCGTCCTTTGCTAAGGCGTATAGTAATTTTCAAGAAGTAGGAGTTAACGGTTTAACGAAATTCGTTATCGACGTTAAAACAAATCAATTTCCAACAGATGAACAATCATTTTTTTAATACACTTAAAAAGTAGGGATATTTATGAAAGTAATTCGTACGATTAAAGAAATGCAACAAATTAGACGGGACGAACGGTTGAACACAATCGGTTTTGTGCCGACAATGGGATATTTACATGAAGGGCATACATCACTGATGAAAAAGGCTACAGCCGAAAATGACTTAGTCGTTGCAAGTATTTTTGTTAACCCATTACAATTTGGGCCAAGTGAAGATTTTGAAACTTATCCACGTGATGAACAACGCGACCAACAAATAGCGAAAGAAAATGGTGTAGATATTTTATTTTTACCTGATGTTCAAGAAATGTATCCTGATGAATTGAAAGTGAATCTATCAATTAAAGAACGTGCAAATGTTTTATGTGGGGCAACACGTGATGGACATTTTGATGGGGTTATAACAGTACTTACTAAACTGTTTAATATCGTTCAACCAGAAGTCGCTTATTTCGGTTTAAAAGACGCACAACAAGTGGCGGTCGTTGCAGCACTTATTAACGATGTTAATTTTCCTATCGTTTTATCTGCTGAACCGACGATTAGAGAAGCAGACGGTTTAGCAAAAAGTAGCCGCAATGTTTATTTATCAACCGATGAAAGAGCCGAAGCAAAACATTTATATAAAGCTTTACTTCACGGATTAAATATATTTATTAACGAACAACAAGACAATGATACGCTTATTCAATCCGTTCGTAAATATTTATCCAAATATACGAGTGGGGTTATTGATTACGTTGACTTTTTATCATATCCGGAACTTAAACCTGTGACGAATAAAAGTGAACGAATGATTTTAGCAATAGCTGTTAAATATAAACAAGCTCGTTTAATCGACAATGTTATTTTTAATCGTTCCGGTGACATTATCGAAACGATTAAATTTTAAATTTTGAAATGTTTTTAAAAGGGAGTTTTTCTCATGAATAGATATGTAGTCATCGATTTGGAAACAACAGGACACTCTCCCGAGAACGATGATAAAATAATCGAGCTCGGTTTAGTCGTCATAGAAAACGACCAAATTGTTGATTCATATGCAACACTTATTAATCCAAAACGCTCAATCCCTGAGTTCATCACACATTTAACAGGAATAACGAATGATGCGGTTAAAGATGCCCCATATTTTGTAGAAGTTGCTGCAACCATTACTCGTTATTTTGAAAATAGTTATTTTATCGCCCATAATGTACCTTTTGATTTAGGATTTTTAAATGTTGAACTTAAACAAGCAGGTTTATCACCTCTTAAAAATCATGTAATCGATACTGTAGAATTGTCGCGAATTTTATTACCCCAAGCCCATAGTTTTAAATTAAATGAACTAGCTAATTATTTAAACTTGACCCATGATGAACCACACCGAGCATTATCCGACGCTTACGTAACGGCGCAATTGTTCATTCATTTAAAAGACAAATTATTTAATTTGCCTTACGAAACAATTAAACAATTAAGTAAGTTAGAACATATTTTTGATTCTAATCTAAGTAATCTTTTACAAAATTTACTTCATAAAAAAGCGTTTGAAGACAGTCCTAAATATATGACAACGTACAATGGTATAGCTGTACATAAACTTGAAAAAAATGAAAAAGAAGAGAAACAAATGACAAAAAGTTTCTCTCATTTTATAGATGATATTTATTTAAGGGAAAATAAACTGAAAAAACATGTTCCGACTTATGAATTTCGCGAAGGACAAAAGCAAATGTCGGAACATATTTATGATGCTTTCCAATCTGAAAATCATACACTCATTGAAGCAGGGACAGGGACAGGGAAGTCTCTAGCTTATTTACTGCCAGCTATTTATGAAGCTACTGCAAAAAATGAACGAATTATTATTAGTACACATACGACAAATTTACAAACACAATTGCTTGAAGAGTCTTTAAAAACATTAACTGAATCGATCGATTTTTCTTTTCAAGTTGCATTGTTAAAAGGAAAGCAACATTACATTAGTTTAGAAAGATTTATTCGTTCTTTAGAGGAAGAAGAGCATAAATATGATCTTGCTTTAACGAAGGCAATTCTTTTAATTTGGCTAACCGAAACAACAACAGGAGACGTCGATGAAATTCGCTTGCCTGCAAGTGGTTATAAATATTTTCGTTCAATTTCTGCCCAAGCCGATCGAAATGTATATAAAACCTCACTTCCAAGTTATTTAAATTATTATTTACATGCAAAAGAAAACGCACGAAACGCTCATATTATTATTGTAAATCATGCATTATTGTGCACAGATATAAAAAATGACTATGAAATATTACCGACATATGAAAAAGCGATTATTGATGAAGCTCATCATTTAGCAGATGTTTTTAGCAAAACGTTCGGACTTCATTTTAGTTTTTTAACGATTCATCATTTTTTAACACATTTAAACGTAATAACAGTAAAAAACAAATGGATTCATTATATGTTATTGAAATATGAAGCGACTACGACTATTAATAATCATTTGACTCATTGGGATTCAGTTATGACAGATGCATTGCTTGAGATTGATGATTTTTTTCGGTATTTATACAGTTTTATTAAACGTGTCAATCAGTTTAATCGTTCATACAATGATGTTGGTCGATTACAGCTACATTTAGATAAAAAACATATGCAAACAAAAGAATGGTCAATGGTTGAACGATTTGTTGAACGAGTTAACATGTACTTAGAGCAGCTTAAAGAGATGTTGTGTCGCATTGAACGAGAGGTAAAGCTCGATTCTCTTGATCATGATGACCTTAATGCATATATTGAACAACTAAATAATTTTGTCCATATATTTAATGATATATTTTTAAAACCAAATTTAGAAGACAATGTCATTTGGTTTGAAATTGACCGGGAAAGTGCTGAAAATATCGTTTATATATATACTGAACAAATTAAAAATGCGACACTTTTAAAGGATAACTTTTTTGAGCAGAAAAAGAGTATCGTTTTAACGAGTGCAACTTTAACGGTAAGGGACTCATTCTCTTTTATCCAAAACGAATTAGGTTTAACGAAAGAAACGAGTGTGACACATCAGTTACATTCACCTTTTCCCTTTGATGAGCAAGTGCAGTTGCTTATTCCTAATGATTTTCCCCATATTAATGAACAAATGGATGAGTTTATATATGCAACGTGTGAAGCGATTATATCTTTAGCAGAAATAACCCAAGGAAGGATGCTCGTTTTATTTACGTCTTATGATATGTTACGACGTACCTATTATATTTTAAAAGAAACTTTAGGTACCATGCAATATACACTTATTGCCCAAGGAATTTCAAGTGGAAGTCGAAGTCGTTTAAAACGGAGTTTTCAAACTTATGATAATGCTATACTATTAGGTACGAGTTCTTTTTGGGAAGGAATTGATATTCCCGGTGAAGATTTATTAGCGTTAATGATTGTTCGTTTACCATTTCAACCGCCAAATGAACCTGTATATGCGGCAAAAGCAAAGGCGTTACAACTAGAGAAGAAAAATCCATTTTTTGAATTAGCGTTACCAAATGCTGTTATCCGCTTTAAACAAGGGTTCGGCCGGCTCATTCGTTCAGTTAATGATCGCGGCGTCGTATTTGTTTGTGATTCACGAATTATGACGGCTAAATATGGACATTTTTTCAAGCGTTCAATTCCAGATGTTCCAACAACCTATGATTCAACAAAAAAGTTAATGAAAATAGTCGATGATTGGATATAAAAGATATAATATGTCAATTTGTGAATATTAAATGAGAAAAAACATCTAAATTTTTCGCTAATATAGTTAATGACTGCTATACTAAAGAGGATGATATAAGAGTTTGGTGATTCGATTTGCAAGACTTATCAAAGCAACAAAAAAATAAACATTCATCGATTAAAATGTGGATTATTTTAATCGTCTTTTTGATGAGTTTACTAATTATTGGTTATTTGACGTACTTATATTTAGATATCCAAGCAGAAAAAACAATAGATTTTTCAAATACAAAAGAACGTGTTTTAGCTGAAACAAATATAACAAACATTGAAACAATTGAAAGATATCATGAAAAGGAATATTATCATATCGTCTACGGGTTTGCCGATGATCACACTGAGTATATCGTATTCGTTCCACAATCGGGAGAATACGATATGACAGTCGTACAAGTAGATGACATCATTAATGAAGAGGCAATCATGGCCCAATGGGAAAAAACGTGCCAAGCATGTACATTTATCCGTTTAACGCCTGCGTTATTAGAAGATGAAGTTTTATGGGAAATTACGTATGTCAACGATACAGATAAATATATATTTGAATACTATACGATTAATGATGGACAGTTGTATGAACAAATAAAACTATTAAAAATATTCAAATAGAAAGGGGAAAGTTGTTATGAAGTTATCTAAACGTGTTCAAGTATTAACACCGTCATCAACATTAGCTATTTCAGCAAAAGCGCAAGAACTTAAAAAACAAGGGGAAGACGTTATTGGATTAGGTGTTGGCGAACCTGACTTTAATACCCCCGAATACATAATAAAAGCGGCGGAAAAAGCGATGTATGATGGCTTAACAAAATACACAGCTTCAAGTGGAGTCGTTGAACTTCGGGAAGCTATTAGTCAAAAACTTCTTGATGATAACAATTTATCATATAGTGCTGATGAAATTATTATTACTACTGGAGCGAAACACGCTTTATACACAGCTTTTCAAGCCATTCTTGATGAAGGGGATGAGGTTATCATTCCCGCCCCATTTTGGGTGAGCTATACTGAACAAGTGAAATTATCCGGTGGTGTACCTGTGATTGTTCAGGCGGAAGAAGAAAACGACTTTAAACTAACAGCAGAACAATTAGAACAATCTTTAACCGCAAAAACAAAAGCAATTGTTATTAATTCACCAAGTAATCCTACAGGAATGATGTATACAAAGGAAGAGCTTGCTGCGATTGGTGAAGTTTGCATAAAAAATGATATTATTATTGTCTCTGACGAAATATATGAAAAACTTATTTATACTAATGATAAGCATGTTTCAATTGCAGAAATTTCACCCGAATTAAAAGCACTAACGATCGTCATTAACGGTGTTAGTAAATCACACGCAATGACAGGGTGGAGAATTGGTTATGCAGCTGGTCCAAAACCTTTAATTAAAGCGATGACGAATCATGCATCCCATGCTACATCGAATCCAACAACTGTTGCACAATATGCAGCTCTAGCTGCTTACAGCGAGAAATCAGATTCACTTAAACAAATGAAGGAAGTATTTTCAGAACGATTAGATACACTTTACGAATTGCTTAAAGATATACCTGGCGTTTCGTTACGAAAACCACACGGAGCATTTTATTTGTTTCCAAATGTGACAGAAGCTGTTAAAAATAACGGTTTTAATCATGTTGATGATTGGGTTAAAGCATTGTTAGAAGAAGAAAAAGTTGCCCTTGTTCCAGGCTCAGCTTTTGGTGCACCTAATAATGTCCGTCTATCCTATGCAACATCAACAGAGTCACTCATTGAAGCAGCCAAACGAATTAAACGTTTTGTTATAAACAATCAAAAGTAGTAGGAGGTAATCTTTTTGAAAACAACGATAAACAATGTCGCAAAATATGAAGAACAAGAAGTAACGATTGGAGCTTGGCTAGAAAATAAACGTTCAAGCGGAAGAATTGTTTTCTTACAACTACGAGATGGAACAGGTTTTATGCAAGCTGTTGTCGTTAAAAATGATGTCACAGAAGAAGTTTTTGAACGAGCAAGAGCAATTAGTCAGGAAACATCTATGTATATTACTGGAAAAATTGTAAAAGATAGTCGTTCAACCTTTGGTTATGAAATGCAAGTTTCAAATATAGAGATTATTCAAGAGGCTGTCGACTATCCCATCACACCGAAAGAACACGGTGTTGAGTTTTTAATGGATCATCGTCATTTATGGCTTCGTTCCCGTCGTCAATATGCGATTATGAAAATTCGTAATGAACTTATTAAAGCAACTTATGAATTCTTTTATAATAATGGTTTTGTTAAAGTTGATCCGCCAATTTTAACAGCCGCTTCTGCTGAAGGCACGACAGAATTGTTCCATATGAAATATTTTGATGAAGATGCTTATTTATCACAAAGTGGACAGCTTTATTTAGAAGCAGCAGCTATGGCCTTAGGTCGAGTTTTCTCCTTTGGGCCAACCTTTCGTGCAGAAAAATCCCATACACGGCGACATTTAATTGAATTTTGGATGATTGAGCCAGAAATGGCCTTTGTTGATCATGAAGAAAGTTTACAAATTCAAGAACAATATGTTAGACATATCGTTCAGTCAGTATTAGAAAATTGTCAACTTGAGCTAGAAATTTTACAACGTGATACATCCCTATTAGAAGTTGTTAAAGAACCCTTTGCAAGAATATCTTACGATGATGCGATTAAATGGCTACAAGAAGAAGGATTTACAGATATTAAATGGGGCGATGACTTTAGCGCTCGTCATGAAACAGCGATTGCTGATCATTTTAAAAAGCCAGTATTTATTTTGCATTACCCTGCGGAAATTAAAGCATTTTATATGAAACCAGTTCCTGGACGTTCGGAAGTAGTTTTATGTGCAGACTTAATTGCACCTGAAGGTTATGGCGAAATTATCGGTGGCTCACAACGTATTGATGACCTTGATTTAATGGAAGAACGCTATAAAGAGCATAACCTAACTGGACCTGCTTATGAGTGGTATTTAGAATTACGTAAGTACGGTAGTGTACCACATTCAGGTTTCGGTTTAGGCTTTGAAAGAACAGTCGCTTGGTTAGCTGGAGTTGATCACGTGCGAGAAACAATACCATTTCCGCGCTTGCTCAACCGCTTATATCCGTAAACTTTATAAATTAAGTTTCATTTAAATCGTTGAATAATCTTCCAATCAAACTTATATATGTTTATAGATTGGGACATTCAACGATTTTCTTTCATCATTTAACAATCATGAAGTGCGATGGAGGTGACTTCATGCAAAATCAAGACTTCAATATAGAAGAAATTTTACTAAATCAAATGACTGTTCCAAGTAAATTGTTAACATCGTACGCTTCCCTCGGAATTAATGAGAGCGAAGTGATGCTCTTATTACACATTTATCGTTTTATACAAATTGGTAATGATTTTCCAACCCTTGATGAATTATCAGACCACTTAACGTTTTCAAAAGACCAGAGCTCACAAATGATTCGTAGTTTAATTCAAAAAGGATTTTTATCAATCACACATGTTAAAAATGAGCATAACCAATTGAGCGAAGCGTACAGCTTAGTTCCTTTATGGAAAAAACTATTTACAACAATTAAAAATGAGCAAACCGAAGAGCAAGATGATGGGACAATATTTATTTTATTTGAACAAGAATTCGGTCGCCCCTTATCACCCTTTGAGATAGAAACAATTAATCATTGGTTAGATGAAGATTATTACGAACCATCTTTAATAAAAGCTGCATTAAGGGAAGCTGTTTTATTAAGTAAACTTAATTTTAAATACATTGATCGGATTTTAAGAAATTGGGAGAAAAAAGGAATAAAAACAGTGCAACAAGCTCGTGAACATAGCCGCACCTTCAGAAACTATCAAACGAATACTTCTGAACAAGGTAGCAAATTATCAGACGAAGACCGCACCTTATTGCAATATAATTGGTTGGAGAGTGATGATTAAATAAATGTTAACTTTAAAACAAATTAGATTTAGTTTAGATGAAATGGCAAAAATGTTTCCCGATGCGACAATTGAACTAAACTTTTCCAATACATTTGAATTAGTCATAGCTGTACTATTATCTGCGCAAAGTACTGACGAACAAGTAAATCGGGTGACAGAACATTTATTTGCTAAATATAAGGCACCTGAAGATTATTTAGCCGTTCCATTAAAGGAATTGCAAACAGATATCCAATCCCTCGGCTTGTATCGTAATAAAGCAAAAAGTATTCAAAAACTATGTCAAACATTAATTGATGAATTCGGTGGGGAAGTACCACAAACCCGTGAAGAACTTATGCGTTTAGCAGGAGTAGGGCGTAAAACGGCGAACGTAGTCTTATCTGTCGCCTTTGATGTACCAGCATTAGCTGTTGATACACATGTCGAACGGGTTGCAAAAAGACTAGGCATTGCCCGTTGGAAAGATTCTGTTTTGGAAGTCGAAAAAACACTTATGCGTAAAATACCTCAAGAAGAGTGGAATGTTACTCATCATCGTTTAATATTTTTTGGAAGATACCATTGTAAAGCACGAAACCCAAATTGCCCCGAATGTCCTTTGTTAACAATTTGTCGCGAAGGAAAAAAGCGCATGCGTAAGCTTGAGCGGGAAGAAGCTAATTAAATAGATAAAAACGTCTGTACAAAATTAATTGCACAGACGTTTTTTAAATTAGGCTTTATGATTCATCCTGTTCGTCATCTGGTTCGTCCTTATTGTCATCATCTTTACTATTATCATCAGGTGGGTCTTCATTTTCATCAGGTTCTGGTTCAGGTTCTTCAAGTTCTGGAATAGTTATATTCGTTGATTGACTCTTACCTCGTTCACCAGTTTCTTTAGAAATAGGTGTTACGTTAATCGTATACGTTTCACCCGGCTGCCCATTTTTAATATCTAGTTTATTTTGGGAAACGACTTTAACAGTATTACCAGGATTAACAACAACTTCAAAATCAGCTGCAGGTCCATCATAATTCCATGATATAGCAATCAGATTACTATTATCATCATAGGTTGCTGTTAAGTCACTAACGGGTTTCATCTCTTCAACTTCTTCCTCAGGGACGATATATTTAATTGTAGCAGGTTCACTTTTTAATTCATCTTTTAAGACAACGACTTGAATGGTATATTCTGCGCCACGTTCAACTTCAGAAATTGTTAATTGCTTATCAGTAGTCGTTGATAAAACTTTCATCGCTTCATTATCAACACTTGCACTAATTTCAAATTCAATATTTTCTTCATCTTCATAGGACCAACTGACATCAAGCGAATTTGTCGCTTCATCATAAGTCGCTTGTAAATTTTCGACGGGATCGAGTTTATCGAATTTCTCTGACACATCTTTTGGTTCATGACCTTTTACAAAAAGTTCCTTAACAATGTTTTCCCGTGGTGTAAATTCACTCGGTAATTTAGGTGGATTACTACCTTTTTCAACGTCGACTTCAACGACTGAATCTGGTTTAACAAAATCCGGTGTATCAATATTTTGCGAGATCTCTGTCATCGTTTCCTTGAAAAGTAATCGTGGAATTTGTGTACCGTTTCCAGGTATAACTGTCCGATTACCATCTTCGTCTTCATATCCACCAACCCAAATAGAGATTGTGAAATTTGTTGTATAGCCTGTAAACCAGGCATCAGGTGCACCTTTTTGATCGGATAAATTTGTCGTTCCAGTTTTACCGGCAATAGGTAAATTTGGTATGTTAGCTAATGTACCCGTTCCTTCTTTTACGACCGACTTTAACATATCTGTCACCATATATGCTGTATAATCAGACATGGCAACTTCAGGTTTCGATTTTAAATTTACTTCACTGCCATCAGGATAAACGACTTTTGTCACTGTGTATGGTTCATGGTATATACCTTCATTTCCAAAGGCACTAAAGGCTCCCGCAAGTTGAATAGGGGTGACATTCGTTGCTGTTCCACCAATGGCATCGCGAATGTTTATTTGGTCCTCATGAAACTTAATCCCTAAACCTTCAGCAAAGGATTTTGCATTGTCTAAACCGACTTCATCTAATAGTTTAACGGTCGGTACGTTTAAAGAATGAGTGAGAGCATACCGTGCTGACATCCATCCTTGATATTGACGATTCCAATTTCGAATAGGTGATGAACCTGGTACTTCATAGGGCTTATCATCATTAATTTGGTGATACGTTGAAATTTTATTATGTTCAATCGCTGGGCCATAGGAAATAATCGGCTTTACTGTGGACCCTGGTTGGAAACCACCACCTTGGAAAGCATAATTAAACTCATCTGTTTGTTGACTATTTCTTCTGCCGCCAACCGCTAAAATTTCCCCAGTTTGTGTATTGATGACTGTCATACCCGTTTGCATTTCATCATCTGGATACGGAATCGGATTATCGTCACTATCCGTTAATAAAAATTCAACATGTTCTTGAATAGATGTATCTAACGTTGTATATACTTCAACGCCATCTGTATCTAAATTAACATCGAGTTTTTCTTCAAGTTCTTTTCTAACTTTTTGTATAAAGCCTTCATAAGGAATCGTTGCTGTTGGTTTACCTGCTAATAACGATTCGATATCAACTTGGCGGGCTTCTTCAGCTTCTTCCTCAGTAATTTTATTATGGCGGACCATTAATTTTAAAACAGTATCCATTCGCTTTTCCATCAAGTCAGGATTTACATAGGGATTGTACGCCGATGGACGTTGTGGAAGACCTGCTAAAATAGCTGCTTCCGGCAAGGTAAGTTCGTGTAAATCTGTTTTTCCAAAGTAAACCTCCGCCGCTTTAGCGACACCATAAGCATTACTACCGTAAAATATTTTATTTAAATACATTTCCAAAATTTGCTCTTTCGAATATTCTCGTTCTAATTTTAAAGCTAACCATTGTTCTTGAACTTTATATTTAATTTTTTTCTCCGGTGTTAAAAAGGCATGTTCAACAACCTGTTGTGTAATTGTACTAGCTCCTTCAGCTCCAAATCCACGAGTAATATTCGCCTTTATAGCTCCACCGATACGGCGTAAATCGATGCCACGATGTTTAAAAAAGCGCACATCTTCTGTTGCCGTTACAGCATCAATTAAAATTTCTGGTAAATCATCATATTCTATTTTCGTACGTTTTTCAGTTCCAAATTCAGCAATAACTTCACCACTTTTATCATAAATTTTTGCAGAAAAAGGATCTGATAATTTTTCAGGATCAAGTTTTGGTGCGGTAGCTATATAATAAGTAAATACACCAGCAACAGCTACTCCACTAAGTACAAATAATAAAGCGATTGATAGCAAAATTATTTTCCAAACAGGTTTTTTCTTTTTGTTTAATTGTTTTCTTCGTTTCATGCGAGATTGCTCATTTGGCATGATCTTCACACTCCGATCTTAAAAATAAAGCTTATTTAAAATATCAAGATAAGGTACACGTGGTTGATATTTAAATGGAATAAAATAGCCAGTTGATTTAATTTCATCATAAGGGATAGATTTTCGGCCACCAACCTGTTGGTCATCCCAATATTGAAACAAATTGTTTGCTCCATAAAAATATGTCTCTTGTAAATTTGTAAAGCGAATAATCATGAACGATATTCCACCATGTTTAATAACTGATTTCATATGTCTAACTTGATGTTCATGAACATTAGCTAACGGAAAGGATGTCGTTGATCGGGTTTCTTTTGCCTCAAAGTCGATATACTTTCCCCGATAAACACCGTTATAATCAGTCGTCGATGCTTGTTGAAAATAAGCCTCTGTAATGACGGCAGCACTTCGCTTCGGATAATTGACATTAACGATTTGTACGGGCGTCGGCTTTTTATGAATAACTGCTAAATTCATCGTTAAATAATATTCATTCGTCAGATTTATATCTTCCTCAAGTGTCATTCCACGATTGCTATACGATTGGTTACGAGAAGAAGCAAAACTATTTGACCGACGAACACCGTGTGGGTACTTCATTATGAATCGCCTCATTTTAAAATCTCATACATTATCATTGTAAACCATCTATTATTATATAACAAAATGTACGATAGCACATACTTTGATTGTATACATTAAATGAAATTTTTAAAACAAACTAGGTAGATTATTTATTTACCCTCTTTATTATACATTGTTTATTAAAACGTTTGTCATATTTTTTCTACTTCTGTCGATGGGGCAGGAGATTGTTCAAGTTAAATGAACTTAATATATAAAATTAATTTACGAGGTGGTAAACGGTGCGATCTGAAAAGGTGTTTTATAAATCAAATAAAGACAAGCAAAATAAACAACATGTTATTGCCGCATTTGAACAATTAATTTTACAAGTGAATTCAATAGAGAAATTATTACAAAAGTATTTGAAATAATTATAGTAAAATAAAAGTTTTCTTGACCTATAAATGTTCTCATAATATGCTTAAATGAGTAATAAACATTTAAAGGTGGGTAAGTATGACCTTACATTCAAAAACAATTTTACTACAAAAGTACCTAATACAATTACAAAATCGTTTTCAAACGTGTAAGCCACCAAAGTCAGTAAAAGATCGTTCATTTTTTAAACAAATGAAAGAGGAAACAAAACCGATTTATGAATTGTTAAGTGAATGGAAAAGTGAAACATTGAAATTTATTGCTAATGGACAAAGCAAATTGTTTCCACATCAAATAGAAGCAACTGTAGAAAATATTGAAATGATTATTTTGCACAGTTACTATATAGATATTAGAAGACGATTTTACATGGAATATTTTAATTCGACGATTTATATTTTAGAACAACTACTCACAGAGCTAACTCATAAGTTTAAATAGGGGCGATATAATATGAAGGATACACTTATAGAAAAGGCTAAAGAGGTACGCTTAAAAGCTTATGCACCATATTCTAACTTTTTAGTTGGGGCCGCTGTTTTAACAAACTCGGACAAAATATATGTCGGTTGTAATATTGAAAATAGCTCATATTCGCTCACATGTTGTGCAGAACGTGTAGCCATTTTCCAGGCAATATCAGCAGGGGAGACAAACATTAAAGCAATGGCAGTCGTCGGAGATGCAGACGAGCCCATATCGCCCTGCGGTGCATGCCGTCAAGTAATGAGTGAATTTATCAATCTAGATACTCCGATTTATTTGGCGAATATTTCTGGTGTTATCAATGAGCTCACTATAAATGATTTACTTCCATTGGCATTTGGTGCTAAACAATTAAATGATAAATGATTATCTTTGTATGGTATAATAATATTAATTAAATGTTCAGTTATATTTAAACAGTCGGTAATATAAGATGGGGTGAGTAGTCATGTTATCTAATGAAATTCGATTAACGAGTAAAGAAATATTGGAAAAGGATTTTAAAACTTCTATGCGCGGCTATAATCAAGAAGAAGTTGATGAGTTTCTAGATATTATTATTCAAGATTATAATAAATTTAATGAACAGATCCAAAGATTAGAAGCTGAAAATGAACGTTTAAGAAAAAGTTCAGATGAATTACGAACGAGGCAATCAGTGCAACCAGCACATCAAGTAAACTATGATATTTTAAAAAGATTGTCTAACTTAGAAAAGGAAGTATTTGGCAGGAAATCGTAAAGTTATTTTAATGCGTTTATTAACTATTCATGGTATAATATTTAAAGATAAGGTTAAATACTCATGTAATCGCTGCATATATTTTATATGTAGAGGAAAGTCCATGCTCACACAAACTGCGATGTTTGTAGTGATTGTGCTTGACGAAACAATAAGTCAAGGTGACGCATCTGAGCGTTAACGGCAGGGGATATTCCTAAATCTTTTTTGAAGGATATGGAATATGTACCTTGAAAGTGCCACAGAGACGAGCTAGGTTGGAAACAATCTAGGTGGAACGGGTAAACCCCACAAGTGAGCAACCCAAATATTGGTAGGGGCACTCTTAAAGTAGGGAAATGAACCGAAATAAGAGACAAGTTATTTCACTAACTTGTAGATAAATGATTACAACCAGAGTACGAGGGTCGCTCCCGTTTGCAGTACAAAGGTACAGAACATGGCTTATCGAGTATTTAATCGCGTTTAATGTATAAATTACTTTACTATGACAACCTTTCTAACGCATAATTATGTTAGAAAGGTTGTTTTACGTTACATACAAACTAAAGGAGAGAACATATATTGTCATCTGTCACATTAATAGCAACGGCTGCGATGGGTATTGAATCCATTGTTAACCATGAAGTTAAACAGTTAGGCTACGATACAACCGTTGAAAATGGCAAAGTAATTTATAATGCACCAATATCAGCCATCCCACGAAGTAATTTATGGTTAAGAACAGCTGATCGCATTAAATTACTCGTTGGACAATTTAAAGCAACGACATTCGATGAACTATTCGAACAAACGAAAGATTTGCCTTGGGAAAACTTTATAGCTGAGGAGGGTCAGTTTCCCGTCATCGGTAAATCCCATCAATCTAAGTTATATAGTGTTTCCGATTGCCAAGCAATTGTTAAAAAAGCTGTTGCCGAACGTTTAAAATTAAAGTATGGTATTGCGAATAAAATGCCTGAAACAGGTGCTTTATACCGTATTGAAGTTGCTTTACATAAAGATATTGCTACATTAACGATTGATACTTCAGGTAGTGGACTCCATCGCCGAGGCTACCGTATAGATCAAGGTTCTGCACCTTTAAAAGAAACTTTAGCTGCTGCATTAATTTTACTCACAAATTGGCGAGCTGATGAACTTTTTATTGATCCTTTTTGCGGCTCAGGAACGATTCCGATTGAAGCAGCTCTTATTGGACAAAATATTGCTCCAGGATTTAACCGAGAATTTGCTTCAGAAGAGTGGTCTTTTATCGGGGAAAAATATTGGGATGAAGCCTTTGAAGAGGCTGAAAATTTAGCTAATTATGAGCAACCATTAAATATTGTCGGTTCAGACATTGATCACCGCATGATAAACATTGCGAAGACAAATGCAATGGAGGCTGGACTAGCAGATTTAATTCATTTTAAACAAATGAATGTAAAAGACTTAGTTTTAAAAGAACATAATGGTTATCTTATTAGTAATCCACCCTATGGTGAGCGAATAGGGGAGCGAGAAGATGTTGCAGACATTTACCGTAGCTTAGGCAAAATTATGCAAAACAACCCAACGTGGAGTACTTATATATTAACAGCTTTTCAACCCTTTGAAAAAATTTACGGGCAAAAAGCAACCCGCAAACGCAAATTATTTAATGGTTTTATTCGCACTGACTATTATCAATATTTTGGCAAAAAAGAAAAGTAGAGGTAATCTTTTGCCTCTACTTATTTTATCGTATTCATAATTCTTTTATATACTTTATCTGTGTCAAATCCTTCACCCATCGCGAATTTTTCAAGTAAATTATTGTTTTGATCGATGAAATATGTGAAGGTTTCATGGATAATGTCACCTGTACCTGGATCACGGTAACGGAAGTTTAATGAGTCAGCAACTTTTCTCGTTTCTTCATCGGATGCTCTTAAAAATTTCCACCCATCATCAGCAGATGTTACTTCAAAACGACCCGCATATTCTTGTAAAACTTCCTTTGAATCATGGCTTGGATCAATCGTAATCGTTAAAAATTCTATATCTTCACCAAACACTCCATCATCTATTAAACGATGACGTAATTCAGACATTTTTACGGTCGTCACGGGACATACATCAGGGCAATTAGTATACATAAACTCGACTAAGCGAGCTTTTTTTGGCATATTAGCAAAAGCATAATCACCTTCAAAGGCATTTTCCATAACGACATCTTCAGGAAGTTCGGCACTTCCCGGACGAATTACTTCCAAATATAATACACCAACAGCTATCCCAAGAACTAGTAGGACACCAAACGTTATATATATTTTCTTCAAAGAGAAAACCTCCTAAAATAAACAAACTGTAAAACTTAAAATATAATAAAAATAATAACAGGTAGGGGAGAAACGTTTTATTTCTCCCCGTAAAAATTTTCCCATTAATAAAATTTGAAACCTTTAGATCCCGGTGGTGCATTTTGGATAATATCGATAAATGGAATTGTGTAAGCAAATAAGATAAGTGCTACTGTAATTCCGATCCATAGTTTCCAGTTTTCTAAAACAGCAGGTGTTTCACCTGAAGTTGGGCCTTCTTCAGCAATTGGAAATTCTTCTTCACCTTTTGGCGCAAAGAATGTTAAGTAAATAAAGACTCCAATCATTACGATCATGCCGAGAAATAAGATAGTTCCACCAACAGCTTGAGCGATTTGATAAGGACCCCAAGCAGCTGTATCAGCATTACCTGCATATTCAGAGTAAGCAGAACGACGTGGGCCACCTAATAATCCTTGCCAATGCATAGCTGCAGACATAATTGTCATACCTACAGTCCATAAAATTGTTTGGATCATTCCCCATTTATTAGCTGTTTTTGTAAAGGTTCTACCTGTTAATGAAGGAATTAGCCAATATGCTAGTCCAAAGAACGTTAACATAACTGTTGCTGCAGCTGTAAGGTGGAAGTGACCGGTTACCCAAATTGTATTATGAACAACTTGGTTCATTTGGTTTGATGCGTTAATAATTCCACCCGCACCGCCAGGGATAAAGAAGAGCATACCAATAAATGGTGCTAAAAATCGAACATCTTTCCAAGGTAATTTCTTAACCCATCCAAAGACACCTTTTGCTCCGAGTTCACGACCTCTTGCTTCAAACGTTGCAAACATTGAGAAAGCAGTCATTAATGATGGAATGACGACTAAAAATGTTAATACAACTTGCAAATACTTCCAGAATGGATCAATACCAGGTTCTGTTAACTGGTGGTGGAATCCGACTGGAATAGAGAATAGTAATAACAAAATAAAGGACAAACGTGCAAGTGAATCAGAAAATACTTTTCCACCGATAATTTTTGGAATAATCGTATACCATGCCATGTAAGCAGGTAATAACCAGAAATAAACGAGTGGGTGACCGAAATACCAAAATAGTGTACGACTGACAAGTATATCAATTGAATCTGTTAATCCGAGTGACCATGGAATAAATTGAACTAAAACTGTCGCTGCAACTCCGAGTGTTGCAATTTGCCACATAACCATATTAATAACTGCCATAA
>Ga0209487_1001772_pt1 | contig 17889 bp, 11 predicted proteins | sample Poulit2012_FD_187524 | JGI IMG/M metagenome (GOLD analysis project Ga0209487, IMG submission 187524) | Agricultural soil microbial communities from Georgia to study Nitrogen management - Poultry litter 2012 (SPAdes) (version 2) | ecosystem: Environmental > Terrestrial > Soil > Agricultural land...
CTGGCCACGTCGGCCGATGCGGTCGTCGCGATCAGCGAGACGATGGTCGCCGAGCTCGCACAGCGCGGAGTCGACACCAACCGCGTCGCCATCGTCCCCAACGGGGTCGACGACGCGCTCCTGACGGTGCGCCAGGGCCCTCATCGGGCGCGCAGGGCCCTGGGGGTCGGCATGGACGGCGCGTTCATCGTCGGCTCGGTCAGCGCTGTCGTCGACTACGAGGGCTTCGACGTTCTCCTGCGCGCCGCGGCCCTCATCATCGAGGATCCCGCGGCGCCGGCGCTGCTGCGTGAGCGCCTGCACGTCCTGATCGCCGGAGACGGTACCGCTGCGCCGGGCCTGAGAGCGCTGGCCGCGGAGCTGGGGATAGCGGAGCGCGTGCTCATGCCGGGGCGTGTTCCCCGTCATGCGGCGAGAAACTGGGTACAGGCCTTGGACGCCGTGGTGGTTCCGCGACTGGATCTCGAGGTGGCGCGCACGGTGACGCCGCAGAAGCCGGTGGAGGCGCTGGCGCTGGGACGGTCGGTGATCATCTCGGACCTGCCGGCCCTGCGCGAGACGGTCACAGCAGCCGACGGGACGCTGTGCGCGGTCACGCACACAGCAGGCAGCGCCGAAGAACTCGCTGACGCCATTATTGATCTCGCTTCCGATCCGGAACGTGCTGCACAGCTCGTGGAACAAGGTGGGGAGCTCGCAGCGGGACGCACGTGGTCCGCGCTGGTTCAGCGGTACGGCACCCTGTATACCGACCTACTTGCCCAGCATCAGGAGGAACCCGCCCGTGGCTGATGACGCCAAGAGCGCTCCGCGGATCCAGGCTGCGCTCACGGAGCGTGGGCTGGACCCGTCGGGCCTGGAGCCTGTGGGAGTGCGCCCGAACCTCGGCGAGTACCTCGCCCAGCTCTGGGATCGCCGTCACTTCATCTGGACCGATGCCCGGCACCGTGTGGCCACGCAGAACAGCCGCAACCGCCTGGGCAGCCTGTGGCTGCTGCTGCGTCCGATGCTCGATGCCCTGATGTACTACCTGATCTTCGCGGTCGTCCTGGACGTCGACCGCGGAATCGACAACTACCCGGCGTACATCCTCATCGGCGTGCTGATGTTCCGCTCGACGATGCGGAGCATCAGCCAGGGCCCGAACACGCTGCAGTCCGGGCGCGCCATGATCCGCGCGTTCACGTTCCCGCGCGCGTCACTGCCCATCTCGGCGGAGATCCGTGACGCCTTCCAGATGTTCTACACGGTGCCCGTGGTCCTGGTGATGATCATGGCGATCCCCGAGCACGAGATGCCAGAGTTCACCTGGTTCCTGATCCCGGCGATCTTCCTGCTCCAGTTCTTCCTGAACTTAGGGATCTCCTTGGTCATGTCGCGTATCGGTTTCCTGCTACCCGATGTCACGCAGCTGATGACGTTCGTAGCGCGACTGCTGATGTACACCTCGGGCGTCATCATCCCCGTCGACCGCTTCCTGGACACACCCGTGTTCCGGGAGTTCATCCAGGTGAACCCTATCTACCACATGCTCACCATCTACCGAGAAGCGCTCATGGATGGCAGGGTTGCCGCCCCAGAGCACTGGCTGATCCTGGCGGCCTGGGCCTTCGGGCTGACGCTGGTCGGGTTCCTGTTCTTCTGGCAGGGGGAGGAGACATATGGCGCAGAGCAACGCTGAATCAGAGCGCTGGATCGCCCCCGAGGAGTCCCCGCTCACGGTCGTGGCGCACAACATCCGGGTGCGCTACAAGGTGCTTCGCACCGGCCGAGAGCCGCGGAAGAATCTGCTCGGCAAGCTGCGCCGCAAGCAGATGGTCACCGTCGCCGCACTACGTGGGGTCACCTTCACCGCGCGGTCCGGCGAATTCATCGGCATCATCGGCCGCAACGGCTCCGGTAAGTCGACTTTGCTGAGAGTGCTGGCCGGCCTCGAGCCTCCGAGCTCGGGAACAGTGATGACGAGCGCGAACCCGGTGCTGCTGGGCGTCAATGCGGCGCTCATCCCGGACCTCACCGGCGCGGAGAACGTCAAACTCGGTGCTCTTGCCATGGGCCTCAGCCCGCAGCAGGCTGACGAGATCTTCGACGAGGTCGTGGAGCTCTCCGCGCTCGGCGACGCGATCGACCTGCCCATGCGCACTTACTCCTCCGGCATGGGCTCCCGCTTGAAGTTCGCGATCTCCCTCGCGGCCGATCCATCGATCCTGATGATCGACGAGGCGCTCGCGACGGGAGATGCGACGTTCGCTGAACGCTCGAAGCGTGCGATGGACTCCATGCTCGAAAAGGCCGGCACCGTCTTCCTCGTCAACCATGCTGCGCAGACGATCGAGAACATGTGCTCCCGGGCGATCTGGATGGAACGCGGCCAGGTGGTACTCGACGGTGATGCGGTCGAGGTCGCACAGAAGTACCGCTGGTTCGCCCACAACCTCGCTCAGGGCGAGGAGGAGAAGGCCGCGGGACTGCTCAAGGACGCGATGCAGGAAGGCGCAGCGCAACGCCGCGACGCCGAAATCCTCACCGTCCCCGACAAGATGGCGAAGCCGTCACAGGGCCGTGGCGATCGAAATGGTGCTCCCCCCGAGTTCGAGCCGGATCCTTTCATGAAGATCTTCAGCCAGGACTCCGAAGCCAGGCCCTTCCCGACCGGTAGCACTTCGACGACCAAGAACGACTGACGTTGACCAACGCATCCGCATCCGGAAGGACCCCTGTGGCACTACGCATCATGACCATCTATGGCACCCGCCCCGAGGCGATCAAGGTCGCACCGATCATCAAGGCCATAGAGCAGGATCCGGATCTCGAGAACGTCATCGTGGTGACCGGACAGCATCGGGAGATGCTCGATCAGGTCAATACCGTGTTCGGCATCGTTCCCGACCACGATCTGAACATCATGGCTGCCGGGCAGAGCCTGAACGGAATCGTCGCAAAGGTGATCAGCGGCGTCGATGCGATCCTCGAGGGCGAGAGACCCGACGCGGTGATCGTCCAGGGGGACACCTCCACGGTGATGGGCGCGGCCGTCGCGACCTTCAACCGCCAGATCCCTGTGCTCCATCTTGAAGCGGGGCTTCGCTCGGGAGACATCAACTCGCCGTTCCCCGAGGAGGCGAACCGCAAGCTCACCAGCCAGGTCGCCGCGCTCCACCTTGCTCCGACCTCTACCAGCAAGTCGAACCTCACCCGGGAAGACATCAGCGAGAACGACATCGTCGTCACCGGCAACAGCGTGATCGATACCTTGCTTTTCGCCACCGCGAACTTGGACGTCGCTTTCGACGACGAACGGCTCGAGCAGCTTCGGCAGAGGGCAACGGCCGAGGGAGCCGGCAGGATCTTGCTGGTCACGGCCCATCGGCGCGAGAACCTCGGATCGGCGATGGAGGACATCGGAGAAGCCGTCGCCGAGCTGGCCCGCAAGTACCCGGATCTCACCGTCGTGTTCCCGATCCACAAGAACCCCAAGGTCCGCGCCTCGATCCGGCCGGCGGTCGAAGAGCTCGACAACGTCCTGCTGATCGAACCCCTCCCGTACGCACAGTTCACGCGCGCTCTCAGCCTGGCGCACATCGTGCTCACCGACTCCGGAGGCGTCCAGGAGGAAGCCCCCAGCTTGGGCAAGCCGGTGCTGGTGATGCGGGAGAACACCGAGCGGCCCGAAGCGGTCGTGGCGGGCACGGTCAAGCTCATCGGCACTCACCGTCAGCGGCTCGTCGATGAGGTCTCCTTGCTCATGGACTCGGCGGAGGCCTATGCCGGGATGGCGAACGCGGTGAATCCGTACGGCGACGGCCGAGCAGCACAGCGCACGGTCAGCGCGATCAAGTGGAAGTTCGCCGACGCCGAACGTCCCGCGGACTTCACCGGCCACGCCGACTGACACAGCGAACAAGGCGCGGGCAGACGCCTGCGAGAAGGAGAGGGTCTCGGATGCGCGCAAGGATGCGAACTGCACTGATCGCTGCGGGGGGAGCAGTGCTGGTTCTCCTCGCGCTGCTGATCGCTACGGCAGTGACAGGATCGCTGACCCTTGCCCTGATCACTGGTGTAGTCGGGATCCTCGGTGTGATCGGCGCCCTCGCACTGGCTCTCAAGGCGACGGGACTCGTCATTGAATCCGGAGACCGCACCGCGACCCGAATCTCGAACGTGGAGAAGAGGCGGGCAGGCGAGATCTCCAGCGCCACCGCGCAGACACGACGCATCGATGAGATCCAAGAAGACTTGGCCGCGGTCCAGCGCACCGTCAAGGTGTTGCGCCGCCGCGTTCCCGAGGGGTACCTCGAGCCGGTACGGGCAGAACTCGCAGATCTGGACTCGCGGGTGCGCTCTGAGCTCGATCGCGCGAACACAGCAGCCCAGGACGCGTGGGCGCTGAGCACCGAATCTGCTCTCCAGCTCGGCAGGCGCCCGCGATCCTTCCTCACCGCACAGCAGGCACTCGATCTGTTCGAGCGCTACCTCGAACAGGACCGGCTCCTGGAAGCCGGCCCACTGATCACCCACTACCGGCTGCTCGATCGCCTGGATCTAGGGACGCTGCGGAAGCTCTACCGCTACTACAAGGCGACCGGCTACTGGAACCTGGCCAGACTCGCGCTCACCCAGGTGGCGGCGAAGACCCGCCGCGGCGGAGACCGAAAGGCACTCACCCAGCTCGAGCGCGACATCGCCGTGTTCTCCAACCCGACCAGTGTGAACGCGGAACTGCGTTCTGCGCACGCTTATGACGCTACCGGGCCGATCCTGCACATGGTGGGCAGAGTGCTCCCCGAGACCCAGTCCGGCTACACACTGCGCACGCATTACACAGCGCAGGCGCAGGCCCGACGCGATCTGCCCGTGGCGGTCGTCGGCCAGTCAGGCATCACCAAGGACACTGTCGAGAAGACCACGCACTACGCCCACGAGGGGGTCGACTACTACCTGCTTCCCGGGCCGGCCCGGGGAGGCGCACTGATCGACGTGTGGCTCCGCACCAACATCGAAGGGCTCGCGGAGCTCGTGCGCCGGCTCCGCCCCAGCGTGCTGCACGCCCACTCCGATTTCCACAACGCACTCATCGTGCACGCGGTGGGCACCGCCTTCGGCATCCCCACGGTGTACGAGACGCGCGGCTTCTGGGAGGAATCCTGGCTCACGCGTGCTATCTCCACCCAAGGCTGGAACAAGAACGCGGAGAACATCTTCGCGACCTACGGACACCCCTCGGCCTACGCACTGCGCAAGCACGCCGAGGAAGTGGCCCGCTCGCTGACCAACCACAACTTCACCCTCGCCGAGGTGATGAAGGAGCACATCCTGGAGTCGGGAGAGGAATCTCTCCAGACTGACCAGGTCACCATCGTCCCGAATGCGGTGGATGCCGAGGAGTTCCCGATCCAGGACCGCGACCCGGCGCTCGCCGCGAGGCTCGGTATCCCCGAGGGAGCCGTGGTCATCGGATACATCTCCTCGATGGTCACGTACGAGAGCATCGAGACTCTCATCGACGGGTTCAAAGTGGCAGCCGGTAGGACCTCGGCTCCCGTTCACCTCCTGCTCGTAGGCGGCGGCAGTCATCTCGATGCCTTGAAGGACCATGCCCACAGGGCCGGCGTCGAGAACGTCACCTTCACCGGGGCGGTACCGCATGACGACGTACTGAGGTACTACAGGCTGATCGACATCTTCGTGGTCCCACGAGGGAAGTCCTCGGTCGCTGACCTCGTCACGCCTCTCAAGCCCTTCGAGGCTTTCGCCACTGGCCGCGCAGTCGTCCTGTCCGATGTAGCGGCGCTGAAGGAGATCGCGGAGGAGTCCGGGGTCGCCGAGACGTTCCGCGCCGGTTATCCCCGCGATCTGGGCAGGAAACTATCGGCACTGGTCGATGACCCGCAGAGACGGAGAGATCTGGGCGTGCGAGGCGCGCGCTGGGTGCGCAGTCGGCGCACCTGGGCCCATAACGTCGTCGAGTACTACCGCGTATACCGGAACCTCGGCTACCGAGGAAGCGCGGACGCCTCTCTGGGGGAGGAGCTGCAGCGAAGCGAGCAGTTCACCGCGCCGGCGCCGCAGATCGAACAGCGCCCCAGGGCCCCGCGGCGCCAGCACTCCACCGCAGGTCCCCCGTCCGCGGAGGACGGATCACGACGCTGCGCAGATGCGTCGGAACTGAGCACGAGCCGTGCCATTGTCCCTACCTCGTCAGGCCAGACGCCGGACCTGCCGGGCAGCGGCCTGCGTGCTGTCGTCGTAGCCATGAAGCCCCAGATCGCTGGCCGGATCCGGCGCAACATCCTCACGCTCCTGGAGCTCGGTTTCGAGGTGACTGTCGTGAACTCCACGCCCCGCGCCGACTTCTTCCAGGGCTTGGAGCATCCGCTGCTCTCCGCGGATTTCATCGAGGTGCGCTCCTTGGCAGTGCGGTACCAAGCCCGCATGACCCGCAAGAAGCACGAGCGCCAGGCGAAATGGGACCGGGAGAAGAAGGAGCGTGCCCGGAAGGCACGCGAACCCGTCCAGGACGCCCCCGAATGGATGAAGGGAGACCTCCCGGGTGCCGGGACCCTCTTCCGCGGATGGACGTCGGAGAGCGGGCGCGATGTCCGCCAGCGAATCGATCTCGCGTGGAAGGATGCCGACAAGCGGGCGACGAAGTTCCTGCGGACCTCGCGGCAGAAGCGGGATCTGAGGATCCGCGACCAGCTGAAGCAGGTCCATCTGGTCAATCGTTTCGTGGAGTTCTGGAGGCTCTCTCCGGACAGGATCAGCGAGCACCGGCCCGATCTCGTGGTGAGCTCCGACCTCCCGGGACTCGTGGGGGCGAACATCGCCGCTCGTCGACTCGGTGTCCCGCACCTTCACGACTGTCATGAACTCTACCTGGAGAGCACCACCTTGCGCCCGTATGAGAAGAAGGTGCTGTGGCCAGTCGAGAAGGCGTACATGAAGCGTGCCGACTCCGTGGTCATCGTCAACGAAACCATCCGTGACGAGTACGAGAAGCGCTACGGTGTGCACGGCACGGTGCTGCGTAACGCCGCCCCGGCCGTGGCGGACGAGAATCGCTCCAACCCCGTGAATCTTCGAGTCCTAGCAGGGATCCCGCAGGACTCGAAGGTGGTGCTCTACCAGGGCGGGCTCGTACCCGGCCGAGGCCTGGACGTCTGCGTCCGTGCGGCCGAGCACTTCCCTGCCGGCGTGCACCTGATCATCATCGGGAAGGGGAAGTCGCTCGATGAGCTCACCTCACTGGCCGAAGACCTCGGGGTCACCGAGCGGGTTCACTTCCTGCCGGCTGTCGAGCCCGCAGAGCTGCCCGCGTACACCGCCGCTGCCGACGTCGGTGTCATCCCGTATCAGCCGGTCTCCCGCAACAACGAGTACGCCCTGCCGAACAAGGTCTTCGAGTACACCGGGGCTGGGATCCCGTTCGTCGCCTCGGATCTGCCGGAGCTGCGTCGCATCGCGAGGACCACGCGCAGCGGCGAGGTCTACGATCCCTTCGAACCTGGGCAACTTGCTGCTGCGGTTCGCGCTGTATTGGACGTCGAGAGATACTCGATCTATCGGGAGAATGCCGAGATGTTCGGGCGTGAGAACACCTGGGAGACCGAACGCGAGGTCCTCGTCTCGGAGATCCGGCGCCTCACGACCGACAGGTCGGCCACGTAACTGTCCTCTCCTGAGGAGATTGCGTCGGTTCCCCCCTGGTGCGGGAGCGGGGCATCAGGCGCGCTCGATGAGGGCGGCGACGCTGCGCTGGGAGGCTCTGCCGTCGCCGTAGTGCGGGGGCCGCTGGGCGGTCGGGGCGGGGCGCATCACGGAGTCGGCCAGGGTGGCGGGGTCGGTGACCAGCTGGTTCCAGTCGCCCTCGAGCGTCTCGACCCATTCGGTCTCGGTGCGGACCGTGGAGCAGGGGGTGCCCAGCAGGTAGGCCTCCTTCTGCAGCCCGCCGGAGTCGGTGACCACGGCGCGTGCGGACTGCACGGCATTGATCAGGTCCGGGTAGGCGACCGGTTCGCCGACGTGGACGGCGCCACCGGCCAGGGTGATGCCGGCCTCGGCGGCTTTGCCGACCAGGCGGGGGTGGGCCAGCAGTGCCAGCGGCATGTCCAGGCCCTGCAGCGAGGCGATGATGGTGCGCAGCCGGTCCGGGTCGTCGGTGTTGTCGGCCCGGTGGATGGTGGCCACCGCGAAGGGCTGGGCGGGGTCGATGCCTTCGGGCAGCGTCAGCTCGGTCCCGCGCACGGAGTCGGCCACGCGCAGGCACACGTCGGTCATCACGTCGCCGGTGACCAGGGTGCGATCGGCCAGCCCCTCGGCGGCCAGGTGGGTGCGGGCGACCTCGGTGGGGGCCAGCAGCAGATCGGCGGCGTGGTCGGTCAGCACCCGGTTGTGCTCCTCGGGCATGCGCCGGTTGAACGAGCGCAACCCGGCCTCGAGGTGGGCGACCCGTCGGTGCATCTTGACCGCGGACAGGGTGCCGGCCAGCGTGGAGTTGGTGTCGCCGTAGACCAGGGTCCAGTCCGGCTGGTGGGCCTCGAGCACCTCGTCCATCCCCGCGAGCATCGCCCCGGTCTGGCGGCCGTGGGAACCCGAGCCCACGGACAGGTTCACGTCCGGGGCGGGGATGCGCAGGTCGGCGAAGAACACATCGCTCATCGCGGCGTCGTAGTGCTGCCCGGTGTGGACGATGATGTGCTCGACGTCGTCCCGCCGTCCGGCCGCATCGGCGATCGCGGCGAGCTTGACGAACTGCGGGCGCGCGCCCACGACGGACAGGATCTTCATACGGCGATCTCTTCCTCTCGACCCCGGCAGTCGACCAGACGGACGGACCGGAGCGCAGGTACAGTGAGCGTGCTCCACAATAGCCAACGGTCAGCGCGCTTGTGCCTGCGGGTGGCATTCGGATCCGAGTGGTACTGCCACGAAAACTTGGACCAAACACCTGCCATCCTCACCCGTCCTGAGCTCAGCAGCCCGGCAATCCATTCAACGCGCTGCAAGAGGCGCTTCGCCCCTCGAGAGCTGAGCGGCAGGGATCCAATCGGACGCCAACTGCCTCTGCGTGCCCGAGTTTCCGATTCACTACTGGAGGCCAAGGGTGGTGCGCCTACAGCCAACTCGAGGTGACGTACACGTGCGCCATGGGGGCGGCAATGCTGTGCAAGCCGGCACGCTCGTCCTGTCCGGGGGACTAGACTAATGACCGTAGCACCCAGGTCCAACAGTTCGGCCCGGAGCACCGCGCGAGGGAGATACATCATTCGTATTGCGGCAATCGTTCATAACGCTGTGAGGCATGACGCCAGGGTCCTGAAGGAGGCAGCGTCACTCAAAGCCCGAGGCCATGACGTCCGTCTTTTCGGACTGACTCCGGATGAGGCCGATGTCTTCACTCTCCCAAACGGCATTCCAGTTCATCTGGCCCACCGCGACTTAAGCGATGTGAAACCCCGCATCCAGCGAGAAGAGCTTCCCAGGGGCCGAGAGAGTTCGATCTGGACCTCCTTCCGGACTCAAGGCGACCTCATTTTCAACGAAGTCCGGGCCACGTTCGAGCCGGATATAGTTCACATCCATGATCATCTAGCATTGACCGCCGCCTCCCAGTATAAAGAAGCGTTCAACTGTCCAATCATCTGGGACGCTCACGAGATTTACGAGGACCTCGCGAGCATCGAGGACGTCCGGGCCGTAGTTAACGCCAGAATCATCCACGAGAACGTCCGCCATGTGGATGGGTTCATCACTCTGAATCAGAGTATCGCGGATTTCTATTCCAAGAAATACCCGGAGCTGCCTGCAGCTGTCCTGTTACCAAACGCCGTTGAACGGGTAGCGCAGACACAATACGACGGCCGACTGCACCGGGCGGCTGGCCTGAACCCAGACCAGAAGATCCTCTTGTTTCAGGGTGGCTACTCGCCACATCGAGGGATCCCTGCACTCTTGGAGGCATCGCACCTGTTGAGGTCGGACTGGTCATTGGTGTTCATGGGTTGGGGCAAGCTGGAGGAAGAGATTCGGGAGCATGCGAACGACAGGGCGGACAGAGCGGCCGGGAGAGCCAGAGTAGCCATGGTGCCCAGTGCTCCGCAGGACGAATTGCTCTCCTGGACGGCAGGAGCGTCGCTGGGCTCAATCCCGTACGAGAACACCGGCCTGAATCACCTGTATTGTTCCCCGAATAAGTTGTGGGAATATCCGGCCGCTGGTGTTCCCATCCTGGCGAGCGACATGCCCGAGATGCGACTAAAAATACACCAGTACAGTATCGGCCTGACCGTCGATAAAGAATTGAACCCATCCGAAATAGCAACAGCAGTGAACTCTATCGGGGATGATTTGCTCGCGGAAATGAAGCGCAACTGCGGTGTTTATTCCGCGGCAGAGAATTGGCACGTCTATCAGGAGCGACTTCTTGGACTTTATCTTGACATCGGCCGCAAGAAGGGCTTGATAAAACCCAAGTATCGCCAAGTATGGGACGATGTAATCAGTCGAGTCAAAGGAGCCTGAGAACAAATGTCTAGCAGTCAGTTCGTCCTTGCCTACGCGTGCGACCGACCGGACGCGATGAGTGATCAAGAGCTGATCATCCGCCTCAATGCCGCGACGGAACATTTAGAGAGCATCGCACCGGGTGTGAGCAGGATCCACATGGGAGGCGCCAGAATCGGCTTTGCTGTGTGGGAATTTGAGGACCCGGGATGCCGGTGGCCTGCGGCAGCGCGCAGGCCAGACGAGGCGGCAGCGTGGTTGCACGTACCCGCAGTTGCTGGGGGCCCGGAAGCCGCAGTAGATTCCATCGATTTGTCGCGTGACATCACTTCCGGCGCAGTTGATCGCGGGCAACTGGGAACGCCTTGCGCCACTGTCTACTGGAACCACTCTTGCCTCCGCATCGCCAATGACCGGATGGGAATGGCCCGGCTCTATGAATTCGCGGTGCCTGGCTTCGGGACCGTGTGGAGCAGCAGGCAGGGGCTAGCACACGTCTTCGGCGGTATGGCGCCCCGGATCGAAGACTCGACATGGAGCGAGATGGCCACTCTGGGATGGCCGGTCCACGGAGACACCCACCTGGGCAACGGGAAGCAACTCCGGCCTGGAGTTATCGTTCGTGCAGATGACGAGGGCCGAGTCTCAACATTCAGTGATCTTGATGAGTGGATGAACTCAATCCTCGAAGGCTCGGTGCCCACTATCGCCGAGGGTGCTGAAAGCATGATCCACACACTTGAGACGCTCAAATGGTGGAGAGGAAAACCCAGCGCAGACCTTTCGGGCGGTAAGGATTCACGAGTGACGGCGGCGGCCGCCATTCAAGCTGGCGTGGTGGATACGGTGAGGACGGTCAACACCGATCCTGGAGAAGTAGAGACGGTCCGTGAACTCCTCCGCCGTTCAGGCGACCAGGTGACTCATCGTATCGATGAGGTAAAACAGCCCAAGCCTCCCGAGGGGGGCGCGTATGCGAGGTATATGTCTATGCAACGCGGCTGGGAGGGGGCATATAACGCAATCTCTGTATATCGCGCACCTACCTTCACTGGGTACCGCCCCAGCACGACACCGAGAATCAATGGCCTTGGTGGTGAAGCCTTGCAGGGGCAGACTCAAGTAGGAAAGGTCTCGCGCGAAAAGCTGAAGAATCAAGGTCCGGAAGCTGGTAAAGACCATTTGATCGGGCTTGCGACTGCGCGGTCAGAAGGCACTGAGGAGTCAGCCGTCGAAGCGGTGAGTGCCGCGATAGACGGTTTCGCAGAGACGGCGGTCCGCCGAGGCATGGACAACGCTTACATGGTAGTTGACTACTTCTATCATTTTAGTAAGATGCCGTTCTGGGCCCACCCTCAGGGCACGAACGGAACTGTACTTCCACTTTATTCACCGCAGCTCTTGCCCCGCACAATGTGGTCGTTGCGAAATCATTCAGAGTATGGCGAGATACATCGGTCGCTTCTGCGGAACATTAAGCCGAGCTGGGCGGAAGTTCCATTCTATAAGAGCGCCCCTGGTAGCCGCACCGTGTCCCGAATGTGGCAAAACGACGACTGGACCGAAATTTCCCAGATTGTCCTAGATGGCGTTGGGGCGCTTTCCACATTCTCTCGTGGCGCAATACTCAACATCATCGAACAGATCGAAGCGGGCAAAGGAAGGCCGAAGCACGAGTTTGTCTTTAATCGCGTAATGTGGGAGCTCACCTTCCGCGACTACGCCAGGGAAATTGAGCAAGCTGCGGCCCGAACATCGGAGCGCGTCGCGGCGGTGCGGGGCGCAAGTCCCGTCGCAAACTGACGACGGGGCGACTCGGCATCCGGGAAGGGTTTCATTTGTGTGGCTTGTGTCCCGTGAGGGTCTGGCGAATCATCTCAAGGGTAATAGAGGTTAATGGTGAGTGGTGAGTTCATAACGAACGAAGCAGACGTGGGTTTGCCACCTCTGCAGTCGTCCCGAAGGGCAGTCTGGGAGTATTATCGGATCGAGTTTTTGCCGAACGGTTACCCGGGTCGACGTACCGGTGATGAGCTGTTCGCCCACCCGATCTATGGACCGTACGTTATTGCAGACTATACGGCCCAGTATCGTCGGACGCAGGAACCTAGATTCCTCGAGGCTGCTTGTCGCGTAGCTGATGCAGCTATCGACCAAATGACCGAGGTAGGCGGCGGGCTTGCATTTTTGTACAGCCAGGAGAAGTCGAGAGTATCCAGTAAGAAGGGTTTGTGGTATAGCGGGCTGACGCAGGCGCGCTATGTCGAGGTATTCAACAAGCTCTTGGCCCAGCCAGGTACCGAGCGCTATCGCGAGCCCCTTTCGAGGATTCTGATCAGCCTGACGGTCCCTGTCGAGGAAGGCGGCGTGGCGCGTTACACCGATGACGGTGGACTCGTCATCGAGGAGTATCCATCGCTGGCACCGGACTGCACCCTCAATGGCTGGACGACTGCAACGGTCATTTTGGCCGACTACGCGAGGCGCACAGGTGATCCGCAGGCATGGGAGCTATTCAGGCTATCCGTTAAAGGCCTTGAGCGTTTGATTGGATTGTTTGATGTGCCCGAATACGCGACATCGCGGTACAAACTCACCGGGCCTGCGACGATCCGGCTGACAGCGGAAAAGACCGATGTGAAAGTAGGTGATTGCCGCGTTGTCATGCCAGCTAGCGGGGTGTTCGCTGCGAACGACGATCTTGACCCGGCAGGAAAGAACCTCGCGGAGGGCCCGAAAGTGGTCGGCAATGGAGCGACACAATCTTTCGTATTCCTGCTTAGCCGAATCACTTGGCCAGCTCCGAACCGTCTGCGATTCCAGATAGAAGCAGAAGAAGACGGTATCGTTGGCTTGGAGATCGGAGATGGTCCGTTCAATCCGCTGATTAGCACTCTTGCGCCTCAGTTTTATCGGGATTTGGGAAGGTTCCCTGTGTCCCGCGGAGAGAATTGTATAGAGGTTCCGGTCGAATGGGTGGATGCAGAGATAATCGCTCATCCGACAAATTTTGGGAAGCGCATAGCTGGTCGCCAGTTCAACCAATATCACTGGATCCATGTAGACACGCTCGGGAAGATCGTGAGTCAGGCGGACAGTGACATCTTGAGGTATTATCGCGAACGTTGGTCCCGATCGCCCGAAAAATGGCCTGAGATCTCGGAGTATCAGACTGAGGACATAAGCCTCGAGAGATTTGACCCCAAGAGGCACAAGTGACGAATTGTTCGGGGGCGCCTTTATCGCAATTGTCGCGGATGTGCTGGCCTGGTCCAGTTCATGGCCAGGATCTCAGCGGCAGATAAAGCGGTTGCTCCGAAAATGTTGCGCGGGGGATTCTGTTGCGCCAATGAATTTACTTGCCTTCGGAGCGCTGGGTGCCACGGAGCAAGGTTACTCCACGCTCCGGCGTAGGAGTCTGTATGCCCTTGCCTTGGAGCCTGCGAGCCATCGCCGGGAAGCCAGCGCTGTGTGAGGCGTCCTTTCGGCCGGCATAGATAGGTGCTCCGGAAGGAGCTCCCGACTGACTGCATTGTGCGGTCTGAGACAAAAGTTGTCTCGAGCACCTTCCAGTCCGCAAGTGCCCGTACTCGGATCGTCGCATGCGAGGCGTCTTCAGCTCGTGTGACAGCTCGTACTAGACGCTCAGCCATGGGGGTTTGTCTGCGGACGCCGTGGTAAGAATCGCTCCCGACGGGATAGTAGTGCCAAAAGTGGGATAGCTCTCCACTGTCTGCGAGTTCGATCTCGTCGAAGAAGGGCTGCGCCAAAGCGCGGGCAAGCTCCCTGCGGCCCTCCTCGCGATCGCGTGACGCAAAATGGAGGTGGGTTGAAATCACGTCTGAGACGTGGTTGTGCGGCAAGGTCAGGCCGAGTCGTCTCCCAGGGAAGTCCAGGGGGGTCACATACCAGGCGTGAGTACCTTGCTTTACGAGATCGTCGTCATGAAATGCGATTGCTCGAGCCGCTACTGTCTCCAGTTCTGTCGGCGTAACTTGACTCTGGGGGCGTGTGGTTCCCGAGTCGACGAGGGCGGCAGCGACTTCGAGGAGGGCGCGGGCGATCATTCCGGCGTGTACAAGGTGGGAGGCGTGTAGTGGTCGGAGCTGATGAACTCCGGGTTTCAACTGCGTGAGGTCGGTCGGTTCGGCAAGTCCGCGTACGAGTGCGGATCGGACCGAGCTGCGAAGCGCGAGTACGTCTGGAAGGTAGTCGTCATTTCCTGGCGCAAGTGCTGCCTCAGGTGACACCCAGACGCACTCGCCATCGCGGAATGTCTTGATGACAGCGGTATCGTCGCTCGGTCGCTCGATTACCACTTGGTGCGCAGCTGCCTGGAGACGAACTTCGACCCCGCGGAAATGGCCAACAGTGGCCGTCCCGGCCGTGTATCGGGAGCCTGCGGACCAGATGGGTCCGCTTCGCCCTCGCCAGTCGAAAGTTCCCCGGGCTTCATCGGTTGCAGCGCACAGTCGAGTAGCCCAGTTGGTCGCGATGGCGAGATGCTCCGGACGGCCTGTGGTTCTCCAGGACAGCACCGCAGCGCGAACCAGGAGGGAGACGTCCCAAGCTAGATGGCCTTCCTCGTTCGAGGTGTAACGATGGTCATCGGCGATCAGATTGCCTATCGCCGCGAGCGCCTGCGGAACGATCTCCGAGTACGCGGCGCGGATGTCAACGGTGCTTTGACTCTTCGGGGGGACCACGTCGAGGTGCAGAGGGTCGAAGTCCATGGGCTCCCTACAGGTAAGGCGGACCGGACCCCGATCCGAGTGACTCATGCAGTTCGAACCTACCTGTCGAGTCTGGTGGAGTCATCGGCACTTCCTCAAGGAGCCCTGAGCGGAACGAGATGTTCCGCTCCCCAGTGCGGCTTGTGTGACCTGCCGGGATATGCCTCTAGCTGTGGCGGTTCCTGCTTCGAGGCTGCGACACCGGCCTCGGCCCGCGGGTAGGGTGCCGTTGGCGAGCGCCAGCCGGCCCGACCAGGAGGGGCCGCTGACTTGAGGTGGCGCGATCCTGCCCCCCCCCCGATCGTATGAGAAAATTTCAATTAGATTCATCGTCTGCCGATGGCAGAGGCAATCCGCATAGAAGGGTCTGTCGTGAAGACTGCTGTGGTCGCGCTGGGGAAGATCGGTCTGCCGCTCGCGGTGCAGTTCGCCGATGCCGGGCACGAGGTGATCGGGGTCGACACCAACCCTCGCCAGGTGGAGCTGATCAATCAGGCCACCGAGCCCTTCCCCGGGGAAGCGCATCTGCAGGACAAGCTCTCGGAGCTGGTGCCGGCCGGTCGGCTGCGGGCGACCACCGACTACGCCGAGGCGATCCCGGGCGCGGATGCGATCGTGATCGTGGTGCCGCTGTTCGTCGACGACGCGAGCTGGGAGCCGGACTTCGGGTGGATGGACGCCGCCACCCGCTCCCTGGCCGAGCACATCACCCCGGGCACGCTGGTCTCCTACGAGACGACGCTGCCGGTGGGCACGCTGCGCACCCGGTTCGTGCCGATGATCGAGGAGATCTCCGGGCTGCGGGAATCGCGTGACTTCTTCGCGGTGTTCTCGCCCGAGCGGGTGCTGACCGGCCGGGTGTTCGAGGACCTGCGGAAGTACCCCAAGCTGATCGGTGCGATCAGCGAGGCCGGCACGGCGCGTGCCCGCGAGTTCTACGAGTCGGCCCTGTCCTTCGACCAGCGCCCGGATCTGCCGCGACCCAACGGCGTGTGGGACCTGGGCTCCCCGGAGGCCAGTGAGCTGGCCAAGCTGGCCGAGACCACCTACCGCGACGTCAACATCGCGCTGGCCAACGAGTTCGCCCTGTTCGCCCAGGACAACGCGATCGATGTGTACAAGGTGATCGAGGCCTCCAACTCCCAGCCCTATTCCCACATCCACCAGCCCGGCATCGCGGTCGGCGGGCACTGCATCCCGGTCTACCCGCGCCTGTACCTGTCGACGGATCCGAACGCGACCACGGTGCGCACCGCGCGCACCCTGAACGCCTCGGTGCCCGCGCACCTAGTCGAGCGGGCCGCGAACCTGCTGGGCGAGCTGAAGGGCCTGAAGGCCGTGGTGCTGGGCGCCTCCTACCGCACCGGGGTCAAGGAGACCGCCTTCTCCGGGGTCTTCCCCGTGGTCGAGGCGCTGCGCGCCCGTGGCGCGGAGGTCGCAGTCCACGACACCTACTACGACGACGAAGAGATCACGGAGTTCGGCTGGGCCCCCTACCACCTCGGCGAGGCCGCGGACCTGGTGATCGTCCAGACCAACCACCCCGAGTACCGCGAGCTGACCGCTGAGCAGGTGCCCGGCATCAAGCTGCTGATCGACGGACGCAACATCACCACCGCCGAGAACTGGGCCGGCACCCCCCGCCTGGTCCTCGGCGACGGCTCCACCTCCACCCACACCAACGCTGGCTGAGCGCGCCCACCGCGACCAGATCTGGAGACTGAAATTTCATGAATGACCAATCGACGTTCACCCGTCCGGCGAAGCCGGTGGTGTCGCGGCCGGTGCATCCGAGGACCACCGATTCAGACCGCGAACGGACCGTCGTGGCTGTCAACACTATGGCGGAGGCAGGGGCGTGAGCATGGGAAAGAATCTGCGGGCGGGCCTGATCGGTCTGGGCATGATGGGCCGCCATCATGCCCGCAATCTCAAAGCTCTCGAGGGCGTGGACCTGGTCGCGGTCGCCGATCCCGGAGGGGACCCCTACGACGCCGCCCCCGAGCTCGAGGCCCTCTCTGACGCCCGGGACCTCGTTGACGCAGGGATCGACTACGCCGTAGTGGCAGTCCCGACCCAGTTCCACCGCGATGTCGCACTGATCTTCGCCGAGGCCGGTGTGCACTGCATAGTCGAGAAGCCATTGGCCTTCGACATCGACGAGGCCGAGGAGATCTCTCTTGCCTTCGAGCACGCCGGGCTGGTGGGCGCCGTGGGCTACGTGGAGCGATATAACCCCACGCTGCAGGAGATGCGCACCCGGATCGCCGACGGCCAACTGGGTGAGATCTACCAGATCGCCACCCGCCGCCAGGGTGCATTCCCCGACAGGATCCGCGACGTAGGAGTGGTCAAGGACCTCGCCACCCACGATCTGGACCTGACAGCCTGGGTGGCCCAGTCCGAGTTCGCGAGTGTCGCCGCCGCGTCGACGCGACGAAGCGGCCGCGACGACGAGGACATGGTCTCTGTCGCCGGCACCCTGGCTGATGGCACCATCACTAGCCACCTGGTGAACTGGCTGTCGGGACTGCCGCACGATCAGGTGACAGTTGGGGTGTCAGGCCGCGAGGCTCACGGCCGGGTTCATGATGGTCTCGTATTCGATGGGGGTCAATCGGCCCAGGCGGGCCTGCCTGCGGCGGCGGTGATA
>Ga0209487_1001774_pt1 | contig 17882 bp, 14 predicted proteins | sample Poulit2012_FD_187524 | JGI IMG/M metagenome (GOLD analysis project Ga0209487, IMG submission 187524) | Agricultural soil microbial communities from Georgia to study Nitrogen management - Poultry litter 2012 (SPAdes) (version 2) | ecosystem: Environmental > Terrestrial > Soil > Agricultural land...
GCCCAACAAGCCCGCAGTCGCGAAACTAGGCGTAAGATCATTCGCTCGGCCATTCATCTTTTACAGACTCAGGGCTATCAAAAAACACGTTTACAAGATATTGCCCAAGGCGCTGGGCTGACGCTGGGTGCGCTGCAGCACCACTTTGGTAACAGACAGGTATTGATGGAGCAGGTAGTTGATGAGGTAATGGCCCCTTTGGCCAATTTGACGGCGGGCTGGCCTGTACAAGCCCATCAGCAGCCCCTTGCCGAGCGGGCCCATAATTTTGTCCGCAGTGCGTGGGATAATGTCTACGGCACACCGCGTTATATTGCCGCATGGAGTTTGTTTTTTGGGGCCCGTAAAACCGCTTTGTTTACACGTATCGAAGCGCACCGCGCGCGCCATGACCCCATCTATAATGCGCACTTTGTCGATACCTTTCCCGAGATTGTGCAGCACCACGGGCAGGCCGAGCTATTGGCCGAAACCATCTTTGCGGCTCTGCGGGGGCTGGCAATTATGCAGCTATTTAGCGAGCAGCCCCAGCAGCTAGACATACAACTAGAGCTTTTGGCCCAGCAAATTACCCAAGCTGGCCAAGGCCAAACTGCCTAAAAATCAGCCTATTAAGGGCAAAGCGCTATAAAAAGAGCCACCCGCCGCACAAAACTAAATAATTGCCCAAAGCATTGCCATCGATCAGAGGCTGTAATACATATCAAACTCAACCGGGTGCGGGGTGGTGCGCAGGCGGTCAATCTCGGCTCGTTTGATTTCTATATAGGCATCGATAAGCGGGTCACTAAACACCCCACCACGCAATAAAAACTCACGATCTGCGTCTAAAGCCTGTAAGGCTTGCTCTAAAGAATGGCACACAGTGGGGATTTTTTGATCCTCTTCGGGCGGCAAATCGTATAGATTTTTATCCGCAGGATCACCGGGGTGGATTTGATTTTCAACCCCATCTAAACCTGCCATCAATAGTGCACTAAAGCTTAAATAGGGGTTGGCCATCGCATCGGGAAAGCGCGCCTCGACTCGACGTGCCTGAGGATTGCTTACATAAGGAATACGAATAGAGGCCGAGCGATTACGGGCCGAGTATGCAAGCTTGACGGGGGCCTCATAATGCGGCACAAGGCGCTTATAAGAATTGGTCGTGGGGTTAGTCAAGGCATTGAGGGCATGGGCGTGCTTAATGATCCCACCAATAAAATACAGAGCCATATCAGAAAGCCCACCATAACCGCTGCCCGAAAAGAGGTTAACCCCATCTTTCCAGATCGATTGGTGCACATGCATGCCTGAGCCATTATCACCAAATATGGGTTTGGGCATAAAGGTGGCGGTTTTGCCATATAGGGCAGCCACATTAAAAACAGTGTACTTAAAAATCTGATTCCAATCTGCCCGCTCGACCAAGGTGGAAAAGCGCGTACCGATTTCGAGCTGCCCGGCTGCGGCCACCTCGTGGTGGTGGATTTCAACAGGCACCCCTTGCTGCTCGAGCAATAAACACATCTCGGAGCGCATATCATGAAAAGCATCAATGGGTGGCACCCGCGTATAGCCCCCTTTGAGCCCTGGGCGGTGACCTAAATTACGATAGCCAGGCTGCTCGGCAGGGCCGTGCTGGGTTGCCCACGGGGCGCTTTCAGACTGTATTTCGACAAAATTGCCCGACATATTATCGCCCCAGCGTACGCCGTCAAAAACAAAAAACTCGGGCTCGGGGCCAAAATAAGCCGTATCACCTAAACCAGTAGAACGCAAATAGGTCTCGGCCCGCTGCGCCAATGATCGCGGATCACGCTCGTAGCCATTGAGGTCAACGGGATCAACCACCGTACAAGTAAATACCACCGTACGCTCTTCTCGAAAAGGGTCAAAACGCAGACTCTTTAGATCGGGCACCAACAACATATCAGAGGCCTCTACCCCTTTCCAGCCCGGCATGGACGAACCATCAAAAGGTATGCCCCCCTCGATAGTATCCTCGTCCCCGGCATGGACGAACCATCAAAAGGTATGCCCCCCTCGATAGTATCCTCGTCAAAACGCTCGGCAGGGATAGTCAAATGATGCTCACGGCCCAAAATATCGCTAAAGCGACAATCTACAAAGGGCACATCATTCTCGGCAAGAAAAGCAACAATTTCGGTAGGGCTTGACATGAAGGCTCCAAATTGGCTGAAAAAAGACAAGGCCTATTCTAAAACAAACTGCCTGTTTATGTAGACAAAATGACAAAATATATTGTAAATAACTGACTTATGGCTTAGTTGCCCCCCATGCACCCGCAAGATTGGGCCAAAGAATCATTCAGTGCGGGGGCGTACTGTGGGGATAGCACCTGTTGCCGATGTGCTGCTGTTCTCATCGGGCAAAAACAATGTCTGCAGGTCGGTGAGAAAACGCCACCCCAAATCGGTAGCCTGTAGCCTATCGATACGATCACATAGTAGGCCTTTGTCGATGGCCTGCTGCACCTGCTTGCTGATCAGTTGGCTGCTTAGCCCGGTGCGAGTCGGAAAGTATTCAGAGGGCACCCCCTCGCGCAGCCGCAGCACATTGAGCATAAACTCAAAAGGCACCTCTTTGGCCGTTACCCCATAGCGCTGTGCGATCTGCTTGCCCTGCCCCGCTTGGGCGGCCTGCAACCAGCTTTGTGGGTTGCTCAAACGCACCATACGTAAAATCTTGTCGGGAAACGAAATCTTGCTATGCGCCCCAGGGCCAATGCCTAAATAATCGCCAAAAGACCAATAATTATAATTATGTGTGCCGTACTGCTGCGCTTTGGCAAAGGCCGAGACCTCGTAATGCTCAAAACCGGCCCCCGTCACAGCCTCGATAATGCCATCATGCATGGCTGCGCTGTCCTCATCACTGGGCAATTTTGGTGGGTATTTGGCAAATACCGTGTTCGGCTCGATCATCAACTGATAAATAGACAGATGCGTGGCCCCCGTTGCAATGGCTGTTTGCACCCCCTGTAAACAGTCTTCAACGGTTTGGCCAGGTAAAGCCACCATCAAATCGATGTTGATGCGCTCAACTGCTTGTTGGGCTGCCTCGATGGCAGCCCTAGCCTCTTGAGCCGTATGAATACGGCCAATACGTTGCAAAACCTCATCATTAAAGCTTTGCGCCCCAATAGACAGGCGGTTAACCCCGGCCTGACCATAGGCCTTAAAGCGCTCGGCCTCGCTCGCCCCTGGGTTGGCCTCAAGCGTCACCTCAGCCATAGGCACCAAGGGTAAATAGGCCCGCACCATGCTTAATACCTGATGGATAAAATCAGCGCTAAATAAACTCGGTGTGCCTCCGCCAAAAAATACCGATTGCACATTTCGACCCCAAATATCAGGCAATGCCGCCTCGAGATCATGCTGCAAAGCCTGCAAAAACTCTTTTTCGGGCAATACATCTGGGGCCACATGCGCATTAAAATCGCAATAAGGGCAGCGACGCACGCACCAAGGCAGGTGAATATACAAGCCCAATGGGGGCAAACTAGTAAACCGCGGGCGCTGACTAGTTTGCGGGCGCAACATCTGTATAGGCTTCATAACAAAATCACATTAAATAAAAGGGCAAAACAAAAATATCGCTCTCACGACATGGCTGCAGCTAGGCGGGCAAATTGCTAATTGGCCACTGACACGTCATGCTGTCTACCTGTGCGCTAGATGCGCACTACTGGCAGACACTACTGCCAGGGCAGGCTGCGGCCACCAAGGCAGGCATGCAGATTAGCAACCAAACTACGTCTTCGACTGATTGGGTAGCTGCTGAATAAAATGCTGCAAGGCTTGGGCGCGATGGCTAAGGGCGTTTTTCTGTTTGGCCTCAAGCTGTGCTGCGGTTTTTTGGTGCTCGGGTAACCAAAATATAGGGTCGTAGCCAAAGCCCTGATGGCCAACTGCTTCGTGGGCAATTTCACCCCACCAAAACCCTTGGGCCACGATGGGCAAAGGGTCGTGCGCGTGGCGCACATAGGCAAGCGCTGCCACAAAACAAGCATGACGGTCGTCTACGCCCTGCATCAGTGATAACAACAGCGCATTATTGCGGGCATCAGCGCCCTCGGCGGCTAACTGCGCATCAAGCGCAAATTGTCTAAGCTTGGCAACATTGGTCGATTGGTCGAGCCTTGCCGCCCCTTTTGCCCCGGCTGAGGCAGCTAAGTGCGCATCGCGAGCAGATGATTGTGCTTGGCTAAAGCCGTCAGTCGATGCCTTAATTGGGGCCATCTGCTGATTAATTTGGCCCTTGGCAGCAGCGGCAGCAAAACGTGCTGATAACACCCCAGGCAGGCCATCTAGGGCTTGCACACATAGGCCCGAATCATCAGCCAAAGCGGGCAAACCAGTGTGCTTGCTTGTATGCCGCGCCTTGGCCAAAGCATTTTCTATAAAGCTGTAATACGGCTCATCAGCCTCGGGCACATCATAATCTCGTTGGGCTTTGAGCTCATAGCCTAAGGGCCCCAATATCGCCTCAAACTCGGCCAACTTGCCGCGATTGTTAGAGGCCAAAACGATGAGTGGATTATTCATAAGCAATAACTGCCATCATGCTAAAACTGAATACCTTTTTGCTCGTGCAAACACTTTTGCTGCAGAGCAAATAGGTGCGCAATCCCCTTTTGGGCCACATCAAGCACTCGAATAAAATCGCTGCGGGCAAAGCTTTGCCCCTCGGCCGTGCCCTGCACCTCGATAAACTGCATCTCATCATTCATTACTATGTTGACATCAACATCGCAACGCACGTCTTCCTCGTAGTCTAAATCAAGTAGGGGCTCATTGTTGAGTAAACCCACTGACACCGCAGCGACTTGGCGTTGCAAAGGGTTGCGCTCTAAAGCCCCCTGCTCTAACAAATGATTAACCGCCAAAGCCGCCGCAACCCATGCACCGGTGATGCTGGCACAGCGGGTGCCGCCGTCTGCCTGCAACACATCGCAATCTAATTGTATGGTGCGCTCACCGAGCATCGACAAATCAAAGGCGGCGCGCAGACTGCGCCCAATAAGGCGTTGGATTTCTTGGGTGCGCCCGCTTTGACGGCCACGGGCAGCCTCACGCCCCGAACGGGTGTGGGTCGCACGTGGGAGCATGCCATACTCGGCAGTTACCCAGCCTTGGCCCTTATCAGCCAAAAAAGGCGGCACACTATCTAACACGCTGGCATTACATAACACATGGGTATGGCCCATTTGTATCAACACCGAGCCCTCGGCATAGCGCGAATAATCAAGCTCAAAATGCACCGGGCGCAAGGCATCGGCCGCACGCGAATCATGACGAATAACATTTGCAGAGGGGGTCTGATCAGACATAAAAAAACCTACATAATCAATAAAACCTACATTGTACGCGATAGACAGCCCTACCGTTGCGGCTACACCCAGCCAAAGCTGCAAAAACCCCGTACACAGTCTACAATCAGGGCTTTTAAATGGGCCAAACAGGGCAATATTATGAGTATTTACAGCATGACCGCGTTTGCGCAAAGCCGCTGCATCCACGAGCAAATGCAGGTGCGTTTAGAAATACGCAGCGTCAACAACCGCTATCTTGACCTTCACCTACGCATGCCCGATGAGTTGCGCTTTTTTGAGCCCCATCTGCGCAGCCAAATTAGCGAGCGCCTAAGTCGAGGCAAACTTGATATTCGCCTGCAGTTACAACAACATAGTAGCGCTACAGCACCCAGCTTACCCGATAACTTTTTGCTCCAAACGCAGCAGCATCTAGCCCATATACGCACCATTTTGCCCGATACACTCGGGCCCAGTTACAGCGAGCTTTATGCTTTAGCAGCCCAAGCCCATCAGCCCGATACCGAAAGCTGGCTACCAGTATTAAATGATTTGCTTGCTCAAGCACTTGATGAGCTACTTGCCAACAAAAAACGCGAGGGCCAACAACTCGCCCTTGCCATGCAAGGCTTTGCCCAGCAAATGCTAGAGCAAATCGACATCGTTGCCGAGCAGCTCCCGCTGGTGCAAAAGCAATATCAAGAAAAGGTAGCCGAGCGCTTGCGCGAGGCACTCGAGCTCGCTAGCCCCGAGGGCTTTCCTAGCATCAGTGGCGAGGAGTTCAGCGCCCGCATCGCCCAAGAGGCGGCAGCATTTTCTATGCGCATCGATGTGGCCGAAGAGCTCACTCGCCTGAATGCGCACGTCAAAGAGCTTTTTCACCTACTCGAGGTAAACGAGCAAAGCACCCCAACTAATAGCCGCAGCAGCAGCCTTGGCAAAAGACTAGACTTTCTGTGCCAAGAAATGAATCGCGAGGCCAATACGCTCGGCTCTAAAGCCGGCTCTATAGCACTCACCCAAGCCGCCATAGAATTAAAACTACTCATCGAACAGCTACGCGAACAGGCGCAAAATATTGAATAAGGTTTACGGGGCTCTATCGAGGTTTATAAATCTTTTGACATCAATGATTGATCTCTAACGAACAACAAAACCTTAGCAGCAATACTTGACTCTAGCCGCGACTCTAGCCGTTAATCCAGATCTTGAGTGCCCTCTTGTTCTTCGCTTACTGTTTGCTGTTTTAATGTTTGACTAATCATTTCCAACATAAACTCCACAAACGGTGCGCTGTTGGTCTGTGCTGTACTGTCAGCAATTGCTTGGTAATACTCTGGTTGGTTAGCATGTACTAAGGATTCAATCGGCAAATTAGCAAACAGGGGATTCCACTTTGCCAAAATCAAACTTTGCCATAAGCGGCCCATCCGCCCATTGCCATCAGCAAAGGGGTGGATGAACTCAAACTCATAATGAAAAATAGCACTCGCTACTAAAGGGTGATGCTCAGTGCGCTGCAGCCAATTAAATAAGTCTTTCATTAAACGGGGTACTTGATTAGCAGGCGGTGCCATGTGAATCACCTCCTTACCACTCATTACGCCGACTCCACCACTTCTATATAGCCCACTCTCATTCATAAGGCCTCCCATTAAGACTTCATGTGCTGCCAATAGGTCTGATTCTTTCTCTGGCTGATAGAAATGAAAGTTATCATAAACGGCTAAGGCATTTTTAACCTCTTGCACTTCTCTGGGTGGAGCAATAACAGGCTTTCCTTTTAAAATCGTTGTAATCTGATCTATGCTTAAGCTATTGCCTTCTATCGCTAATGAGCCATGAATAGTGCGAATTTGGTTAGCTCGTCGTAAACGCAGAGAATAAGCTCTACGTTCACGCTCTGCATACCGCCCTAGCAACTCACTAATCTCAGCGACCAAGTTCAATATTTTTGGACTAATTTGTATTGGCGGTTCGTAACGACTCATTTTAATTTGCCTGTTTAAGTGATTTGCTAAATATAGCCATAATCTGACTGTTGGTATATCTGGATTTACGCCAAGTATTTCCTTTATAGAGAATTCTACCCCGAATCACTGCGGATTCGTGGGGGGATTACCTAACCTAAAGGGCGAGCTGGAACAAATAATGGCTATCTACAGCCTTGAACCTAATGCTATGGTAAGCAGGCCTGCTCAGTAAACTAGCTGCTGAGTTAGCCACCATGTAAAAAAAGCCAGCGAGGCCACTCGGGCCTGCTGGCTTTTAATTAGCACCCATCAATTAATAATTTAATCAACAGGTGTTTTATTAACCCTTAGGTCTTAGCGGTGTTTGTCACCGTGACGCTCACGCAAGGTTTTGGCCGCATTGACCATTGCCTGCAAGGCGGGGCGGGTTTCCTTCCAACCACGGGTCTTGAGGCCGCAGTCGGGGTTGACCCACAAGCGCTCGACGGGGATCTTTTTCGCTGCCCTATCGATGAGCTCAACCATCCAATCTTGGTTGGGTACCAAGGGCGAGTGAATGTCGTACACCCCTGGGCCAATATCGTTGGGATAGTGGAAGTCTTCAAAGGCATCGAGTAGCTCCATATTAGAGCGCGAGGTCTCGATGGTGATCACATCGGCATCTAGTGCAGCAATGGAGTCCATGATGTCATTAAACTCCGAATAGCACATATGCGTGTGGATTTGTGTCTCGGGCTTGACCCCACCACAGGTGATTTGGAAGCTATCAACCGCCCAACGCAAATAGTCGGCCCAGTTTTCCTTTCTAAGGGGCAGACCCTCGCGAATAGCGGGCTCGTCAACTTGTATGGCCTTGATGCCTGCAGCCTCTAAATCAAGCACCTCATCGCGCAAAGCAAGGGCAATTTGCTTGCAAGTCTCGTCGCGGGGCTGATCATCGCGCACAAAAGACCACTGCAACATGGTGATTGGGCCGGTCAGCATGCCCTTGACAGGGCGATCGGTTAGGCTTTGGGCATATTTGGCCCACTCGACTGTCATCGGGGCAACGCGCACCACATCACCATAAATGATGGGGGGCTTGACCCCACGGGTACCATAACTTTGTACCCAACCATTTTGGGTAAAGGCGTAGCCGCCCAGCAGCTCACCAAAGTATTCCACCATGTCGTTACGCTCGGCCTCGCCGTGTACCAACATATCGATATCGAGCTCTTCTTGGGCGCGGATAACCTCGGCAATTTCCTTTTGGATACCCTCTTGGTAGGCCGCATCACCTAGCTCGTGGTCACGCCATGCGCGACGTAGTGCCCGCACCTCTTGGGTTTGGGGGAAGGAACCAATAGTAGTGGTGGGGAATAAAGGCAACTTGAGTGCCTCTTGTTGTACCTTTTGACGCTCGGCAAAGGGCTCGCGTGCGCGCTTAACCTCGTCGAGCTTGGCAAAACGCTCGGCCACCTCGGGGCGATGGATACGGGTAGAGGTGCGGCGGTTTTCTAAAGCCTGAGTGCTCTCGGCAATGCGCTCTTTTTGTTCGGCTGTGGCGTTATCCTCGAGCAAAGCCTTGATCAAGGCCAACTCATCGAGTTTTTGCTCAGCAAAGGCCAACCAGCTTTTTAGCTCGGGATCGAGCAAGGTCTCGACCTCTAAATCGACCGGGCTTAATAGCAAGGAGCACGACGGTGCAAGCCACAAACGATCGCCTAACTGCTCGTGCAGGGGCTGTAGCTTGTCAGCAATAGCCTGCACATCGCTGCGCCAGACATTGCGGCCATCAATCACACCCACCGAGAGGATTTTGTCATCACCCGCCTCGGCCACAAAGGCATCGAGCTGCTCGGGCGCACGCACCAAATCAAGATGAATACCGGCAATGGGTAGCTTCATGAGGCGCTCGGCGTACTCGCCTACCCCCTCGAAATAGGTGGTCAACAATAGGGGCACCCCTACCTTGGCCAACTGCTCGACAGACTGCTCGACTGCAGCAACCCAAGCCTCGGGCAGCTTAAGACCTAAAGCGGGCTCCTCGAGCTGTATCTGCCCAACGCCTTGCTCTTTGAGCTTGCTGATAATTTTCTCGTAAGCAGCGAGCAAATTGGGCAGCAACTCGAGCTTTTTCTCATCGGTTGGGCCATCAACAAAGGCGTCACCCTTGCTGAGGTATAAAAATGTCACTGGGCCAACCAAGGCAACCTTGACCTTATCGTGCAAAGCCTTGGCCTCGTTGACCTGCTCAAAGAGGTCATCTTTGACCAACTCAAATTTTTGGCCAGGCTCGAGCTCGGGCACAATATAGTGATAGTTGGTATCAAACCATTTGGTCATCTCGCAGGCGGGGGCCTTGCTGCCATCACCATCATAACCACGCGCTAGGGCGAAAAGCAGATCAAGCTGCCCCTTGGCATCGGTGGCCTGTGTTTTGACGTTGGCAAAACGGGCAGGAATAATGTCTAACATTGTGGTCAACTCGAGCACATGGTCGTACCAGGCAAAATCGCCCACTGTTAGCCACTCGATACCGGCATCGCGCTGGGTCTCCCAATGGGTTTTGCGCAATTCTTTACCGATTTGTAAAAGCTCGTCAGCGCTGATCTCGCCTCTCCAGTATTTTTCTACGGCAAATTTCAGCTCACGATGCTTTCCAATACGTGGAAAGCCTAGGTTATGAACAATACTCATATAATTATAACGTCCAACTAATCAAAGAAAATGAAATACAACCCGGCGCACAGAAAGAAAGCCAAAAAGCAGCAAAACCAGTGATATTGCGTGTTAGGCAAATAATCATGGCCTAATGCGCCCAGCCAATGAAAATCAATACAGCTATTATGCCAAAGAGCGAGTAAAATAAAAAATCAAATGCCACAACTAGTATATGAGATTTACTCATGTTAGAAATCAAGCACCTAGAAACCCTCACCGCCATTCGCGAAACGGGTAGCCTACAAGAGGCCGCCGAGGCCCTACATGTGACCCAATCAGCCCTATCGCATCAGTTACGCGATCTTGAGGCCCGCCTTGGGGTCAAACTGCTCAACCGTCGTACCCGCCCGGCGCGCTTGACTACCCCAGCCTTACGCATCTTGGCCTTGGCTGACGAGGTGCTGCCGCGTATTCGCGCGACCGAAAAAGAGCTCTACAGCCTTGCCCAAGGCGAAAGCGGGCGTTTGTATCTGGCCATCGATTGCCACTCATGTTTTCAGTGGCTCATGCCGGCATTAAATAGTTTTAGAAAAAAATGGCCCGATATCAGCTTAGATTTGTCGGCAGCCTTTTCCTTTGCCCCCCTACCCGCCCTCATACGGGGTGACTTAGATCTGGTGATTACCTCAGACCCCGAGCCACTTAGTGGCATCGAGTACACCCCGCTTTTTCGCTATGAGCTGGTGGCAGTGCTGGGCAGCCAACACCCCCTACTCAAGCAACCCTACCTACAGCCCAAGCATTTCGCCGAGTACACCCTAATTAGTTACCCCGTCGATCGCGAGCGGCTAGATGTATTTACCCAGTTTTTAGACCACGATGGCATCGAGCCAGCTGAGATCCGTCAGGCCGAGCTCACCCCCATGATCATTCAACTAGTAGCCAGCCATCGCGGGCTGACGGCACTGCCCAATTGGGCAGTTGATGAATACCTCGATGCGGGCTGGGTCCACACCCGCCCTTTGGGGCCCGATGGGGTGTGGCGCACACTTTATGCCGCCAAACGCAGTGAGGACATGAGTGCCAAATACGTATTAGAGTTTATCGAGCAAGCCCAACGCACTTGTTTTGAGCATTTGCAGGGCATATTGCCAGCCAAATAGCCACCCTTGACAGTCAGGCACCATTGCCTACCACATAGGCCTTATTGACGGAGCCCCTATTGCCTGCCCCTGCTTAATAAGGCTATTAAGCGCTTACGGGCTGGGCCTGTTTAGCGGGCAAACCTAGGTTACGCATAATTGCCAAAGTGGCCTCAGCCTGATTTAAAGCATAAAAATGCAAACCCGGGGCGCCCATCTCAATCAGCTCGGCGCTAAGTTTGGTGGCGACATCAATACCAAAATCACGAATACTGCGGCGATCATCCCCAAAATCAGCTAAACGCAACTGTATCCAGCGCGGCACATCGGCCCCACACATCTTGGAAAACCGCAAAATCTGCTTGGCATTGGTAATAGGCATGATCCCGGGGATGACAGGTATAGTGGCCCCCTGCTGCTGACTGCGTTCGAGAAAATCCTCATAGGCCGCGGCATTGAAAAAATACTGCGTAATGGCCGCATCGGAGCCCGCATTGGCTTTGGCGACATAATGCGCAATATCTTCATCAAAGCTCTCGGCCTCAGGGTGCATCTCAGGGTAGGCAGCGACATAAATCTTAAAATGTTGCCCGTAATGCTCACGAATAAAAAGCACCAGATCGCGGGCGTAACGCATCGGCCCATCAAAAGCGCCCATCCCCGAGGGGATATCGCCGCGCAGCACCACCAAGCGGCGCACCCCCAACTGCTTGTAGTAATCAAGCAACTCGATCAGGGTTTCTTGATTGGTACCAATACAAGATAGATGGGGCACCACCTCAAAGCCTAACCTTTGCAACGACTCTAAGGTCTGTACCGTACCCTTTTGGGTTGACCCCCCAGCGCCAAAGGTCACGCTGATAAACTCTAAGCCCGAGCCCATTAAAGACTTGGCTGCCCGCAGCAAACGCTCACGTGCGGGAATATCGCGCGGGGGGAAAAACTCGGCACTCACACTAAATGAACTCATGTGCTCCTCGAAAAATCTATATTTAATTTAGTTATACTCATGTTACACCCCTTCAACCAAAATAAAAAATGGGAGTTTTCAATATTTACATGATTTATTTTCATATAAGCCCAGCATCAGGCCAAATAGCTGCAGCATGTGGCATCTGCGCACTATGTCGCCCTTGATTTCGGTAATATTTTGCCCACGGCCACCCCAATTTCTATTCAGCATCAACTTAACAAATGTTATGTAGAGGAAATAATCAGACCTGCCGCCCTCGGGCATTGTTAGTAAATGTTGTTTAAGGGTAAAAATTGTGTTTTGTTTGGCATACTAGTGAAAACCCTGTTATACTTTTGCCGATTACAAGCTAAGGAGAAACCGCAATGGATACAGAACCTGGTGAAAGTTGCCGTACGTGTTGCGGCCGTATTTGTTAGGGCTCTGTAATCATAGCGTTACCTAACAAATTCGGTTTGTTAGGGGCTTCTGGCTTTTCCCTTACCTTTCACACATTGACCCAGCGCTGCAGCTTAGCTGCCCAGCACAATTGGTGAAACGGCATAGCATTATCGGCCTTTTTCTATTTTCTTATCCTAGACTTATCTTTTGGTAATTTCTTTCGGCAGTATTTTGTAAGACCTCTCTACGCACGGCCAAAACGCGCAGATTCTGTTTTACCCACTTCAACACGAAAGCACTTACTAAAAGATTTGCATTGGTCTTTTCGGGTGTTCTGCCCGAGGGTATCCTTTTGTTTTTCTTTTTTTGCAATCAGTTAGAAATGCCTTAAAAAATAAAAGGAAACTGATATGGAACTCGATCAAATCGTCCAGCAGGTACAGACTGCAGTCGAAAACAACGATTGGCAGCAGGGTATGGAGTTACTCCGCCCCTTACCGATACCGGATCTCGCCTATGTATTGTGCGAGTGTGATCCCGATACCGCGCTGAATTTCTTTAGACGATACCCTGCCCTAGAACAATCGAGTATTTTTGGTTATTTGCGCCCAGCCATGCAATCAGATCTGGCCGAAATCATGAGCCGCTCTGAGCTAACCGAGCTGTTTGCGCTGATGGACCACGACGAGCGGGCCGACCTTTATAATCGCCTTTCTGAGGAAGAGCGTCTCAATATCTTGCCGGGTTTGGCGCATGCCGAACGCGAGGACATCCGCACCTTGGCAAGCTATGAGGAGGGTACCGCAGGTGCCATCATGACCTCGGCCTATATTAGCCTGTCTGAAAAGCTAACCGCCTCACAAGCCTTGCAAAGTATTCGCGAAGAGGCCCCCGATGCCGAGACCATCTATCAAATTTATATTGTCGACAACAAACGCAAACTGATTGGCACCATATCTTTGCGCGACCTGCTCTTGGCACCCCCTAATACCAAGCTAAACGAGATCATGGTCACCGATGTGATTCACTGTCAGGTTAATGACCCACAAAGTGATGCCGCCCACTCTATTGCGCACTATGACCTCATTTCCTTACCCGTGGTGGACGATAAAGACCGCCTAGTGGGGATAATTACCCACGACGATGCCTTAGACGTCACCCAAGAGGAAAGCACAGACGATCAGATGCGCCTTGGTGCCGTCGACGGGGCGCCGACCATGTCTTTAAAAGAGGCCACCATTGGCATGCTGTACCGCATGCGGGTGTTTTGGTTGGTGATTTTAGTTTTTGGTAATGTGTTTTCTGGGGCAGGTATCGCCTACTTTGAAAACCTGATCGAGAGCATGGTGGCATTGGTGTTTTTCTTGCCCCTACTCGTTGATAGCGGCGGTAACGCCGGCTCACAAAGCGCCACGCTTATGGTCCGTGCCTTGGCAACTGGTGAGGTACGCATGCGCGACTGGTTTCAGATGTTAAGCAAAGAGATCACCGTTGCCCTGCTATTGGGCCTGAGCATGGCCGCCGCGGTGTCCTTGGTCGGCCTGATGCGCGGCGGGGTGATACTGGCGGTAATTGTGGCCACCACCATGGTGTTAATCGTTATGGTCGGCAGCATCATCGGCATGTCACTGCCCTTTGTGCTCACGCGCTTCAAGATGGACCCGGCCTCGGCCAGTGCCCCGCTAATCACCTCTATTTGTGATGCCGTTGGGGTGCTGATCTACTTTAATGTGGCCAACCTCTTGCTTGATATGCCCACATAAAGCCCACACAAAACCTACATAGAACCTACATAAAAAGCCTAGGGCACAATAAGCCCTAGGCAATATTACCTTTAAGCGCCTGGGCGCGCCAAGCCAAAGTGCTCACGCAGGGTGCGCCCTTGGTATTCGGTACGAAAGAGCCCGCGCTTTTGTAAAATTGGTATGACCTGCTCGATAAAATCAGTCAGGCTATGGGGCAAAGACGGTGGCATGAGATTAAAGCCATCGGCCCCCTCGTTTTCAAACCAGCGCTGCATTTCATCAGCGATCTGCTCAGGCGTACCCACCATCATGCAATGCCCACCCCCCGCGGCCAAGCGCCCCAATAGCTGACGCAAAGTGGGCTGCTCTTGCTCGATAATACGTAATATAGTCATGTAGCGCCCTTTGGGCCCCGTAAACTCATCTAAGGGGGGCAGCTCGGGCAAGGGCGCATCTAAGGGCCAATCATGGCAATCTTGGGCGATATATGTACTTAGCTGCTCAAGGGCCGCCTCGGTGGGCAAATACTCGTCAAGCTCGCGCTGCTTGGCACGAGCCTCGGCCTCGGTGGCGGCCACATAGGTGACCAGACCGGGCAAAATCACTGGGTGCACACCCGGGCGATAGCGGGCCGTACGTTGTTGAATATCACGATAATAGGCCTGCGCCGACTCTAAATCATAGGCCACCGCATAAATGGCCTCGGCGTATTGGGCCGCGAGCTCGCGCCCTGGGTCAGACGAGCCTGCCTGTATCAGCACCGGTCGGCCTTGGGGGCCACGGGGCACAGTCAACGGCCCATCAACCAAAAAGTACTTGCCCTCATGGTTAATGGCCTGCAATTTGCTCGGGTCGGCATATAAACCCTCTCGATCAACCACTAAGGCATCATCGGCCCAAGAATCCCACAGACCCTGTAGTATGTTGATGAACTCCTCGGCACGCTCATAGCGCACAGCATGAGGGGGCATGCTGGGGTAACTATGATTACGCGCCTCGCTATCATACATAGAGGTCACCACATTGCAGCCCACCCGCCCACCAGAAAGATGGTCAATAGAGGCCAGCATACGGGCAGCAATAAAGGGCTCATAAAAGGTACTCGAGATCGTACTGATAAAACCAATACGCTCGGTTGCCGCGGCCAAGGCCGCCAAAGTGCTCAATGGCTCGATAAACCAACGCGGGCCACTCCCCACATCGGCATTATATTGACCATCAGCAAAAAACACCGCATCGAGCTTTGCCGCCTCGGCCTGCTGGGCCAAACGTACGTAATAGTCCAGACTGCCCAGCTCTTCGACCTGCGATTGGGGGTGGCGCCAAGCTGCCTGATGATGCCCACAGGCCAAAATAAACAGGTTTAAATGCATTTGCCTACTCATTTCTTTACCAACCCCCCATCGACAATCAGGTTTTGGCCCGTTACGGCACGTGCCCAAGGCGAAGCAAAATACAAGGCCGTATCGGCAAACTCGGCTGGCGTCGTAACCCGCTGCAAGGGCGTATTCGCAGCAATGAGGTCAAAAACCTCATCGGGGGTGGCCGCAGAGGCATCAGTCGTACGCAGCAGCCCACCGGACATCATATTCACGGTAATACCCTTGGGGCCCAGATCTTGGGCAAAGGTACGGGTCAAAGCCAACAAAGCCGCCTTGGCCGCGGTGTAATCGTGGTACGGCACCACAGGGTTTTGCACCAAATTGGTGCCCACATTAATAATGCGTCCAAAGCCTAACTCGGTCATCCCTGCCAGCACGGCTTGAATGCTATGCACCGCGCTTTGCACCCCACCCATTTGCTGAGCAATGGCCGACCAACTAATGGCATCGGCGTGGGCGCGGGCATCCCCATCAAAACTAAATTCGGGCAAGGCATTATTCACCAAAGTGGTGATTGGCCCACCAAAATGTGCCTGCGCCGCGGCAACTAAATCTTTAACCGCCTGAGCATCGCGCACATCAGCAGGTAGCGCCAAGGCCCTATCCCCCAACTCAGCAGCCAATGCGTGGGCTGCCTCTTGACTACGAAAATAATTAATCACTACTCGCGCACCCTGCCCATAAAAAGCACGCGCGATCGCAGAACCAAGCCCCCTGCTTGCACCAGTCACCAAAACCAACTGTGCATCGAGGGGTAAAACCTTAGAAGTAGACATAAAAAAAGCCTCAAGAATGTGAGGCGAAAGGACTGTAGGCAGTGCCGGACATCCCTTCGCCAGTATGAACTGGATCAGGTTCGACGGGTGTGGTCTCAGCCCCAGTGCATCGTGCAACCAGGACACCCCGTGTCAGCTAACTACTGTAGCTTAAGGTAGTAATTAATGCAAAATACTAAACAAAATAAGCTTAATCACACCAAACATCAATTTGCTCATGCGCTCAGCGGTCAGAGCGAAGGCGTAGGCAATAGGCGCAGGCTCAAGCAACAAAAATTAAAAATACCAATGGGCCTCAATTTATAACAGGCAGAGGGGCATCGGGCTCAATCGCAATATTAAGCTCAACCCGCCTATTGTTGGCGCGCCCCTCGGCGGTTTCATTAGAATCAATGGCGCGCGTATCGGCATAACCCACCGCTCGTAAATGATCACTAGGAATGCCGTTAGACTCCATATAGCGCACCACACTGCCTGCACGGGCGCCGGAAAGCTCCCAGTTTGAGGGAAAACGACTACTGCGAATCGGCACCGAGTCGGTATGCCCCTCAACCGTAATCATGACCCCACTTTGTTTTAAAACAGGTAGCAGTTTTTTAAGCACCCCCAAACCAGCCAAGCTCAAATCTGCTTGGCCCGAGCCGAATAAAATTTCACTATTAATTCTAAAACTAACCGACTCGTCCTCTAAAATAACGTCAATATCATCACCTAGGGCCGAGAAATCAACCCCCTCCCAAGCATTACTGCCCCCTTGCTTGGCCTGCTCTTGCAATAAAGCCACGGCACCGCCCTCATCAGCGATAAAGCCCGCACCTGCGCCACTGTCATCACTAAGGTGTTTGGCACCTGGCAGCACCCCCTCACCGCCTGCACCCGCACCCTGAGAAAAATCAACCGTGAACCCCCCACCACCTTGAGTGCCCTCGCCCTCGCCCGCACCGGCAAAGGCCAACATCACCAGCATTAACACCAACAGCAGGGTCATCATATCGAGGTAGGTAGAAAACCAAGTTTCTTCCTCTTCTTGGGGGGTCTCGGAACTGAGCGGTAGCCACGCCCCAGTACCACCACCGCTGCCGCCTCGCTGCCGCAAACGACGGCGGGCATCATCGAGCTCTTTTTTCAAAGACTCATTGCTAGCCGCTAAATTGCGTACCTGATGTGAAGGCATTTGACCCCCTTAGGATTACACTTAAAAACCAACAAAAAATAACAAAACCAAAACAAAAAGTAATGGTTAAATCATTAATTAAGCAAAACTAAAAACGATAGTTAAATCATTAATTAAGCAATACTTAAAACAAAACTTAAAACTATAGCTAAAAGCTTGAAAAAATATTTAGAATAATATTTGAAACAGCATTTAATTAGTTGTCTTCGGGCTCGTAATAATCATCATAAACATCATCACTATAAAGCTCGTCTCGATACTGAGCCATAAAGGAGTTTAGGGTCTCGCGCATCACGGCGGGCCCACGTTTTTGACTCATCATCGAAATACCCTGCAAAACCATATTCATCAAAATCACCCGCTGCTCGGTGCGTCG
>Ga0209487_1001775_pt1 | contig 17882 bp, 17 predicted proteins | sample Poulit2012_FD_187524 | JGI IMG/M metagenome (GOLD analysis project Ga0209487, IMG submission 187524) | Agricultural soil microbial communities from Georgia to study Nitrogen management - Poultry litter 2012 (SPAdes) (version 2) | ecosystem: Environmental > Terrestrial > Soil > Agricultural land...
CAGTAGGATCAGCCGCCGCAGCAGTAAAAGTAATCGCAGCCGTAGTAGTCGTCTTCCCATGATCAACATGACCAATAGTCCCAACATTCACATGCGGCTTCGTACGCTCAAAAACAGCTTTTGCCATAACCCAAGATCCTTTCGCGGCCGGCTTCGTGCAGGCCAGGGCCCAGCCGCTCCCATCCGGAGTGACTGGTCATAATCAGGTCGGTTCCAAGTTGGAGCTCGCGGACGGATTTGAACCGTCGACCTCTCCCTTACCAAGGGAGTGCTCTACCCCTGAGCTACGCGAGCCTACCGGAACCGCTTGTCCTGACATCGGGATCGGGATGCAGGCTTGCATCTCTCACCTTCTGCCTGGAGCGGGAGACGGGATTCGAACCCGCGACATTCAGCTTGGGAAGCTGACGCTCTACCGACTGAGCTACTCCCGCATTCTGGTGGGCAAGGCTGGATTCGAACCAGCGTAAGCTTTCGCTAACGGATTTACAGTCCGTCCCCTTTAACCACTCGGGCACTTGCCCTTGCCACCGTGCACCTGCCTGAAATCTGGAGCCACCCATCGGAATCGAACCGATAACCTTCCGATTACAAATCGGATGCTCTGCCTGATTGAGCTAGGGTGGCTTAGTCGACCCCAGGGAGGCAATCCAGACGCCCGGTCAGGCGCCCGACTGACAAGACTAGCAAACGCCTGCAGACAGTGTCAACAGCCGCGGGAACCGGCCGCTCAGCCCTGTACAATGCAGGCATGAAGATAGGTCCGATCGGGTTCTGGGAACTGCTGGTCATCGCGGTTCTGGTACTGCTGCTCTTCGGCCCGCAGAAACTGCCCGAGATGGCGCGCGGTCTGTCACAGGCGCTGCGTGAGTTCCGGCGGGGACTCAACGAGGTGAGCCGCGAGTTCCAGGAAGAACTGACCGAAGCCGCCGACGCCACGGCTGCGGCAGCTGAAGCTGAGCGGACCGCAGCCGCTCCCCCACCGGCACCCGCGGAAGCCGAACAGGCGGTCCAGCCAGGCGGACCCCCTGCCATCAACGCTCCCGTGGAGGAAACCCACTCACGCTGAAGCCGTGCCCGGCACCGGGACCCACGGCTGCGCCGCTTCCCATTTGGAATCGGGCGCGCTGCATGTAATAGTTGGCCGCAATGTCCCGGCCTGCAACTCATGAATCGCCGGAACAGTGGGAGCGAGGCCATGAAAGAAGGAATTGCTGAACTGCGTCAGAAGATCGATGTGCTCAACCTGCAGTTGCTGGAGCTGCTGTCTGAGCGCGCCCGCCTGGCAGAGGCCATCGGAGAGCTGCAGACCGCTCAGGGACTGAGCCATTACGATCCGGTGCGTGAGCAGCAGATGCTCGAGGCCCTGTCAGCCGCCAACAAGGGTCCGTTCGAGAACGCGACGGTTCACAGTCTGTTCAAGCAGATCTTCCAGGCCAGCATGCACCTCGAGCAGCAGCAGGACAAGAAGCGTTACCTCACCTCCCGCGAAGTGCACAGTGATGACACGGTCGTGAAGGTCGGCGACCTGAGCATCGGCTCGGACCACTCACCGGTACTCATCGCCGGACCGTGCGCCATCGAGTCAGCGGAGCAGGTAGAAGCCGCAGCCGCGTTCCTCGCCTCCCGCGGCGTCACCATGTTCCGTGGTGGCGCTTTCAAGCCGCGGACGGACCCTTACAGCTTCCAGGGACTGGGCGTCGAGGGGCTGCGCATCGGCCGCGAGGCTTCCGACCGGCATGGTCTGCAGTTCGTCAGCGAGATAATGGATGCCCGTGATGTCGAAGCGTTCAAAGAGTACGCGGATGTGCTGCAGGTTGGCGCCCGCAACATGCAGAACTTCACGCTGCTGAAGGCCGTGGGCCGCAGCGGCAAGCCGGTGCTGCTCAAGCGGGGACTGTCCGCCACCATCGAGGAATGGATCATGGCAGCCGAATACCTGCTGCACGAGGGCAACCCCAACATCATCCTGTGTGAGCGTGGGATCCGCACCTACGAGCAGTTCACGCGCAACACGCTGGACGTATCTGCCGTGGCCCTCGCCAAGCTTCAGACCCACCTGCCGGTGTTCGTGGACGTCACCCACTCCGGTGGCCGCCGTGACCTGCTCGTGCCCCTGACCAAGGCGGGACTCGCGGTCGGTGCTGACGGCATCATGATCGAGGTGCACCCGAACCCGCAGGTCGCGCTTTCCGACAACAAGCAGCAGATCGATTTCGAGACGTTCGACCGCTACCTTGAGGAGACCGGCTACCACCAGAAACTGAGCCGCAAGCGGCACGAGGTGTACGCCTTCTGAGAGAGGCCCCGGCTCGGGGACGGCTCCTGTACAATGATGCATGACGGTCAGGAACTGGATTATCGAGGCCATCGAGCATCTCGGCAAGGACGGCGCTACCGTGCGGGAGATCCAGCGCTACATCGATGAGCACCGTTTCGAGGAGCTCGCCATCGACACGATCGAGGCAGCGCTCGAGGAGCTGGCCGCCGCTGAGCGGATCGAGTCCGAACAGGGACGCTACCGGATCAGCGGCAGGACCAGCAAGGAAGACGCGCTGAAGAAACTGTTCGGCGGCTGACGTCTGCTCAGCAGCCACGCCCCGCCCCTACGGCAGTGCGTACCAGGCGGCGGCGAACACCAGTGCGGCGCTGAGCAGGCGCAGTAAGTGGTTGGGCCAGCTGACGTGCGCAGTGACGAACAGCGCATGGAACAGTGAACCGGTCACGGTCAGCAGCAGACCGAGCCCCAGCGGCCAGAGCGCGATCCGGGTCCGGTACAGCAGGGCGACGACCGCCACGGCCAGTACGAAGGCAGCCGCGAGGAACAGGCCGGCTATCCAGCGGCGCCGGTACTGCGTTACCCAGGCGCCGAAAGCGTTCACGAACGTGAATGCCGCCGACCCGAGCACCGCGAACAGCAGCATCTAGCCTCCGTCGTGGCGGGTCAGCAGGTGGCGGATGAGATCACTGTCAGGGAGCAGGTCCTGTACGCTCACCGGCCTCACTTCCTTGCTGCTGAGCCGCCCGGCCTGCCGGACAAGCCAGCCATCAGCGGAACTGCCTTCATCGACGAGCATGATGATGCTTTCGATACTGCCCCGGCGCGCGAACCAGCGCACGGCCCCCAGGGCCTCCAGATCGGTGGGCAGCAGTCCCTCGAGTGTCCGTTCAGCCTCTGCTGCCAGCAGCCCGGGATCGAGTTCCGATTGCGCCAGAACCGGGCGGTCCGGACCTGACGCCAGCGCAGCCAGCCGGGTGTCTACCAGCCAGCTCTGGCCGGCAACTCCCACGGTCCCCGTCCTGCCCCTGTCGCGCAGCGGCTGCGGCGCCGACCTCAGCTGCGCCCGGTGCCGTTCCATGATCATCCTCGTGCGCCAGCCGTCATGCCGGAGCTGCTGCAGCAGACTGACTGCCAGCGGTTCAGCATCCGGACCGAGCCGCGCCGGCACCGGGAACAGGTTCATGAGGCCGGCTTCGGACGCCAGCACGGCCGGAAAGTCACTTATCCACGGGTCCTGACCCCCACCGCGGTTGCTGTGGGCGCCGTGGTTCAGGTGGGGGACGATGATCAGGTCGCAATCAGCCAGGCTGAGCGCTTCGGCAGTGGCGACGCGGAAGGCTGCGCTGGGGATCGTGCGCATGAACCGCTGCGACATCACCTTCTCTGCCTGCTCCGGCTCCGCCCGGACGACCTCGGCTCCGGCATCGCTCGCGATGCTGGTCCAGTAATGGCCGTAACGCGGCCAGAGCAGTGAAGTGACGAATCCGATACGCATGAGCGGTCAGTCTACCAGTCCAGCCCGAGCAGTGCGTCAGCGAGTTTGAGCGCTGCAGCACGGTCGAGGTAGCGGTTGCCGTTACCGCATTTCGGTGACAGCACACAGCGGGGACAGCCTTGAGCGCAGCTGCAGTCCCGCAGGCGGTCGCGGGCGGCCAGCAGCCAGTCACTGAACTGTTCGGCGCCCTTGCGCACGTAACCGACCCCACCGGGCACCCCGTCGTAGATGAATATGAGCGGCAGCCCGTCCGGACCGTACGCCGGGTAGGAGACGCCGCCGATGTCCGCACGCTCGCACAGCACGTAGGCGGGCAGCAGACCGATGAGGACGTGCTCGAGGGCATGCAGCGCCGAGGGCAGCAGTTCGCCGGGGACAGCAGAGGCCACGGCGCTGCAATCGATCCTGAGCGCTTGAGTGGGGTAGCTCTGGGCGGGCAGGTCGAGCGGCCGCTCGTCGACGGCAGCTTCGGTCCAGCTGCGCCGGATGGTGTAGCCGGTGACGCTGTTCGTCACCCGGACCCGGTCAACGCCACCGAAGCCGGCGCTGCTCACAGCTGACAGTACTTCGATGTCGGTTTCGGAGAGCGGTTGAGTGTACCAGTCCCCGATGTGGGGCAGCAGGACCGCCTGCTGTGCCTCCAGGTCAAGCTGGCCGACAAGCCAGGCGTTGCCCTGGTGAAGGTACACCGCTCCGGGATGTACCTCGCGGAAGGCCGAGCCGGCAGAGGTCTCGCCGATCACTTCGCCGAAGCCATCGACGAGCCGGAGACGGCCCGGCCCGGTGCCGCGGATGCCGAGCCGCCGGTGCGGTGGCCGGCCGAAGTGCACCCAGCGGCCGTCCTGTTCCTGCACCCCCGGGATGTCGGCCACGGTAAGACCCGGCGCTATCAGTTCCTCGGCCGGATCGAGCGGCAGCTCAGCAGCCGCGCAGGCGAGGTGCAGGGGGTGGATCACCTCGTTGAACGGGTCGGCGGTGGCGGCTTCGACCCGGCCTTCGGTGACCAGCTCCGGATGTTCCAGGTAGTACTCGTCCAGCGGATCTGCCGCCGGCAGCAGCATGGCCAGCGAGCGCCTGCCCCGCCGGCCGGCCCGACCCACCCGCTGCCAAAGCGCCATGTGCGAACCCGGCCAGCCGGCCAGCACCACCGCATCCACGTTGCCGACATCCATCCCCAGCTCGAGGGCCGAGGTCGCGGTCAGTACCGTCACCTCGCCTTTCCTGAAGGCCTCCTCGATGATGCGCCGATCCTCCTGGGTGTAGCCTGCCCGGTAACTCAGGACCCGTTCCGCCAGCTGCGCCGGCAGTCGGTCCGTCGCGTAACGCCTGAGCAGCTCGGCCGACTTGCGTGAGTTGGCGAAGAACAGGCTGTGCAGGCCCGTCCGCGCGAACAGCGCCGCCAGTCCGGCCGCCTCGGCGTTCAGGCTGCGGCGTCTGCCTTCAACCGGATCCAGGAGGGGCGGCGCCCAGAAGATGAACTCACGCTCAGCCGCTGGAGCGCTGTCCTCGCTGACCCCAGCGGCGTCAAGGCCGGTCAGGTTGCGGAAGTGCTCCTCCGGGTTGCCGATGGTCGCACTGGCTGCGATCACGCGCGGACGGGCACCGTAATGCCGGGCGATACGCAGCAGCCGCCGCAGCACGTTGGCGACATGCACACCGAACACCCCTCGGTAAGTGTGCAGCTCGTCAAGCACCAGCACCTCGAGGGAAGCGAGGAACCGGGACCATTTCCTGTGGTGGGGCAGGATCGCGTGATGCACCATGTCCGGGTTGGTGACGACCACGCCGGCAGCCGCGCGTATCGCCGGACGGTCTGCCGGACGGGTGTCACCGTCGTAGGCGCTGATCAGTCCGCCGGTTCCGGTCAGTTCCGCCAGCCCGCTGAGGCGCTCGAGCTGATCGCGGGCCAGGGCCTTGGTCGGTGCCAGGTACAATCCGCAGCCACCGCCGGCCAGGGTGTCGAGCAGTGGCAGCTGGTAGGCAAGGCTCTTGCCCGAAGCCGTGGGTGTACTGATTATCAGGTTGTTACCGGCTTCGACCAGGTTCAGCGCTTCGGCCTGGTGCCGGTAAGGCCGCAGTTCCAGTAGCTCCAGCAGGGCAGCGTACCGTCCCTGGTAGTCGACGTACTCCGGCTTGCGGGGCGGGAAGAAACTGACCGAACGGATCTGGTCCTCGAATATGTCCGAGCGCTGCAACCAGTTGAGGAACGACTCAGACTCAGCCCGGGCCTCCGGATCGGTGCTGCTGCCTGCAACAGGTGACACTCCGGTCAGGTTAGCAGGAAGCGGGCCTCAGGTACGGTGCGCGTTACAATCGCGCCAGCTGCCATGAGTACCGGTATCCTGATCCTCTACGCCCTCGTCATCCCCTATATCGTCCTGCTCATCATCGTCGACATCGGCATGTTCCTGAGAGACAGCCCCCGGCGCCGGCGCGGCCACCTGCCGTCAGTCACCGTGGTGCTGCCGGCCCACAACGAGCAGGAGCGGCTGCCGGCCACGCTGGCTTCACTGGCGCGTCAGGACTACGCCGGCTCCCTCGAGTTCGTGATCGTCGATGACCGCTCGACCGACCTGACTCCGCACATCATCGACAGCTTCGCCGAAAGCGACCGGCGTTTCCGCCGGCTGAGCCTCAGCCGGCCCTCGAGACGGCTGTCACCGAAGGTGAACGCCGTCAACGCCGGCATCATGGCCTCTGACGGCGAGATCATCATCACGACCGACGCTGACTGTGAGTATCCGCCAGGCTGGGTGAATGAGCTGGTCGATCACTTCGCTGAAGGAGTGGTGATGGTGGTCGGCTACGTCGAGACCACCCGCGCCTGGCAGAGCCGCTCGCTCACGCAGCTGTTCGAGACCATCGACTGGCTGTCGCTCATGCTCACTTCCCGCAGCCTCACCCGCTACGGCTGGAAGTTCGCGAGCAGCGCCAACAACCAGGCGTACTTGCGCAGCGCCTTCACGGCTGCCGGTGGCTTCGGCAGCAGCGGCCGGGCTCCCAGCGGAGACGAGGACCTGCTCACCCAGCGGCTGGGCCGCCTGCCCGGCAGCAAGGTGGTGTTCGCCAGCAGCACGAGCGCCCGGGTGCTGACCCGGCCGGCTGACTCGCTCAGGCAGCTGCTGGCGCAGCGGCGCCGCTGGGTGTCGCGCTACCACCACCCGATCCACTACCATCCGGCGTTCCTGCTGAGCATCGCTTTCCTCGGTTTCAGCAGCATCGCTCTCGTCATCATGCTGCTGCTCCTTCCGCTGTTCCCGGCAGCTGCACCGTGGGTGCTGGGGCTGTGGGGACTGAAGCTGCTGGTGGAGTTCATCGGCATCACCTGCGGCAGCCTGCAGCTTGACCGGCGTGACCTGCTGGGCTGGCCGACACTTTTCTGGGCGGTACTGCACCCGTTCTTCATCGCGGTAACCGTGATCATGTCGTTCATCCGGCCTGCGGACTGGCGCAGCTCCTCATCCGGCTACCGCAGTCAGCTGATGCGGCGGCAGTGGCGGGTGCTGACCCGCCGGGTACGCACGCTGCTGGAGCGTCCCTGACCGGGGTCCACAGGAACCGGTGCTGAAGTGGACCGGTGCTACACTTGGCTCTGGATGCGGCTGCGTGACTGCCGCCAGGGAGGAAAGTAATGAAAGTTCTGATTCTGGGCGGGGACGGCTTCTGTGGCTGGCCCACGAGCCTGCACCTCTCCAGCCAGGGCCATGACGTGGTGATAGTCGACAACCTCAGCCGCCGGAACATCGACAACGAACTGGAAACGTCAAGTCTCACACCGATCAGCACACCGGGGGTCAGGATCGATGCCTGGAAGGAACTGACCGGCCGCGACATCCGCTTCGTCAACCTGGATGTTGCGCGTGAGTACGACCGGCTGCTGGCACTGCTCGAAACCGAGCGGCCTGACGCCATCGTTCACTTCGCCGAGCAGCGCGCCGCGCCGTACTCCATGAAGAACTCGAAGACGAAGCGCTACACGGTAGACAACAACACCAGTGCCACCAACAACCTGCTTGTGGCCGTCGTCGAATCCGGTCAGGACATCCACATCGTCCATCTGGGCACCATGGGAGTGTACGGCTACGGTACCGCCGGCATGAAGATCCCCGAAGGCTACCTGGACATCACCGTCAAGACCGATGACGGCGAAAGCGTCGAACAGAGCATCCTGTACCCGACGAACCCGGGCTCGGTCTACCACATGACCAAGACGCTTGATCAGCTGCTGTTCGCCTACTACGCCAAGAACGACGAACTGCGCATCACCGATCTGCACCAGGGGATCGTCTGGGGTACGAACACCGCCGAGACTGCCATGGACGAACGCCTGATCAACCGTTTCGATTACGACGGCGATTACGGCACCGTCCTCAACCGCTTCCTGGTTCAGGCCGCCGTCGGCCACCCGATCACGGTGCACGGCACCGGCGGACAGACGCGGGCGTTCATCCACATCCGCGATACCGTCCGCTGCATCGAGCTGGCCCTGCAGAACCCGCCTCAGCGTGGCGAGAAGGTCAAGATCCTCAACCAGATGACCCAGACGCACCGGGTGCGCGACCTGGCGCAGCTGATCAGCAGCCTGACGGGAGCGGAGGTTGCCTTCGTCACCAACCCGCGCAAGGAAGATGCCGAGAACGACCTGCACGTCCGCAACGACCTGTTCATCGACCTCGGCCTGGAGCCGACCCTGCTGAACGAGGGACTGCTGCTCGAGGTCACCGATGTCGCCAGCCGCTACCGGGAACGGGCGGACCTCAGCAGGATACCGGCCCGCAGCACCTGGACGCGCGCTCAATCGCCCGGCGTACCGGAAGCTGATCCGGCGCTGGGCTGACGCTGCCTAACCGATGCGCATCGCGATCTTCACCGAAACCTTCCTGCCGAAGGTCGATGGGATCGTAACGCGCCTGACCCGCACGCTCGAACAGCTGCAGGAACTTGGTCATGAGGCGCTCGTGTTCGCGCCTCATGACCCGCCAGCGGAGTACGCGGGGCACCGCGTGGTGCGTGTGCCCGCCATCTCGTTCCGGCCGTGGTACCCGGAGCTGTTCCTGGGGCTGCCCCGGCCCCGGCTCGGCCGGGAACTTGACCGCTTCCAGCCGGATGTCGTTCACGTGCTCAACCCGGTGGTGCTGGGACTGTGGGGCTCAACCATCGCGGTCCAGCGTGACCTGCCGCTGCTGGCGAGCTTCCACACCGATATTCCCAACTACGTGCAGCACCTGAACCTGTCGTTCCTCACCCCCATCAGCAAGTCCATCCTGCGTGACATCCATAACCTCGCCCATGTGAACCTGTGCACCAGCAGCCAGATGATGGCCGCGGCGCGCTCGATCGGGATAAGGCGGGTACGGCTGTGGCCACGTGCCATCGACACCGTCACCTACCATCCGTCGAAGCGCTCAGCGGTGATGCGTGAACGTCTCAGCGGCGGGGAGCCTCACAAGCCTCTGCTCATCTACGTCGGCCGACTGTCGAACGAGAAACGGCTCGAGCTGATCGCCCCTGTGCTGAAGCAGCTGCCGGGCGTGCGGCTGGCGTTCGTCGGCTCCGGACCGGCAGAGGCGCGCCTCAGTAAGCTGTTCCGCGACACCGACACGGTCTTCACCGGCTACATGGCCGGAGCGGACCTGGCAGCCGCATACGCCAGCGCCGACCTGTTCGTGTTCCCTTCTGACACCGAGACACTCGGCTTCGTGGCGATGGAATCGATGGCCTCGGGGGTGCCGGTGGTCGCCGCTGACGCTGGTGGGATACCGGACGTGATCAAAGACGGGGAAACCGGTCTGCTGTTCAGGCCGGGTGACGCCGACCATCTGCTGGCTCAGGTCCGCAGCCTGCTCGCTGATGCCGGGCGCCGCGAGGAGCTCGCCAGGAACGCCCGGGCCGATATGGAACAGTGGAGCTGGCGCAGCTCCACTGAACGGCTGGTTGAGTTTTACCGGCTGGCCGCGACCGTCAAGGAGCGGTTCGACACCCCGGGTGAGCGGCGGCTGGCTCTCAGTCGGGAACGCCGTCTGCGTACAGCACGCTGAACAGCCAGTCGAGCGCTTCAGGCAGGCCGGGCCCGGGGCGGCTGAGCAGGTCGCCCGAGTGTTCATCGACTTCTATTACCCGGCCGTTCAGGCCTGAGTAGCCCGGCCGGCTGCGGAACGTCTGTTCAGTTTCGCCGTACGGAGCGCCCAGCAGCAGGATCACCTCAGGGTCCGCTTCAAGCACGAACTCATGCGACAGCATCGGCCAGGGTCCCAGCTCAGCCGGGACGACGTTGCGGCCACCGACGATGCTTATCAGGCCATCGATGTAGGAGCCCTGGCCTGCAGCGAACGGAGTCGGGTCTAGCTCCACATACACCTGCGGTCCGCTGCCTGCTTCCACACGGGCAGCCATCTCAGACATCTTCTGCTCCAGCGAGGCGTTCAGCTCTGCGGCTTCAGCGCGGCGGTCCAGCAGCTCGCCGGCTGTCACGTTGAAGGCAAGCATCTCCGGGATCGTGCCGGGCGTGCCGGCGAACACGGTGACACCCAGCTCCTGCAGCTGCCCGTGCACGCCACTGAACTGGTCGACCAGCACCAGGTCAGGCTCAAGCTCGAGTATAAGCTCGACGTTCGGTGTGAAACCGCTGCCGAGCCGGGGCAGTTCCCGGTTCCCGGGCTGGGGGCTGTCTTCGTCGATGCCGACCAGCAGCTCCCCGGCACCCAGGGCGATGAGCGTCTCCGTGTGACTGGGCATGAGGCTGACCACCTGCATGGGCGGATCGGCCAGGAACACCTCACGGTCGAGGAAATCGGTCACCGTAACGGACTGGGCGAGCGCGCTTCCGGCGAACAGCAACAGGCTTGTGAGCAGGGTCAGGATCGAACGCTGCATATACGCCTCCTTCGGGCATTGCAGTCGACAACTGACGGTACTCGGGCTCGACCGGAGAGGTCACACCGTTGCGGGACAGCGCCGGATTCCCACCGGCTTCCCCGTCAGCATCGCTTCAGGCAGCCTAACACCCACGGACCGACGCCGGTGTTAGGCTTGGGTACGTGTCCGCTGCAACAGAAGTCAGCCTGCTGAGCGTGCTCAGCCGGACCGACCGTTCCGCACAACCTGACCTGAGCCCGCCACCCCGGTTCCTGCACACTGATTTCACAGGCTACCGGCCGGCGCATCCGTCTCAGGCACTGGCGCTGCAGCAGCTGCAGTCACTTACAGCCGGTCTGCGGGAGCAGCCGGCCCGGCGGGGGCTGCTCGGCCTCCTTCAGCGCAGGCCGGACGAAGGTCGGGGACTGTACCTCGACGGTGGCTTCGGGGTCGGCAAGACCCACCTGCTGGCCGCGACGTTCCACGCTGCTGAAGTGGAAGCGAAGGCGTACCTGTCGTTCCAGGAGCTCGTCCATCAGGTCGGGGTGAGCGGGATCAGCCAGGCCGCTGCCGACTTCGCTGGCCTTCGCCTGCTCTGCCTCGACGAGTTCGAACTGGATGACCCGGGCAACACCCTCATCGTAAAGAAGGTGCTCGAGGCCCTGTTCGCGCAGGGAACGACGGTCGTCACCACCTCGAACACGCCGGCGAGCGCGCAGGGCGAAGGCCGTTTCAACGCGGCGGATTTCCGCCGTGAGATCCAGGGCATAGCTGACCGCTTCGACACCATCAGGCTGGACGGGCCGGACTGGCGAGCCCGGCAGCACGCCGGGCAAAGCCCGCGGCTGCACGCTCAGCTGCCGCTGACCCGGGCGACTCCAGCGCCTGTAGTCACAGCCAGCCAGGCTGAGCTGTTCGAAGTGCTGCGGGAGCTCCATCCGGCGCATTACGGCAGCCTGCTCAGCAACGTGGGAACGCTCGTAGTCACCGGCCTTGACACCATCGGCAATCAGAACGACGCGCTCCGTTTCGTCCACTTCGTCGACCGGCTGTACGACCGGTCACTGACCCTGCACCTGAGCGTCAGCGAAGCCGTGGCCGAACAGCCCCGGGCGCTGTTCCATCCGAGCTACCGTGACGGCGCCTACCAGAAGAAGCACGACCGCTGCATCTCCCGCCTGCTTGAACTTGCCAGTGAAGCCGTACCGCCGCTGCCACCGCACCAGCACCAGGCTGAGGAGCTCGTCTCAGCTGACTGACAGCTGACCCGCTATGGTGCGGGCGATGGCTTTAAGACCACCGGGTGCGCCCAATACCTCCCGGCCGGCCCGTGCCGCAGCGGAACGCGCCCCGTCGTCCGACAGCAGACGGCTGAGCTCGCGGGCCAGCTGCGCCGGTTCCGCCGCTGGAGCGACGTGCAGGGCACCTCTGAGCAGCCGCTGCTGGTTGGCGAGGAATGCTCTTGTGTGCCGGCCGGGCAGCGCGAAGCTGAGGCAGGGGATGCCTGCAGCCGCCGCCTGTTCCAGCGCAGTGCCGGCAGTGCCGACCGCCACCGCCGCCTCGCTGAGCAGCTCGTTGAAGCGGCCGCGCTGCAGCTCCACCGTCACCGGACCCCGCTGCAGGATCGTGCCGTCATGCGAGCTGTGCCAGCCGGGGGGCAACTGCGGCGGACAGGGCCCGGCCCAGCTCACCGTGAACTGCCGATCGCTCAAGAGTTCCGCCAGCGGCAGCAGCAGCCGCAGTGAGTCGGAAGCCCAGCTGCGCGAGCCGGGCAGCAGCAGCACGGTGCCGTCTGAGCCGGTTACCTCCCGCCGGGGCGGCTCGTCGAACAGGAAACTGCCGGCGTAGTCCGCCTGCTTCACCCCCGCTTCACGCAGCCACGCTGCCGTCGTCGCATCACGCAGCCACACCCGGGCAGTGAAACGCCGCTGCAAAGCGCGTTCCGGGATGGTGATCCGCTCCATGAACAACCGGTGCGGTGCCTTGAACCTCCCGTCGTCGCTGCGTACCGACACAAGCGTCTGCAGAACGAACCGCTGCTCGGCCGGCACGGCGGTCAGCAATGACAGCGTCAGCGCCCAGATGTCCCCCACCACGATGGTGGCCGCAGGCTTCTGCCGGCGCAGTTCGCCGAACTGACGGAACAGGTCGCTGAGAAGACCCGCTCTGAGGTCCGCGAACAGGTGGGCAGGACTGTGCATGGTCAGGCCACCCGAAGGCAGCGGTCGGGCAGGGCCGCGCACTTCCAGCCCGGCGCTGCGGTAAGCCGAGCCGGCGCCGACCAGCGGGAACGCCCATACGGCGAGAGCGGGAGTGGCCCGCAGCAGCTCCACAGCGAGCCGGCTGCCGATGAGGTCCTCGCCATGCCCGTTGGATACGACGAGTACGTCCAAATTCAGTGGTCTCCGCGCAGTGAGGGTGCGGCGCCCCAGCCGAGTTTCTGGCGCAGTACGTCGAAATGGTTGCGCTGGCCGGACGTGACCAGTTTCAGGTCTGCTGCAGTCGAACTGACCGTGAACGAGTCACCTTCCCTTATGTCCAGCCGGACCTGGCCATCGACTATCAGCGCCAGCTCGTCACTGCCGCTTGTCACTTCGAACCGGAGCAGCGCAGATCCGTCCAGCACGATCGGCCGGTTGGTGAGCGAGTGCGGCGCGATGGGCGTGATCACGAGCGCCCGCAGCCCCTGGCTCAGGATCGGCCCGCCCAGCGACAGCGAGTACGCCGTCGAACCGGTCGGAGTGCTGATCACCACGCCATCCGCGCGGTACTGGGTGGCGTGCCGGCCGTCGACGAACATGTCGAGGCTCAGCAGGCGGGTCATGACCCCCTGCGAGACGATCACGTCGTTCAGTCCGTGATGAACAGCGGCCGCACCGTTCAGGCTGAGTTCGAGCATCATGCGTGGCAGCACCTGCCAGGAGTCCGTCGGAGCGCCCTCCAGCCAGGCTCGGATGTCTGCCGCTGAGTGGTCAGCCAGGAAGCCCAGCTTACCCAGGTTCACGCCCAGCACCGGGACGTTCCAGCCGACGAGCCGGCGGGCGGTGTTCAGGATCGTGCCGTCACCTCCGACCGCGATCACCAGGCTGAGCTGGCCATCCAGGTCGTCAAGCGGCAGGTCGCCGCTGAGGTCCAGGGTGACCTCGGTACCGTTTGCGCTGAGCCGCTCGGCTACTTCCCGGGCAAGTGGATGCGCCGCCGGCTTGTACCTGGTGCTGGCCACCAGCACCCGCCTGTGCGCCACACCTGCCAGGCTCAGGTCAGCGGCCAGGCTCATGCCGGGGAGCCCTCCTGGATGTGGCCGATGATCACATCAGCGACGCCTGCCACATCGAGGCTGGCCGTGTCGATGAGGACGGCATCAGCGGCCGGCTGCAGCTGCCGTGCATCCAGCTCGTCACGGCGGGCCAGCTGCTCCTCCAGTACCGCGAGTTCAGCGAGCCGTTCACCGAGGCGGCGCCGGGCACGGATGCCGACGGGGGCATCGAGGTAGAACTTGTGATCCGCATGCGGGAAGACGACCGTGCCCATGTCACGGCCTTCGATGACGAAGCTGCCCTGCAGTTCCCGTATCTGCGCGTTCACCCAGTCGCGCACGGCGCCGAAACTGGCCACATGCGAGACGTGCCGGTCGATCTCGTCGGTGTGCAGTTCCGCGTAGCGGGGAGTGTCATCTATCATCAGCAGGTTGCCCTGCAGGCCCGGTACAAGCGTGACGCTGTGCTGCTCCAGTTCCGCAAGCAGCTCCGCCTCGGTCGGCTGCTTCAGACCGCCTTCCAGGGCGAGCCAGCCGACCCCGCGGTAGAGCAGGCCGCTCGAGACGAACGGTATGCCCAGCCGGCGGGCGACCTCACGCGCGACGCTGGATTTGCCGGAGGCTGCCGGACCGTCGATGGTGATGACACCTGGGCCGCTCACAGCACCACCCCGGCGTCCGCCTGCAGCCGGGCGAAGTCGCTGAAGTACCCGGGGTAGGTCTTGGCGACGCAGCCGGGATCGAGGATGGTGATCCCCGGCAGCACCAGTCCGGCCACGGCGAACGCCATGGCCATGCGGTGGTCGTCATAGGTGGCGATGCGGGCGGGCCGGTAGCTGGCCTGGGGAACGACCCGCAGCCAGTCGCGGCCCTCCTCGACCACAGCGCCGATGCGGCGCAGCTCGGTCGCTACCGCTGCTATGCGGTCGGTTTCCTTGATGCGCATGTTGTAAACGTTAGTGATTGTCAAGGGACTGTCGGTGAACAGGCCGGCGACGGCGAGTGCGAGCGCCTGGTCCGGGATGTCGTTCAGGTCGAACTCACCGCCTGACAGCTCGCCGCGGGGCGGTCCCTGCACGGTGCAGCTGTCAGCGGTCCAGCTCACCGTGCAACCCATCTGTTCCAGCACCTCAGCGAGCCTCGTGTCGCCCTGGCTGGAAGCGCGGCCCACGTTCGCTACCTTCACCGTGCCGCCGGTCACGGCGGCAGCGACCCAGAAGTTACCGGCGGCAGTGGCGTCACCCTCCACCCGGAAGTCCTGCGCCCGGTAAGCACCCGGCGCGACCCGGAAGCGGTGGAACCCCTCACGCTCGACGCTGATGCCGAAACTTTCCATCACAGCCAGGGTGATCAGCACGAACGGCGCCGACTGCAGTTCACCGGTAACCTCGATCACCGTCTCGTTGCTGGCCAGTGGTGCGGCGAGCAGCAGGCCAGACAGGTACTGCGAGGACAGCTCACCGCTGACGCTCACCTCACCCCCACTCAGGCCGCCGGCGTTCAGCAGCACCGGCGGGCAGCCGTCATCAGCCTCACTGACCACGTCCGCACCCAGCTGCCTGAGCGCATCGAGCTGGTCCTGGATCGGCCGGTGGAGCAGGCTGCCCCGGCCGGTCAGACGGTAGCGGCCGGTGGAGGCAGCCAGCACCGGCAGCAGGAAGCGCATGGTAGTGCCGGACAGACCGGCGTCGACCTCAGCTGCAGGGGCCCGCAGCGGCCCCGCCTGGCCACCGACCACTGCGTCGGCACCGTCACGCTGAACCGGCACCCCGAGCCGTTGCAGCGAGTCGATCATCACGCGGGTGTCATCGGCATCAAGCAGGTCCCGCAGGCGCGACTCGCCGTCGGCAAGCGCAGCGGTAAGGAGCGCACGGTTGCTGACACTTTTCGAACCAGGCACGGTGACGGTCGTCGCGGGTGTTGCCTGGGGACTGATTTCTAGGCTGGCTGGCAGAGCGGACATCGGCTACGAGGATACCACCGGGTCCACGACGGCGGGTTTATCATTGCCGCCATGAGTGTTCCGCCGCAGTTACAGGAGATAATCGACAGTTTCAGCAGCGCTCCAAGCCAGCTGCGGCTGCCGCTGCTGCTCGAGTTCGGTGGCAAGGTGAAGGATGTCCCCGCCGCCTACAGTGAGCGTGAGGGCATGGAGCGGGTACACGAGTGTCAGACCCCGTTCTTCCTGGCGAGTGAACTTAGCGGAGACGGGACGGTGGACCTGTGGTTCGACGCGCCGCAGGAGGCGCCCACGACCCGTGGCTTCGCCGGCATCCTGCAGGAGGGCCTGCAGGGTCTGGAGCCGGCCGAGATCCTGGCGGTACCGGATGACTTCTACCTGCAGCTGGGCCTGCAGGAACTGATCTCCCCACTCAGGCTGCGGGGGATCGAGGCGATCCTCGCACGCGCGAAACGGCAGGTGCGCGAGCTGGCTGCCTGACCATGAGAAAGTTCCGGGGCCCCCTGAAACAAGGGGCCCCGGAACTTTCTCATGCTTGAGCTCAGCGTGACTGACTCAGCGGTTGCGGCGGTAGTTGTCACCGAAGCGCTTCTGGAACTTCTCGACGCGACCTTCGGTGTCGATGAAGCGCTGCTGACCGGTGAAGAACGGGTGGTTGCCCGACCATACGTCAACGGTCATCTCGGGCTTCGTGCTGTAGGTCTCGAGTACGACCTCGCCCTCGCAGTAGATCTTGCAGGGCACCATCTTCGGGTGAATGTCCTTCTTCATCTCATTCTCCTGGGTCCAGGCCCTGCAACTTTGCAGGCCTTACAAACCTTATCAGTCTAGCAGCTGAGGGGGGTACAGGGCAACGCCTGCAGCTACCGTCCTTCTAGGCGGGCAGTTCGGCCCGCACCGTGGTGCCGGCTCCCTCGGCCGTGACGATGCTGAAACGGCCACCCTGCTGACCGACCCGTTCCCGCATCTGCTTCAGTCCCAGGCCACCCATGCTGCTCACCCGGTCGGTGACCTTCTCCAGGTCGAAGCCGATGCCGTCATCACGAACCTCGACGAACGCCTCACCGCTGCCGGTCTCACCGACGAGTACCATGACGTTACTGGCCTGCGCGTGCTTGGCGACGTTGTTCATCGCCTCCTGGAAGATCCTGAACAGGATCGTCTCCGATTTCAGGGTGAGATGCTCGACGGGCTGAACGTCCACCTGCACGTTCACATCGTTCTGCTGACCGAAATCGAGGCTGTAGCGCCTTATCGTCTCGGCGAAACCGTGCCGTTCGAGGTCGACGGGCCTGAGCGCGAAGATGGACCGGCGCACCTCGCGGATCATCTCCCGGATGGTGTCGCGTGACACCTCCAGTTCCCGGGCAGCTTTCTCCGGTTGCCGGTGCCGCAGGCGCTCGACCAGATCGAGCTTCAGGGCAGTGAACGCGAGTGACTGCGCGACCCCGTCATGGATCTCGCGGGCGATGCGGGCACGTTCCTCGGCGATGGCCAGCTCCTCGGAGTGCAGGTAAGCCCGTGCGTTGCGCACCCCCCAGCTGACCTGACCGGCCATCAGTTCCAGCAGGGGGATGCCGGAGGCCGCGAAGTGGTCGCTTTCCACATGGACCAGCAGGATGACCCCGAGCAGCATGCCGTCCGAATGCAGCGGCAGCACCAGGGCACTTGCCGCTCCCGCAAGCAGGCGTGATTCCGCTTCGGCCGACGGTTTCTGGGAAAGGTCATTGAGCAGCAGCGGCCTGAGTTCCTCGGCTACCCGGCCGATGAGTCCGCTGCCCGGCCGGATCGGCTGTGTCTGCCGAATGTCGTCCCGGCCCTGCAGGGCACGCAGGTGCAGCAGACCGCCTTCCTCAGCCAGGTAGATGCCGCCGGCGCTGGCTCCAGTGCGCTCCAGCATCGAGTCAAGCAGCATGTCGAGCAGGCGGCCCAGGTTGCCCTCGGCCCGCATGCTGCGGTCCACCTCCACGAGCAGCGAAACATCACGCATGCGGGCGCCCGCCGCTTCAGCAGCACCGGAGAACTCGGCGGCGAT
>Ga0209487_1001776_pt1 | contig 17881 bp, 14 predicted proteins | sample Poulit2012_FD_187524 | JGI IMG/M metagenome (GOLD analysis project Ga0209487, IMG submission 187524) | Agricultural soil microbial communities from Georgia to study Nitrogen management - Poultry litter 2012 (SPAdes) (version 2) | ecosystem: Environmental > Terrestrial > Soil > Agricultural land...
AAACGATTGCACCCTATCGTATATCCGTAACGATACAAGCGCAGTCGCTTTTTTTGTTCAGTGCTTATTCTTTATTTCTTCGCTGGCGGCGCACAATGTAAATGAAAATAAACAAGCTAATGAGAAGAATAGTGGAAAACGTGACTAGAAAGTACGGGTCTAATTGTATAGTTGTTTGTCTATCATTATCCGGTTCCGAACGATCCGTAATTTTTTCTGTGCCGCTCTCTAGATCATCATCACTTAGTTGCGTAAACATTTCACCATTTTTACTTTCTACGACTACAGGGGAACGTGGTAAATTCGTTTGAATAAAATCGAGTAATTGGTCGCTTATAAAAGAGTTACTTTCTTAAACCGATGTAAAAACAGTCATTAACTTTTCTTCATTCCAAGGTGAACGTTGTTGCCAAGCAAGATGTTGAACCGTTTCTTGAATAAATTCATATGCGGATAAATCGAGGGAACCATCCTCCAAACTGCGGATGAGCAAATTATCCTTTTTCTCTCCAATACTCGGGAATTGATCGAGTTTTCCAACGATAATGACGTCCGTTTCCTTAAGTTCAGTGGCAAGATTTCCATCATCGACATACAGTTTTACATGTTGTAATGATCCGTACTTTCCAAGTTGTGATGTAAGTGTATAAAGTTGTTCAACCAAGGTTTTCTCACTATGCTTGGGTAATAAAACTGCCGTCTGACCGAAAGATTCATGATCGGTGTACGGTATAGGCCAATCACCGAAACTTATTTCCCGACTGACCGGATCATTCGGTAACATGATAAAGCTTTCTTCGTGAACGTAAATCCAGTGATCTTCATTAGGTGGCACACATATATCGTCATCGCGTAAACCGTTCACTTTGAAAGCCGAGCCTCTCGCGATGTAACGCAATGTATAGTTGATCGACGAAATGAATTTCATCTTCAAATTCAAACGAATTTTCTTTTACATCGTAACTTTTTGGAAAAAAATTATTTTTCATCGGTAATTCTTTCAGTAAGGTCTCCATTCGCTCATACGTTTTCTGTTGTAAAATTTCATAACGAGCTAAATATTGCAGCGCTTCAGGTACGATGTATGATAGTGTTAACGTATCGTTCGCCATGTTATTTTTTGTATCGTAAAAATCGACGAAAGTATGATTGTGTACTTGTAACGATGTTAATGCTTCACCGATTTCTTGTGCCAAGTTTATATATTGATCATTACCAGTTAATTCACCGAAATAAAATAACGCATGGATAATTCGTAAATCATCGATGAATGCGTTCATCATCGCCTGTTCCTCGTTTTCGATTCGCCACGAGACTAAACTGTTTTGCAAAAGAAAATGTTTTTTATGCAATAAACGCATCGTTAAATAGCCGCTCATCTTCTTTTAATGCACGATATTCCAACCATAAGCCGATCGATTCAGATAAAAACTTTTCCATTCAAATTGTTTTTAAAATCAGTTGCAATAAGGGACTTATCTCGAATTAAATGGGTTGTAATGAATTTTTTCGTCGTTAATGCTTCTTTTGACTCAAGCGGTCTTTTTGAAATGGAATTACTATAGTTAATACGATTTTGCACGAGAAATATGAAAGTGAAGGAAATGATACAAATGATCAGTAAAGAGATAACGATTGTTTTTCGTTTCATATTTGACCTCACAATATTCGGTTTACTACAAGTTTACTTTATCACTAATATATAACCACTATATATATACGGAATAAACATGTTCATAGTAAAAACATCCTATTCTACAATACTTTCTCTTACACTACAAACATATAAAAACTTGTCATTCATAAGTAATATATCTTATGATGATAACAATACGAAACGATGGTGTGACCTGCTTGGATAAGGGGATGAGAGGAAATGAAAGAGCTAAAAGAGAAAATCTTACAAGAAGGTGAAGCAGTTTCGACGACAGTGTTAAAAGTTGACAGTTTTTTAAACCATCAAATTGACCCAGCTTTTATGAAGCGAATTGGGAACGAATTTGCGAAACGATTTAGCAATGAACGAATCACGAAAATTTTAACGATTGAATCGTCCGGTATTTCACCGGCAGTAATGACAGGGTTAGCGTTGGATGTACCAGTCGTTTTTGCACGGAAACGAAAATCCCTAACATTAATGAAAGATCTCTATATCGCAAAAGTGTATTCGTATACGAAGCAGGAAATGAGTGAAATTGCAATCTCACAACATTTTTTACACAAAAATGATGATGTGCTTCTCATCGATGATTTTTTAGCGCACGGACAAGCGTTACGCGGTTTAATCGACATTGTCGATCAAGCAGGAGCATCTCTTGTCGGTGCTGGAATCGTCATAGAAAAAGGGTTTCAGGCAGGTGGCGATAATCTACGTTCTGAAAACTATCGAGTCGAATCGCTAGCGATCATTGATTCATTAGAGGACGGAAACATTCAATTACGATAATTTCATAGTACAGGATACTCGCTCATAACATAGTTGTGGGCGATTTTTTATTGAATCTCTTTTGTTCGTGTGCTGATCGATTTTTATCGAAAAAAACCGAATACACTTTTAAAAAAGTAAATGAACATATGCCTAGAAACACAAAAAAACGTAGAGGATTATTTGTATAATAAAGTAAATGGTTAGAAAGGAGAATGGTCGATGTATCCGAAAACGTATGCTACGGTAGTAGGAATGAATTTTCATGACGTTAAGTATAAGCCAAAAGTTGACGACTCCGTTATTTTGCTTAAGGATCCGAAAAACGAATACGATGATGAGGCGATTGCAGTTTTTACTGTGCATAAAGAAAAGTTAGGTTACGTCGCAAATAGTACGCGCACGGTAGCGAAAGGAACGTATAGTGCGGGGCGGCTCTATGATAAGTTTGATCATTACGTTGTCGGTGTCGTACAATTTATTTTACGAAATGAAGCGATCGTGGAAGTGATGCTTGAGGATGCGCAGTATACTATATTCGGCGAATTTTATATAGAGTTGCCTGATAGATGATTGACGCAGTGGACTGATAATAGGGTGGAAATGATTATTTTATATTTATTTTACTCGAAAGAAAAATGTACATAAAATACTTATTGCTACTATAAAAGCGACTCGTACCGATTATTGACATTTTGGCGACAGTCCATTTATGTAACTGCTCTATCGATATGGATAGCTGCGTTCGAACAGAAATCTCGAAACAGATACATACATTAGCGGTAGATTTAGCAAAACAGACGGAAACAAATGAAAATATAAAGTAGTTTACGGAGCAGTTACTGACGTTAAGTAACATGCTAGAAACGTGCCGTAGGAATGATTATTTGCACGTTTTTTCGAAAGTTAGCTAACGTATGGATGAGCTTACTTGATAAAAAGTCATTCCATTTTAGGGCACATGAAAACCGAATAAATTCTCTCTTTGCGATATAGTTTGGATAAAAAAGCAAAACGTGGAAACAATATTCGCTATAAACGTGTATATGTCACGGTTACATTAAAATATAGCATGTAAGGAAGGTGAATCTTTGATGACCAATCATTCGTCAAAGGGAGAACAGCAAAGCGCAGAAAATGCGAAACAACGGCAACTCGATCAATACCGCATATCAAATGTCGGAAAGCCGATGACAACTAATGAAGGTAGAAAAATCTCAAACGATGAAGCGTTGTTAACTGCCGGTGAACGTGGTCCTTTATTAAGCGAGGATTATCACTATTTTGAAAAAATTACACACTTTGTGCAAGAAGAACAACCAGAAAGGGTAGTCCATGCGAGAGGATATAGTGCTCACGGTGAATTCGAATGTTATGAATCGATGAGACATGTAACGAAAGCATGTTTTTTACAGGAACAAGGAAAGAAAACGCCTATAACTGTCCGATTTTCTACTGTACAAGGGTCGAGAGGGTCATACGATACAGCGAGAGATTTACGGTGTAAGGGGGTTAAGTTTTATACAGAGGATGGCAATTATGATTTGACGACGATCGCGATGCCCGTGTTAATTAATTCAGATGCAATGAAATTCCCGGATGCGATGCATGCGTATCAAGCTAAACAAGACGATGATATACCGACAGCTACGGGTGCCCACGATAGATTTTGGGATTATGTTGCTAACAACCCCGAATCGTTACATATGGTAACTTGGATTATGTCAGATCGAGGGATTATTAGAAGTTATCGAATGATGGAATCTTGGTCGATCAACACATATTTATTTGTCAATGATAAGGGCGTTCCGACATTTGTCCGATTTGTATGGAAACCTGTTCTTGGTGCACATTCTTTACACCAAGACGAAGCGCTGAAAATTGGTGGTTTAGATCCGGATTTTCATAGAAGGGATTTAAGGGAAGCAATTAATCGAGGTGATTATCCGGAATATGAACTAGGTGTACAGCTAATACCAATGGAAGATGAATTTAAATACGATTTTGATGTGTTAGATCCGACGAAATTTTGGCCAGAGGAAGTCGTCCCTGTCCAACTTATAGGGAAACTGACACTTAATAAAAACATCGACAATTATCATACAGAATCAGAACAAGTTGCTTTCAATCCCGCAAACGTTATTCCTGGGATTGATTTTTCAAACGATCCTGTTTTACAAGGGCGCTTATTTGCATATCAAACTGCTCAATACCACCGCATTGGGATCAACCATCAAGAATTGCCAATTAATAAACCGGTTTGTCCATTTCATAATAACCAACGGCGTGGCCCTATGAGGTTTCGTATTGATGTAGACGAAGTTGATTATCACAACAATTCATTAGCAAATAATTCACCACATATTACTAGTCCGGAAGATGGCGGATATGAGCATTATCCTAAAAAGATAGAGGGTCATGTCGTTCGTTCACGAAGCGAATCATTTAAAGATTACTTTTCACAACCGAGAATTTTTTGGAATAGTTTATCTTCCCATGAAAAGCAACATGTCATCGAAGCTTTCAGTTATCAACTAGGTAAGGTGAAAAATAAATCCGTCCGTCAACAAAATGTAAATTTATTGGTGAATATAGATAAAGAATTAGCTACCATTGTCGCGGATAACATCGGAGTGGAGCATCCGAGTGGAAGTCACGTAAACATATCGACAAGTTATCCATCCTTAAGTCAAGCGAATGAACCAAAACACCCTTACACATTAAAAGTAGGCGTATTAATTGGAGATGGTTTCAATGGTAAAGAGGTAACCGAGGTACTGAACATTTTAAAAGAAAATAAAGTTCAAGCTGTTATGATAGGTGAAACACTTCAGCCTGTAACTTGCGCTGCAGGGACAAAGTTTGAAATCGATCAAACATTTTTAACGTATAGTCCATATTTAGTCGACTCCATTTATGTTGTTGGCGGCAATGCGAAAAATGAATCGAAATTTACGTATGAAATGGGGAACTATATAAGAGTAGCATACGAATATTATAAACCGATTGGGGTCGCTACTACGGCGCAGCTGCACGTACAAAACTCAACTATTTTAGGCTCCCCAGGAGTAGTTGCAACAGCTAATAATACAAATTTTGCAACCGAATTTGTGTCCGCTATTGCTCAGCAACGTTTTTGGGATCGAAAAAAATATAAATAAAAAGGAAAGGAAGAGTAAATAAATCGTTTGCTCTTCCTTTCCTTGTTTAATATGCAAAAAATAAGATAATTTACATGTAATCTTTCTAAATAGATGCATTACTGTCCGGTCGTCGCCCTATTATTTATAGTCATTTACATAAATTAAAATGGTGTACATTAGTATTGCTTCATTTTCTCGATTATGTGTGACTAGCTAATATATCCTTTTAAATACGGTTCTACCATACTTTGTAAATTTTCTTTTAAAACACGCGCACTTTTTACGACAGCGGAAAACTAGATTCTTTTTATTTCTGTCGTATATTTAATACGAAGCAAAAACTATAGTCGCAAATATACCTAATATAATGAGAACTATAAACAACAAAATACTTTTCCACCGTCTAATTTTCCAAAATAAAATAGCAACTATAATCCCTTGTAAAAAAATTAAAACTGTCCCGAGAGTAACGAGAAAAAGTAGTTCGAAAAACGCTCCTATAAAATGAAGCAAAATTCCCGCGGGCAATAGTGCAATAAGTAATATATACTTCGGACTACTCCGGATCTGTTGCATAATTTGTCTTCGTCTTACTTCAGGATAACGGTCGAATTCAATAAGTACGAGCCAACCTATAATAATAATAAGTGCACCAGTAATCGAAATTTTCCCCATTTTAAATCCCACCCTTATGTACATGTTAACCACTTCGTATAAAATAAAACGTCATTATAAGTAGTACACTGTAACGTTGTGTACAGTTTAGTCTCGTACGATATGACATTTGTCATATATAAATGATGACATATGCTTCTACTAGTAACGTTTTTTACCGACTATGATAAGGAATATATAAAACTTTTACTGGAGATGTTACAATGACAAATGAAAAAATTAAAGCATTACATCGAAATGTTACACCTTATACGAAACCGAACAATAAAACGAGTTATCTCCAATTAGTAAATACGATCCTCCCACTCATTGCTTTATGGATATTAAGTTATGTAAGCATCCAAATATCTATACTACTAGCAGTAGTATGTGCAATTTTAGCATCTGGATTCGTAGTAAGAACGTTCATTATTTTTCACGATTGCACACACGGATCTTTTTTTCATAACAAAAAGCTAAACGATTTACTCGGAACGATCACAGGTATCATAACGTTATTTCCATATGAAAAGTGGAAACGAGAGCACGCCATTCACCACGCTTCAAGCTCTAATTTAGACAAACGTGGTATTGGCGATATTTGGGTGATGACGATCGAAGAGTACGTACAAGCATCAGCATGGAAGCGGCTTGGATATCGTATATACCGTAATCCATTCGTTATGTTCGGTTTTGGTCCTCTTTATCTCGTTCTCATTTCAAATAGATGTAATCGAAAGGACGCACGAAAAAAAGAGAAAATAAATACGTATATCACAAATGCCAGTATCCTCGTCCTTTATAGTTCATTAATGTATATAGTCGGTTGGCAAGCATTTTTACTCGTCCATGGTGTAACGATGTATATTGCGGCAATGCTCGGTATTTGGCTCTTTTACATTCAACATACGTTTGAAGATTCATATTTTGAAGAGGAACCTGAATGGAATTATGTAAAAGCTGCTGTCGAGGGAAGTTCATACTATAAACTACCACGAATGTTACAATGGTTGACGGGAAATATTGGTTTTCATCACGTACATCATCTTGCGCCACGTGTACCGAACTATCGATTAGAGGAAGCACATGAATCGATTCCTCCTTTACAAAAGGCAACGACGATTACATTAAAGACGAGTTTGCAATCGTTAAAATATCGTTTGTACGATCCAGAACGTAAAACATTTGTTACATTTAAATCTGTGCAACATGTATTAAACGATAAAAAACGACAAATAAAAATGGACGAAATAAAACCGAGGCGAACGAGTTTAGAAAATAAATAAAGTCACTAGGTACGTCATGATGTAGATCATGTACGTACCTTTTTAAAATAAAATAGTCATTTTTACGTGGGGCGCACATTTCTAAAAGCTAATCGTATTGCCATTTTTAGTTCATATTTTCCACTTTTTACAGACGGGATAAATTCATTCTGGTTGCAAACAAGATAAAAAGATTAGAAGTTTTTTCGTTCGATTCGTGATACAATGAATGACGAATGAAGGTGATTATATTGCATCGTTGGTATAGTTTGTTTCCGAAACATCCGTGGATAAGTATTTATACATGGGTCGTATTTTGTTTATTACCCTTTTTCTTTATCTTTAAGTCTTCCTCCTTTATCGAAATAGTGATCGGCATTGTTCTATTGCTATTGTTTTTCATTTGTTACCGTTTTTCGTTTAAATCAAAGAGCGGTACAGTTTATATGTGGTTGAGCTTTGAAATAATTATTAATATCGTAATGACGCTATTATTTGGCTTTGTTTATTTTGCCCTTTTCACCGCTTTTTTTATCGGTAATATTCGTCATACGGCAGGCTTTTTTGTTATGTATGGATTGCATATAGCTACAACTGTCGGTATTGTCGTTTTAGGATTTTTCGTAAAACTCGATCTCTTTCTACCTCAGCTACATTTTATACTCATTTGTTTAATTGGAACTGTATTGCTTCCATTTCACCTCTTTTATCGTAATCGACGCGAAAACTTAGAAGACCAACTTGAATTAGCGAATGAACGGATAGCTAAATTAATTATTTATAAAGAAAGACAACGAATTGCTAGAGATTTACACGACACATTAGGCCATAAATTGTCATTAATCGGTCTTAAAAGTGATTTGGCAAATAAGCTTTTAACGAAAAACGTAGACCAAGCAGAGCGAGAGTTAGCCGACATACGCCAGACGGCAAGTTCTGCTTTAAAAGAGTTGCGGGAACTCGTATCTAATATGCGTACGACAAACATTCAACATGAACTTATACGTGTGAAGCAAATTTTACAAGCAGCAAAGATAAAAGTGGTGATCAACGGGAACCCTAATTTTGCTACGAACTCCCCTTTAATTGAAAACGTATTAAGTATGTGTATGAAAGAAGCGGTGACGAACGTAGTAAAACATAGTTGTGCAAAAGTATGTCAATTATCTTTTACGAACGAAAAAGATGCGTACGAGCTTGTCGTGAAAGATGATGGAGTTGGATTAGTGCAGAGAGGTTCATCGAATTTAGGAAGTGGATTGCTCGGGATGAGGGAGCGATTAGAGTTCGTCAATGGCAGTTTATTTATTGAAAACAATAACGGTGCAACGTTAACGATTCGGATACCTACAGTAGTAAAGCAGACGAATGAAGCTTAGTAACGATATTACGCCTATGAAAAGACGTATATATTTGCACTGTTTTTAACGATCGAGGAGATGAGATATGACATGATAAAAATTGCTGTAGCGGAAGATCAAGGAATGATGTTAAGCGCACTAGGATCTTTACTTGATATGGAGGAAGATTTCACCGTCGTCGGTTTAGCTAAAAACGGAGAAGAAATAGTCGAGATGGTTCGTAGTGTAAATCCAGACATCTGTATTATGGACATAGAAATGCCACTTAAAACGGGTTTAACTGCGGCGGAGGAGTTAACAGATCATCCTTGTAAAATCATTATTTTAACAACTTTTGCACGGGCGGGCTATTTTGATCGCGCTCGAAGAGCTGGTGTTCGCGGCTATTTGCTAAAAGACAGTCCTATTGAGGAACTAGCACATTCTATCCGATTAATTATGGGTGGTCGACGAATCTATGCACCGGAATTAGTCGATACATTTTATGAAGAGGAAACCATTTTACAAAATCCATTAACGGAACGTGAAGCGGAAGTCATTCAACTCGTTGCTGAAGGAAAAACGACGAAACAAATTGCCAAGGAGTTATTTCTATCTCATGGAACTGTAAGAAATTATATTTCGACTATTTTAGAAAAATTACAAGTGAACAATCGAATAGAGGCAATTGCACGTTTTAAAGAGCTCGGGTTATTTAAATAATGAATAAGTAAGTAAAAGATAGACCTGATTGCAAACTAAATTTTACACACTCGTTGTTCAAAAAAGGTAAATACGGAATGTAAATAGGGCGACGGAATAATCGTTAGTACGAATACGTAGTTTCATTCTTCGGAAATACTTCGGTATTATCATTAGCTACTTTTCGTGCTATTTCCTTATCTGCGATGATGAGTAAATAAACTAATTACGTGGCGAAAAAACGTCAAGGCGATTAAAACTACTATATAAAGTTGACGCTTCAAGTAATGTTGCTTCTCAGTAGACGTTTTGTCCTGCTACTTGTAAAAAAACAAACCTTTGTTACATATTTTATGGAACGATCATATGCAAGCTTTACATATATTGCACAACCTCATCGATGCATAATTCTTTTCGATTTTTTCCTTTATTTAGTCTAATAGTTTCTCCGATCAATTCGTACCTTACGGAAAGAGGTCTACATAGTTCTACTTTAGATGATTCTATTCATACGCTATTTCCCAACTCTGTTTGTTGTCATTAGAATACTAGTATTCGTGTTGAAATACGATTTGTTCTAATGATCCTTATATCTTAATTATGTGAAAATTAGTACTTTTTAAAAGTACTTCGAAATCTAATGTTAAAATGAATAATCATCGTATCTATGGACTTGACTCGTTATAGTGAAAAAATTGATGTACTCTTTATTCCTCTACAAAACTCATCGTATTTATAATAAACTTTATTTTTAGTTTAATATTGTATCGTACTTTATCGTGTTAAAAAATGTTTATTTATTATATTTCAAACGGGCATAAAACGGTTATTTGCTTGGACTAAAACAATTGTAGTTATAGACAACATATCACATCACTGAAACATGGAATCGTTTACCTAATGTTAACCTTTGTTTAGTAACGTTAAAGTAATATATTAATCATAAATCTTGTAAGTTTTATAGAAAAGACTTTGCATGAAGCAAAACGTCCTAATTAGATAGATTATTATGAACTTTGCTTCACAAACATTGTCGATGTACCTTTAAAAGTACTAAATAAAAGGAAGCAGAAAGGGGGCGGAATTACGGTGCAGTTGCTTAATAGAACACATTTTACATTTATTTTTCTTTGCCTTGCATTTATTTTTGTACCCCTTCATGGTGAAAAGCGCGCTGAAACAACGAATCAACCTCAACAAGCGGTACGTATTGATGAGAGTCTGGAAAAAATTCAACTCGGTCGTTATATAGAAGTGTTAACTGTTGATCGTCTTGATTATACGATAGAGGACATTGCCTCTGCCCCGTTTTCTGATCAATTTGAACCATTTACGGGAAAAGGTCGTCCGAATTACGGTTATAACGTTAAACCTCATTGGGTTCGGGTGTTGTTAGAAAATTATTCAACGAATGATGTATGGTTGCTCGAACTAGAGGCTCCGAAAGTAAATGAGCTTCACTTTTATACGTACAATCGAAAGACGCAAGAATATGACGTCGTGCAAACGGGAAACAATTATCCATTTAATGAGCGTCAAATAACTCATCGCAACTTCGTCTATCCAATTGAATTAAAACAAGGCGAAACGAAAGAAGTATATTTGTTCATTTATACAGGTAGCTCCGTACAAATTCCGTTAACATTGTGGGATCAACGTTCATTTTTAAAAAAATCATTAATAGAATATTCGTTCTTAGGAGTTTTAATCGGACTATCGGTTATTATGGCTTTGTACAATTTGTTTTTATATTTTTCGATCCGTGACATTAGTTATTTATATTACGTTTTATTCGTTTTATTAAATACATTACTTTACGTTGTGGATACGGGATTAGATTATCAATTTTTGTGGCCTCACCTTATCGGTAAAAAAACGATTCAAGTGACAGAACTCATGTATTTAAGCAACATAGGTGGACTATTATTCATCCGGTCTTTTTTATCCACTCACAAACGAATGCCGAAAGCGGACTTCTGTTTCAAACTACTCATATTACTCAATGTGATCGGCTTTATTATTCGTCAATTTACGTTCGCGTTTTCCGTTTATGCCGCTACAGCACTCGTTTTATTAAGCATTTTTCTCATTTTATATTTTTCCGCAAGTTCCCTGTTTGCTGGATTTCGTCCTGCACGATATTTACTCATCGCTTGGGGTTTCTTTTTACTCGGTGTTTTCATTTCGCTTATGGTCGATGTTGGAATTATTCCGTTAACAATGCTTACAAAATATGCATGGCAGATTACAACATCACTTGAAATTCTTTTACTATCATTCGCACTTGGAGATAAATATAAAACATATCGGGAAGAGAAAGAACGAGCGATCAGAGAAGCGAATGAAGCTCAACAAAAAGCATTAGAAAACTTAAGACGAACCGATAAATTGAAAGACGAGTTTTTATCAATTACGTCTCATGAATTACGTACACCGTTAAACGGCATTATCGGTATTGCAGAAACGATGCGAGCTGGCGCTGCAGGTAAAATTGATTCACAAGTAGATGCACACTTAGCGATGATCACTAAGAGCGGAAATCGATTGTTTCATTTAATCGACGATTTGACAGATTATGCAAATTTAAAAAATGATCAATTAAAGATGCAATTTAAATCGGTACGTCTATATGAAGTATGTAGTATCGTATTAACGATTTGTGAGCCACTTGTTACACATAAGCGTATCCGCCTAATAAATAACATTGCTCCGGACAAAAGTTACGTCGTTTATGCCGATCCAAATCGACTACAACAAATTTTATATAACTTAGTTGGAAATGCGATTAAGTTTACAGATGCCGGAGAAATTACTGTCGGTGCAAAGGAAGAGGAAAGTTTTATTCGGATTGATGTTAGTGATACAGGAAAAGGAATTCCAGCTGAAAAAATTAAAAATATTTTCAACGAATTTTACCAAGTAGATGACGGTGCAACACGACAGTATGAGGGATCCGGTATCGGGTTAAATGTGACGAAACGACTTATCGAAAATCATGGGGGACAGATCACCGTTCATTCCATTGAACGAGAAGGATCTACATTCAGTTTTACGATTCCAAAATATACTGGTGAACGAGTAGAATTAGAAATCGCCCCTACATCACAATTATTCGTTCAGCCTGATGTAAATGAGCATAATAGATGGTTACAACAAATGGAAAATAACGAACAAATTGCAACGATTTTAATTGCAGATGATGATCTTGTTAATTTACAAGTATTAATGAACCAATTGCATTTAGCGGGATACGATGTCATCACTGCTACAAATGGTTTTGAAGTATTCGAATTAATAGAAACGAAGCAAATTGACTTATTAATTTTAGATATTATGATGCCGAAACTGTCTGGATACGAAGTGTGCCGACAACTAAGGGAAAAATATACGATACTCGATTTACCAATTTTAATGTTAACGGCGAAATCACAATTGCATGACCAAGTGATGGCTTTTGAAATCGGCGCTAACGATTATTTGACAAAACCGTGTGATCGACATGAACTAACAACTCGGGTAAAAACATTAGTCAAATTAAGCAAATTAAACAAAGAAATTCAACGTATGCAACAGTCGTTAGAAGAACAAGTAGAACAACGAACGAAAGAGTTACAGATTGCGAATAGACATTTAAAGGAAATGGCTAAATCACGCAGATTACTTTTGTCAAACATCGCGCACGACTTAGGTACGCCTGTCACAGTCATTCACAATTATTTAGAAATATTAGAGACCGGTATTATTGAAGAGGGCGAAAAGGATCAATATTTACAACTAGCTTATAGTAAAATTAACGTGTTGAAAAACCTTATTCACGATTTATTTAACTTGTCAATTTTAGAAGAGAAACAATTAAACTTGAATAAACGTAAAGTAACCGTCGATGAGTGGGGAGAGCAAGTACGACAAAAAATTAAGGCGGAAATCATCTCGGCTAATCGCCTAGTATCGTATGTAAGCACAGTTGCGAAAAATACGTATATTGCACAAATTGATGAACTACGTATGGAACAAGTTTTTTCTAATTTAATTTGGAATGCGATTAATCATACAAAAGAAAAGTTCGGTAAAATTGATATTCATGTCACTTTGTCACATGAAGAAGATAAATTAATTATCTCTATTGCTGATAATGGTAGCGGAATCGAAGAGAAGATGATGCCGTTTATTTTTGAACGATATTACAAAGGACCAGTATCAAATGAAAAAGGTGGCGGGACGGGAGTCGGTTTAGCAATCGTAAAAGAAATAGTCGAGGCTCATAACGGTAAAGTATGGGCTAAAAGTGGGGTTAAAGTTGGAACGGTTTTTTTCGTATCGTTACCAATTGAGCGTATCGACGAACTAAATGTCGATCAAAGTAAAGAAATCGTTAAGCAATAAAGTTACTTTATGACGTTTCTATAATGATGCAGCCCTTTTTCCTGTTCAGGACACGTTTTTTTCGAGACTCGTTTCATTATGCAAACTATTGTAATACATAAATGATGTATAAAAAAGCAATAATAAAGGCAAATAGAGCATTGGAGCATCCATTATGAATGAAGTCTTATTGTATATTGCTGTAAGTCTCATTATTTTTTTCTTCCTTGCGTTCATCGTAATTTTGTTCAGTTGGCGTTCGATTGTTAAGATAATGTTTAAAAAAGTAATGATGATTGTACTTACGGATAGTTATCAAGAAAATATAATCGAACTATTACCTGGCGTACGCCATATGGGCTTACAAAACTTTTTGGAAAACAGTTTACGAGCTGAAACTGGCGATATCGTTCATCGCCCGCTCGGCTCCTCGAAAACGTGGCCTCACTTAGATTCGCTCACGTTTATCCCTGCACAAACGACACCATTTGCAATCTCTAGCGATGAAGAAATCGATGTTAAGGTAACGATTGGACCGAAAGCTAATCGACCACTACAACTGGACATTCCGTTAATTATATCTGGTATGGCGTACGGGCTCGGTGTAAATGAGGGGGTGCGGATTGCGTTAGCGACTGCGGCGAACAACGTCGGAACAGCGATTAACTCTGGCGAAGGAGGTATTTTACAAGAGGAGCTAGAGTCAGCAGGTAAGTATATTTTGCAGTTTTCGAAAACACCGTGGGCGAAAGAAGCTGATGTTATTCAACGAGCAGATATGATTGAAATTAAATTAGGTCAAGGTGCAAAGGTAGGAATTGGCGCGAAAATTTCACCGAAAAACTTAACTGGTAAAGCACGTGATGTCATGGGATTAGCTGAAGGCGAAGATGCAATCATTTATGAACACTTTTTTAAAAATCAAACATTGCGCGATTTGAAAAGACTCGTTAACGATTTGCGCGAAGAAACAGACGGAGTGCCAATTGGTGTAAAAATTGGTGCAGGCGGTAAAATAGAACAGGATATCGATCACTTATTAGAAATCGGTGTAGATGTCATTGCCATCGACGGGGGACAAGCGGCAACTCACGCTGGTGCGCCTTTACTAGCAGATGATTTCGGCATTCCTACGTTGCATGCGATCGTCCGCGCGACAAATCATTTACAAAAACGAAAGGCTACCGATAAGATAAGTTTAATTGTGTCCGGAGGTTTATTAACACCAGGTCACTTTTTAAAAGCGATCGCACTTGGTGCTGATGCAGTTTATTTAGGAACAGCAATTTTATTTGCAGTGGCTCACGGCCAAACATCAAAAGCATTGCCATTCGAGCCACCGACACAGGTCGTTTGGAATTCAGGAAAATATCGTGATCAATTTGATGGTCAACTTGGAGCTGATGCTGCGGAAAAATTTTTACAAGCGAGCGTTGAAGAGATGAAGATGGGATTGCGAGCAATGGGAAAACGTTCCCTCGCAGAATTGTCAAAAAAAGAACTTGTATCTTACGACGAACGTGTAGCTAAAATAGTCGGTATACCATATACCTTTAATCCGTTTAAGTAATATGAGGAAGTAATGTTTCGTAAGTTTTTTATATCGGGGTTTTTAATTTATTCCTTACTTATACATTCTCCTCATGGAACGAACTATAATGCAAATATTATTTCGAAGTTTTGTTTAACGAAGTTGAAGCATTTAATGATAGAAAGTTTGCTCCAATTTACAAAACTGCAACGATATTAAAAATAGCTGCTAACCTCAATGATAAAAATTATAACGCTATATTATTTTAGGAGATGCCATCAATTTTTTGCTGAAAAGACTAAATAATAAAGTTATCCACAGATGCTAATTGTTAATTAATAAGAGCGTAATCCGACGGTGGCTAGTTATGTACCTTACGTCTTCACATATATTTGCATCCCCATATATCATGCAGTTTTATACAATCGAATATTCTACTTGGATGAAAAATAAAGTTTGTCTCGTTAGGCTTACAGGAAACTATTCCTACGGGAAACTTTATAGTTAAATTTTCAGGGGATTTTTGTGATCACACGGATGGGTATATCTTTCTTGTAACAAAAAACAAGTAGATAAATGGAAATTATAAATAAAAGAAATGGAAATGTTGATTGTACGTACGTCTAATAGGATGAAAAGAAAAGTGATAAATTTTAGGAAGTCACATAATGAACGAGTTATGATATCAAATTGTCATGAATAAAAGGACACCTGTTTTGGTAGGGATCCTAAAGATTATGTATTATGCTAACTTTTGGGGTGAAGCACTTTTCGGAGGTGTCTTTCTCTTTAAAAAAACAAAGTAACACTTTTCAAATGAACAGTGGTATGCGATATTAAGCAATATCGGAATCATGGCAAAGGAAATATAGTCTCCCACTGGACAAATGTTAAACGTTAAAAATGGATGGCGCATTAAAAAATGATGTGATGATCTCTTATAGAAAATTAAATGAAAAATATCGAACATCGATGTGTATTTTGCAAATGATAAGTGTATAAGTATGCTATGAAAATACATAACACCGCTAGCTTTTACTATTATATTTATTTACTCTTGAGAAAGCATTCGTCACTCTGTAATTATCACCTGTAAAGACTAGAGTATGTACATGATGAATGATACGATCTATAGCATGTTTTATTTGTTTCCGGGGATTTATTACGAAGAAGACGAGTAATGATGTTGAACACAAGACTGACTTGCGTTAAAAATTCACGACAGTCTTGTGTTTAATTTATGCACTATATTATATCGCACGTGACCTTTTACGGCAGGGGAATGTGAACAAGGTTAACGCCAATTACTACCCGATAAACATGTTATGCAACGTTTAAAGTAAAATAACGGAACGTAACAATATGGGATACGTATCAAACGATGCTCTGCATATTATTTGTGATCAAGCTATTTAAATAGATTCGAATAACACGTTACAGAAAGATAAATCGTACCAAACCTAATAGGGCAAAACAGAGTAAGACAATTCCAGAACCGATTCCCGTAATTGCACTATTAGCTACATGAAACTTTTTTGCCAACGATGGAGAAGAGAACGCTATTATGATCATGAGTATCGCAAGAATATAGAGACTACTATCTTTAAAAATTGGTGCGAGTGAGGAGAAATGGGCACCTACGACGAAGCAGATCCATGGTGCAATGAACTGCTTCTTTTTTAATTTAATAAGCAATACCGAACCGAGAGTGGCAACGATAAATTCTGTATAAAAAATGATTAAGTAAATGTTGAAAGAGTGTTTATCCGACAAAGCGGAAGGAGTATGCCAATGTGTAACACTTAAATAGATACCGACCTAACAGACAATTAACGAAACTGCGGAGGCAATTCCGATATATTTACGCCAATGTTGACGGGGATTTTCTTGTGCTCAGCCGAACTATACAAAACTGAACAATCCAAAAATCGCTACATACTACATACATCGCATAATCTCTTATGAACTAAATGTTCACCACCACCTATATTGTTTCAGTTTTAAAGGTGAAATACAGCTGATCATATTAATCCGCCCCCCCAGTATAGAATTGTAGTTAAGACATTGTACTGTTAAGTCGATCGAATGGACTATTCTTTTTATAAAATTATGTCGATTTTGCCCAACCTTTCAACGTATTCCTCATTATGAAAGGACATTATTCTTTATTGATGAATAATATACAGTAAGTGTTGAAAGTAGGGGATGTACGTTGGACAGTCAACTAAAAAACTTATTAGGAAATATGTTTGATACAATCGGACAAACGATGTCTGCTTTAGCAAATACTCCATCGATCGCAAGTGATAAACAATGGACCTTTCAACTTAATCTTTGGGGAAATGTGTTCCAGGCTACGGGTGCTGCCTTAGTTGCAGACAGTATAGAGAGAGTTTCTTTTGAAAAATTAGGAAATCAACTAGAATCAGCTGGGAACTTGGCGTCTGTCATTAGTATTT
>Ga0209487_1001777_pt1 | contig 17880 bp, 19 predicted proteins | sample Poulit2012_FD_187524 | JGI IMG/M metagenome (GOLD analysis project Ga0209487, IMG submission 187524) | Agricultural soil microbial communities from Georgia to study Nitrogen management - Poultry litter 2012 (SPAdes) (version 2) | ecosystem: Environmental > Terrestrial > Soil > Agricultural land...
GGAGGCGGCACGTTGCGCGCGGCAGGAGGGGTCCGGAACGCCCGCGGCGGCGGAGGTGGGGAGTTCGGGGCGCTGATCGTTCTTGTGGGACTAGTGGTCACATCGCCGACCGGAACAACAAAGCCCAGGCCAGAAACAAGCTCTGACCTGGGCACTTGTCGGGCTGACAGGATTTGAACCTGCGACCCCATCACCCCCAGTGATGTGCGCTACCAAGCTGCGCCACAGCCCGCAACCCTCCGTCGCAGGAGGGCCGAGGTCGATAGTACCCCTGACCGAGCTCCGGGAGCCAATCGAGAACAGCGTGACCTGCGGCACCTGTGCGCGGGCCGGATCCGAGACCGGTCGCGCGGGAGCTGCGTGACACGCATCGGCGGGATCTGGATGCGGTCCTGATCCTGGATACTGTGCTGACATGGACCACCCACGCCGGCAGACCCCGCACGGCGAGACCGCCTACTCGCCGGTGTCGCTGCTGCGCGCCCTGACGGCGAACCCTCTGGACGTCGACGCCCTGCGCGGCACCGACGGCGCCCATGAGGAGGCCTCGCCCCCGGACACGCCCGTCACCCGGACCCTGACGGTGATCCTCGCCGTCGTGCTCGGCTTCGTCGTCGCCGTGTCGGTCGTGGACCTGCGCTCCGACGCGACCGCGGCAGACAGCCCCCGGGCCCTGTTGCAGGAGGAGGTGCGTGAATCCAGAGGAGACGCGGAACAGCTCGAAGGCGAGAACGACCGGCTCGAGGCCGAAGTCGCCCAGCAGCAGGGAGCCGTGCTCGAGGGAGCGGATCCCGAAAGCGCCGAGCGCCTCGCGGGACACGAGACGGCGGTGGCCGCCGGCGCCCTGCGCGGTCCCGGTGTGGTGCTGACCCTCGAGGACTCCGCTCCGCTGCCGGCGGCCCCCGGCGTCACCGAGGGGGCGGTCAACCGAGTGACCGACGCGGACCTGCAGCTGGCCGTGAACGGGCTGTGGGCGGCCGGCGCCGAGGCGATCGCCGTCAACGGTCAGCGCCTGACCTCCACCAGCGCGATCCGCACCGCCGGCTCCGCGGTGCTGGTGGATTTCCGCCCCCTGTCCCCTCCCTACGTGGTGACCGCCCTCGGCGATGCGGCGCAGCTACAGGAAGGGGTCCAGGACTCGGAGGCGGGCGAGCACCTGCGCGAGATCTCCTCGAGATACGGGATCCCCTCCTCGTGGGAGGCCGAGCAGGAGCTCGAGGTCCCCGCCCGTCCCGCCACCGCCTTGCGCGAGGCCACCGCACCCCCGTCCGAGCGTGAGGACGTTCCGGGGCCCACCACGGTTCCCCAGGAGCCCGGGGAGCCCGGAACCCGACAGAAGGAGCTCTCATGATCGCGATCATCGGCCTGGTGATCGGGGTGGTCATCGGCGTGGTGCTGCAACCGGACGTCCCGGTCGCCCTGCAGCCCTACCTGCCGATCGCCGTCGTCGCCGCCCTCGACACCCTCGCCGGCGGCCTGCGCGCCACCCTCGATGGCGCCTTCGACTCCCACGTGTTCATCACCTCGTTCCTGTTCAACGTGCTGCTCGCCTCCTTCCTGGTGTTCCTCGGGGACCAGCTGGGAGTCGGAGCGCAGCTGTCGACGGCCGTGATCGTGGTGCTGGGCATCCGCATCTTCTCCAATGCCGCGGCGATCCGGCGCAGGCTGCTGCGGTCATGAAGGAGGGCACCCGCACCCCCGACACCCCCGAGCAGCAGCGCCGCCACTGGGCCAGGCTGGTCGCCGCGCTGCGACCTCGGGCCACGCTCACCCAGGTGATCGTGGGGCTGCTGTGCCTGCTGCTGGGGCTGTCGATCGTGATGCAGGTGCGCCAGCACGACGAGGACTCCCTCGAGAGCGCCTCGCAGGAGGAGCTGGTGAGGCTGCTGGATGAATCGGGTCGGCACGTGGCCGACCTCGAGGCGGAGAACGCGGAACTGGACCGGACCCTGGAGACCCTGCAGTCCGGGCACGAGGATGACGTCGCGGCGCAGAACGCTGCGCAGGAGCGCCTGACCGATCTTGAGATCCTCGCCGGGACCTCGCCTGCTCAGGGGCGAGGGGTGAGCATCACGATCACCGACCCCGCAGGATCGGTGCGGGCGCCGACGGTGCTGGGGGTGATCCAGGAGCTGCGCAACGCCGGGGCCGAGGTGATCCAGGTCGGCGAGGTGCGGGTGGTCGCCTCGAGCTCGGTGACCTCCCTGCCCGCTGGAGGGGTGGCCGTGGACGGACAGGAGGTCCCCTCGCCGATGATGGTCCTGGCCATCGGGGATCCCTCCGTCATGGAACCGGCGCTGAAGATCCCCGGCGGCGCCGCGGATTCGGTGGCCGCGGACGGCGGTGCCTTCAGCGTCACCGCCCAGGAGGAGGTCCGGATCGACGCGGTCGCCGAGCTGGCGGAGCCCGAGTACTCCGAGGTGGTCAAGTGATCGTCAAATCCTCCCCAGAACCGTCGCCGACGGTGTCACCGACCCTGTCCACGTGCGAGAATGGACTGGCCGTGCCCTGTTCCTCCTCGAGCAGGGTCCGTCGCAGGTGAGGAAGGGGTGTCGGGTGTCAGAGAGCACCGATTGGAACGACGAGAATCTTGACCGCACGTCGAAGCTGAGCGCGATCTCGCCCAGCGATCCGGTCGAGGATTCCGAGCCCGGCCTCAGTGCGCAGGACCGTCGGGCGATCGACAACCTACCCCCGCACAGCGCCCTGCTGATCGTGCGCAAGGGACCGAACCTGGGGGCGCGCTTCCTGCTGGACTCGGACACCACCATCGCCGGCCGCCACCCCAACTGCGAGATCTTCTTGGACGATGTGACGGTCTCGCGCAAGCACGCCGCCTTCGTGCGCGACGGTGACGGATTCCGGGTGCGCGATCTCGGATCCCTCAACGGCACCTACATCGGCAAGGAGCGGGTCGACGAGATGCGCCTGCAGTACGGACAGGACGTGCAGATCGGCAAGTACCGGCTCACGTATCACCCCTTCCACGGGAAGGGCTGAGGCATGGCGGCCTCTGCCGCGCGCAGGCCCAGCTCGCCCGGCAGAGGGCGGCTGAGCATCGGACAGGTGCTGGCGATGCTGCGCGACGAGTTCCCCGATCTGTCCCATTCGAAGCTGCACTATCTCGAATCAGAGGGGCTGATCAGCCCCGAGCGCACCGCGTCGGGATACCGCAAGTACAGCTCCACCGACATCGACCGGCTGCTGTTCATCCTGCGGGCCCAGCGAGACCGCTTCTGGCCGCTGAAGGTCATCAAAGAGCACCTGCTCGAGCACGGTGTCGACTCCGACGTCACCTCGATCGCCTCGCGTCCCGGGCCCACCTCGACCATCCAGGCCGTCCGTCTGGACCGACGGGGCCTGGCCCAGCGGGCCGGAGTGGACGAGGAGTTCCTCGTCGAGCTGGAGCAGTACGGGATGCTGGCCGAGGGACTGCTGTTCTACGGGGCGGCCGAGCTGGAGATCACCACAGCCGCCCGCGAGCTCGCCGCGGAGGGACTGCACCCTCGGCACCTGGTGATGCTGCGCACGTCCGCCGAGCGCGAGGCCCACATGATCGGGTCGGTCGCTCGGCCACGCAGCCGGGCCGGCGACTCCGCAGCTCAGGGCGGTGCTGAGGACTTCGCCCGCGACCTCGGGGAGTCGATGATCACGCTGCACAGTGCGCTCCTGCGCACCCGGCTGCGAGGCGGCTGACACCCGCCGCCGAGACCGGGACGTGACCTTCGGGCGGCGAGTTGCTACCGGACCAGGGGCAGAAGGGGCTAGTGTGAGCACCAGCTCTCATCCTTCCCCGTCGGAGAGCCCTGATCCGGAGGTAGCTGTGAACGCCAACCGCGGCGATGAACGCACTGCTCAGACCACTGTGCCTGCTGAGCCCAGCCAGGGCGTCCTGTTCGACGAGGTGGTGGACACCCCCGGCGAGCTCGGTTACCGCGGCCCAGCCGCCTGCAAGGCCGCCGGCATCACCTATCGTCAGCTCGACTACTGGGCCCGCACCGGCCTGGTCGAGCCGAGCGTGCGCGGCGCCAAGGGCTCCGGCAGCCAGCGTCTCTACGGTTTCCGCGACATCCTGGTGCTCAAGGTCGTCAAGCGGCTGCTGGACACCGGGGTGTCCCTGCAGCAGATCCGCGTGGCCGTCGGGGCGCTGCGGGAGCGCGGCATCGACGATCTGGCCGGCATCACCCTGATGAGCGATGGGGCCTCCGTCTACGAGTGCACCTCCGCTGAGGACGTCTTCGACCTGGTCCAGGGCGGCCAGGGTGTGTTCGGCATCGCCGTCGGCCGGGTGTGGCGCGAGGTCGAGAGCGATCTCTCCGTCCTGCCCGGTGTGGATCCGGCCGATGACGCCGCTCTGGCGCTCCAGGACGAACTCGCGGCACGCCGCCGCAGCCGCGCGGCCGGCTGAGCGTCCCCAGGCATCACGAAGCGGCCGTTCTCCGGGGAGGGGCGGCCGCTTCGTCATGCCCCGGCCCCGGTCCCCTCGATCCCCTGAGGGTCGGCCCGGGCAGCGACGGAGCTCACCAGGGAAGACGGCGAAGAAGGAGCAGGGGCGCCGGCCCCGGCCGGGAGCACGGGGCGGGCTCGAGAGCGAGGGCCGGACCGGCGCAGGAGCTCAGGAGTGCTGGCGAGAATCCAGGACGGTCTTCAGCAGGGCGTCGAAGTCCTCGGTCAGGCGCTTGCCCGAGGCACCCTGGTAGCGGTGCAGGGGCACCGCCCCGCCCTGCGCCTGCTGCAGGCCCACCCGCTCCTCGATGACCGGTTCGAGGACCTTGTCGTCGAACAGGTCCCGCAGCTCGGCCAGGCGGTACTGATGCTCCACCGAGCGCGGCCGATAGCGGTTGACGACCAGCCCCAGGGGGATCAGCCGGGGCGCGATGCCGTCCTCGTGCATCTCCGAGCCCAGCTTCAGTGCACGGTCCGCGGCGGTGACCGCGAAGAACCCCGGCTCGGCGACCACCAGGGAGCGGTCGGAGGCCGCCATCGCCATCTGGGTCAGGCCGTTCAGCGATGGCGGGCAGTCGATGAGCACCAGGTCGTACTGGTGGGTGCGCTTGTCGAGGGCATCGCGCAGACGTCGCACCTCCCGCGGGGCGGGGGTGGGGGAGTCCATCAGCGAAGAGCGGCTCGAGCCCGGGATGATGTCCAGGTGGGATGGGGCATCCTTCGACCAGGGGGTGGAGATGATGGAGCGGTCGATCGTCTCGGTGCGGGGCGAGGAGAGCACCTCGGCGATATCCATGGTGCTGGCGGGCTCGCCCAGCAGCCCGAGCGTGGAGTCACCCTGCGGATCGAGATCGATCACCAGGGTGTTCACCTCCTGATGGAGGGCGGCAGAAGCCAGGCCCAGGGTCACCGACGTCTTGCCGACGCCGCCCTTCAGGGAACACACACTCACGATGAACACCCCAGCAGTCTACCGACGATGATCCGCCGAGTTCACACCGCCGAGCGGTAATCTGCTCGGGCCACCCCACACCATCACGACCGGGAGCCCCGCCTTGCCGCAGACCACCCACGACCTGGTCCTCGAGGTGCTCGAGGGATGCGCCGACAGTGCACTGGCCGAGGCCGGCGAGCTCGGCGAGTCGGCGATCCGCTCACCCACCGAGCTGACCCTGCGCACCGGTGACCTGGACGCGGTGCGCGGGCTGCGTAGGATCGTGTCCGCCTACGCGACGGTGACGGTTCCGGCCAGGCGGCCCCGAGAACTGCTGGGCACCGCCGTCCAGCAGCGCCTGGCCGCCCTGTTCGTGCAGATCGGCCGGCAGCGACCGAGGCAGCGCTTCCGCGGACTGCGGCTCGCGGCCGCAGGCTCCGAGACCCCCGACATGCAGCGCCTGGGCGAAGCTCTCGCAGAGCTCGCCGAGGTCCCCGTCGATCCCGAGGGTGATCTGCTTGTGCGCGTGCGCCGCGGCCCGGGGAGGCCGGGGACCTGGCAGGTGCTGATACGCACCACCCCGCGGCCGCTCGCCACCAGGGCCTGGCGCACCGTGAACTATCCCGGCGCGGTCAACGCGACCATCGCCGCCACCGTCCTGGATCGGCTCGAGATCGGTAGCACGGACAGCGTGCTGGACATGACCTGCGGCTCGGGCACCTTCCCGGTCGAGCAGCTGCATGCGCAGATGCCCGCCCGCATGGTCGGCGTGGACCTCGACCCCGCTGCGATCGCCGCCGCGCAGGCGCATCAGCGCGCCGCGCGGCGGCGCGGACGCATCGACTGGGTGAGCGGGGACGTGCTGACCGAGCCGCTGGAGGGCGGCTTCACCCGGATCGTGACCAATCCTCCCTGGGGCACGCTCCACGGGGAGCACGCCACCAACCAGCAGCTGTTGGCGAAGCTGCTGGATCGAGCGGCGGCCCTGTCCGCGCCGGGCGCCCGGCTGGGGGTGCTCACCCATGAGATCCGACGCATGCACGAGGTGCTCGCGCAGCCGGGCTGCCCCTGGACGGCGGGGGAGGAGCACCGCTTCTTCCAGAAGGGCCACCACCCACGGCTGTTCCTGCTCTCTCAGAGCCCGCGCCGGCCCTCGCGCAGCGCCGTCAGCCCGGCCTGATCCCCATGCACTCGCACCCGGGCGGCCCGGTCGCGCCCGCTGACCCACAGCAGCAGCTCGATCGGCTCCCCGTGCACCCGCACCGAGGCATCCCCGCGGCGGGACGGCAGGCGCCGCCCGCCTAGCGGGGAGACCAGGATGACGTCGGCGCGCACCCGCATCGCCACGCGAGCCATCGGGCCCACCGCCTGCCAGGCCTGCGCCTGCAGCTCCGCCGGGGCCGGCTGCGGCTCCCGGTCCGGCTGGGCGCGCAGCAGATCCTCCCGGTGGATCAGCAGCTCGCTGTCGTTGCTGAGCCGATCCACTGCGGCGACCGGCGACAGCCGGGGAGGGCCGTTGCGCAGCAGCTCGACCTGCTCCTGCCAGGGGCTGGCCTCGAGCTGCTCGACCGCCGCGGCGGCACCGCGGCCGAGACCGCTGGGCAGCATCCGGCCGATCTGCAGGTGCGGGTACCGCTCCCGAAGGAGCAGATGCGACAGCAGCTGCGCGGCCTCCCAGCCCGGCAGGATGGTCGGCGCCCGCGGACCCAGGTCGAGGAAGGCCGCGCTGAGCGACTCGCGGAGCATGGGCGGTGCCTCAGCCCTGGTTGCTGAAGGCGTCGTCGAAGGACCCCTCGGCGGGCGGGTAGTCCAGGCTCTTCAGGATCTCCAGCGCCTCCTTCGCGCCGTGCAGGCGATCCATCCCGGCATCCTCCCACTCGATCGAGATGGGGCCCTCGTAGCCGATGTGGCGCAGCGCCCGGAAGGCGGAGTCCCAGGGCACGTCGCCGCGGCCGAAGGAGACGAAGTCCCAGCCGCGCCGTGGATCGCCCCAGGGCAGGTGGGAGCCCAGGCGGGTGTTGCGACCGGTGATGCTGACACGGATGTCCTTGCAGTCGACGTGGTAGATGCGATCGGCGAAATCGGTGATGAAGGAGACCGGATCGATCTCCTGCCACATGAAGTGGGAGGGGTCCCAGTTCAGCCCGAAGGCGGGCCGGTGGTCCACCGCCTCCAGGGCGCGCCGGGTGGTCCAGTAGTCGTAGGCGATCTCCGAGGGATGGACCTCATGGGCGAAACGCACGCCGCACTCGTCGAACACGTCCAGGATCGGGTTCCAGCGGTCGGCGAAGTCCTGATAGCCGTCGTCGATGACGTCCTGGGAGACCGGCGGGAACATCGCCACGTACTTCCAGATCTTGGAGCCGGTGAAGCCGATGACCGTGTCCACGCCGAGCTTCTGGGCCAGGCGGGCGGTGTTCTTCATGTCCTCGGCGGCGCGCTGGCGCACGCCCTCGGGGTCGCCGTCGCCCCAGACCGCCGAGCCGACGATGGCCTGATGCCGGAAGTCGATGGGGTCATCGCAGACGGCCTGGCCCTTGAGATGGTTGGAGATCGCCCAGACCTTCAGGCCGTGCTTCTCGAGGATGCCGAGGCGCTCGGCGATGTAGTCGTCGTCGTCCCAGCGGCTGGCGTCGAGATGCTCGCCGGAGACGGCGATCTCCAGACCGTCGTAGCCGAAGGACGCGGCATGACCGGCGACCTCGTCGAGGGTCAGATCGGCCCACTGGCCGGTGAACAGGGTATGCGGATGCGCCATGGTGATGCTCCTATCTCAGGGGTCAGGCGGTTCAGAGGGGTCAGAGGGGTCAGAGGGTGACGGTGGCGCCGTCGGCGGCGTCGGAGGCGATGATCGCGTCCAGCACCCGCTGCAGGGCCAGGCCGTCGGCGAAATCGGGGGCGTAGGGCGCGACCTCGCCGTCGCGGATGGCCACCAGCAGGTCGCGGGCCTGATTGGTGAAGGCGTTCTCCCAGCCCAGCACGTGGCCCTGGGGCCACCAGGCCTCGAGGTAGGGATGCTCCGGCTCGGTGACCAGCACCCGGGTGAAGCCCTGCTCGGCGATCGGCGACGTGGCGTCGAGGAACCACAGCTCATTGGGGTTCTCGAGGTCGAAGCGCAGGGCGCCGTCGGTCCCGTACAGCTCGATGGTCAGCTGGTTCTTGGCGCCGGTGGCCATCCGGGAGACCTCGACGGAGGCCAGTGCCCCGTCCTCGAGCTCGAGGGTGGCCCAGGCGGCGTCGTCGACGGTCACCTCCTCGAGGCCGTCCGCGCCGGGGCGCTGGGGGACCAGGGTGGCCAGGCGTCCGCGCACCGCGGTCGCCTTCTGCCCGGTCAGGTGCTGGATCTGGTCGACGGCATGGGAGCCGATGTCGCCCAGCGCCCCGGACCCGGCGGTCTCCTGGCGCAGCCGCCAGCTCATCCCGGCGTTCTCGTCGACCAGCCAGTCCTGGAAGTAGGCGGCACGGACCTGACGGATCCGTCCCAGCTTGCCGGTGTCGACGAACTGCTTGGCCAGGGCCAGCGCCGGAACCCGCCGGTAGGTGAAGCCCAGGGCCGCGATCTGTCCGCGCTGCCGCGCGGCCCGGGCGGCGGTGACCATGGCCTCCGCCTCGGCGGTGTCATTGGCGAGCGGCTTCTCGCACAGCACATGCTTGCCGGCCTCGAGGGCGGCGATCGCGATCTCGGCGTGCAGGAAACCGGGGGTGCAGATGTCGACGATGTCGATGTCCTCGCGGGCGATCACCTCGCGCCAGTCCGTGGCGTGCTCCTCCCAGCCCAGCCGGGAGGCGGCGTCGGCCACCGCGGACTCGTCGCGGCCGACGACCACCCGGCGCGCGGTCCGGGGGACGTCGAAGGCAGCGCCGACGGTGCGCCAGGCCTGGGAGTGGGCACGCCCCATGAAGGCGTAGCCGATCATGGCGATGCCGAGCGGACGGTCGGTGGGCAGGGACATGGAGAGCTCCTTCGACAGGGAACAGCGGATCAGGGGTCATGTGGTCTGAGGGATCAGGGTCACAGGGTGGCGGCCAGCGGGTCGAAGTCCACCGGCAGCTGCTCGGGGGCCGTGACCGTGGAGGTCAGCTGGATCGATCCGTCGGCGGCGGTGGCCTCGTCGAGGCTGATCATGATGTCCAGCACGTGGGCGGCCAGGTCCCCGGTGAGCCGGTGGGGGCGGCCCGCCCGCAGCGCGCGGGCCATCTCGAGGGTGCCCAGGCCCCGCCCGCCGACCGGACCGTCGGGCTCCTGCTCGGACCAGGTCGCTGCGCCGCGTCGGGCGCTGCGGGTGGGGCCCGAGAACTGGTTGGGGTCGGGCAGGGCGAGGGTGCCCAGCGAGCCGGTCAGCTCGAGCACATGGGGCCGGTCGATCGCCTCGTCGAAGGAGAACTGGACCGTGGCACTCGCTCCGGAGGCGAAGCGCAGCAGCCCATCGACCCGGGTGGGCACCTCGACCGTGAAGGATTCTCCGGCGCGCGGCCCGGAGCCGATGATGCGGCTGGGGGCGGCCTGCGAGCCGACCGCCGAGACCGAGGCGACGGGCCCGTAGGCCAGCACCAGGGAGGTCAGGTAGTAGGGGCCCATGTCGTAGAGCGGGCCGGCTCCCCGCTGGAAGAGGAAGTCGGGGCTGGGGTGCCAGGACTCCGGGCCGGCGGAGCGGAACTGCGCGAGCGCGGAGCGGGGCTCGCCGATCGTCCCCTCGGACAGGGCGCGCAGTGCGCTCTGCACCCCGGCCCCGAGCACGGTGTCCGGCGCCCCGCCCACCCGCAGGTCCCGCTCACGGGCGAGGGCCAGCAGGGCCGAGGCGTCCTCGCGGGTCGTGGTCAGCGGCTTCTCGCTCCAGATGTGCTTGCCGGCCTCGAGGATCTGTGAGGAGACCTCGAAGTGCGCGGCAGGGATCGTCAGGTTCACCACGATCTCGATGCCGGGGTCGTCCAGGACCGTCTCCACGGGACCATGCGAGGCCACCCCGTACTCCTGTGCCCGAGCGGCGGCGGCCGCGGGCCGCAGATCACCGACCGCGCGGACCTCCACGTCAGGGTAGGTGGTCAGCTGATCGAGGTACTGGGCGGCGATGACGCCGGCTCCGATGATCCCGACGCCGACCGGTCCGGTGCGTGCGCTCATGCCTGCTCCTCCTGTGACAGCTCGGTCAGGTGCGTGACAGAGCCGCCGATGGCCTCGAAGATGTCTCCCTCGTGGTCGTCGAACTCGATGACGCCCGTCTCCAGCCAGGGGGCGGCCCGCAGGATCGAGGGGATGTCCATCTCGCCCTGGCCGAGTACCAGCTGCTTCCTGGTGTCGCCCTGGAGCGGTCCGTCCTTGAGATGGGCGAGCTGCACCCGCTGTCCCAGCCGCTCGAGCAGCGCGGCCGGATCCGTGCCGCCGACCGCGCACCAGAAGGTGTCCAGTTCGAGCACCACCCGCGGATCGAGGTGATCGACCAGCACCTCCAGGCCGCACCGACCGTCGAAGATCGGGCGGGCCTCGAACTCGTGATTGTGGTACCCGACCCGGAGGCCGGCCTCCGACGCCAACGGAGCCAGGGCGTTGAGCCGCTCGGCGGTGGCCCGGATGTCCTCCTCGCGGTCCCACGCCTGCCGATCCCAGTAGGGCTGGATGACGGTTCCCACTCCCAGCCCCGCGGCGACGGCGAACACCCGCACCGGATCCTCGGCGTCGAGCAGCGAGACATGCGAGGAGGGGGCGTCCAGTCCGAACTCGGCCAGCAGGGGGCGCAAGGTCTCGGCGTGCTCGGTCAGACCGAAGGGCTCGACGGCGCGCAGACCGAGCTCGGCCAGCCGTCTCAGGGTCGCGGCGGGATCGGCGGCGAAGGACTCCCGCACGCTGTACAGCTGGACGGAGATCTGCACGAAAGGCTCCTCAGACATCATCGGCACGTGGTCGACAACACTATGTCGGCGATCTCGGCACGGCAAAGATGGCTCACACTGGGATCGTGGACAGACACGTGAACGCCTGGATGAGGGCCGAGATCACCGCCGGCACCGGCATCGCCCTACTGGTGGCCGCGGCCGATGCTCCGGTCGGCGAGGAGACGCTGAGCGTGCGCTCGGCCGACGGGGACCACACGGTCGAGGAGAGCCGCGACCGCTTCGGCAACCGGGTCCACGTGCTGCATGACCTGCCGGCGGGCACCGTGGAGATCTCCTACCGGGCCTCAGGGATCGCACCGGCCGGGCCACCCGTGGTCGACCCCACCGATCTGGTCATGCACCTGCATCCCTCGCGCTACTGCGAGGTCGACGAGTTCACGAGGATCGCTGCCGAGGTGGTGGGGGAGCGCGCCGGCCGCGCTGCCGTCGACGCCGTGGTGGCCTGGGTGCACGATCACCTGGACTACGTGCCGGGCTCCAGCACCGTGACGGACTCCGCCCGCAGCACCTATCTGTCCCGTCAGGGGGTGTGCCGAGACTACGCGCACCTGACCGCGACGCTGCTGCGCGCCGCCGGGGTCCCGGCTCGCTGCGCGGCGGTCTACGCGCCGGGGCTGACGCCCATGGACTTCCATCTGGTCGTGGAGGCGCTGGTCGAGGACAGGTGGATCGTCGTCGATGCCACCCATCTGGCTCCGCGCGCCTCGATGGTGCGGATCGCCACCGGGCAGGACGCGGCCGACACGGCCTTCATGACCACCCTGACCGGGAACGTCCAGCTGACCGGAATGCAGGTCAGCGCCGTGGTCGATCCGCAGCTGCCCGTCGAGCGACCGGCCGAGACGCTCAGCCTGCGCTAGCCGGGGAGTCGGGGCCCTCGCCCTCCTCCTGCTCGGGATCGGCCTCGCCGAACCCCGCCAGGTACTCCTCGACCTCGGCGGCGATGTCGTCGGCCGTCGGGACCTCGGTGCCGGCGCCGGACGTGATCATGCGGTCGTAGCGCTGCTCGAGCCCGGCCACCATCTCCTGCAGCTGCTCCGCGGCCTCGACCTGCGCGGCGACCGACTCACGCACCGGCTGCGCCTGGGCCTCGAGGGCGTCGAAGGGGATCCGCGGACCGTGCTCCTGGTCCACGGCGCGCAGCAGCGCGATCGCGGCATCAGGATAGGAGAGCTCGTGCAGGTACTGCGGGACATGGGCGACCAGGCCCACCACGTCATGGCCGGAGTCGGCCAGGCGCAGGGTGAGCAGAGCCGTGAACGGGGCGCGCAGCCGGAAGGTGCCGGGCATGGTGCGGCGCACGCTGATGGAGTCCGGGTCGCCGGCGAAGCGGGTCACCGGGAGCTCACGGGTGTGGGGGACAGGTGCCGGGAAGCCCTGCAGCACCAGGGTCCGCTCGATACCCAGCTGCTCGACGACGATGCGCAGGGCGGTGGCCACCCGCTCCCACTGGAAGGAGGGCTCGGGACCGGTCAGCAGGAAGAACACCTCGCCGTCCGGATCGGTGACCTCGTGCAGCAGGATCTCGGGTGCCTCGTAGTCGTCGAAGTGATCCAGAGCCAGCGTGACCTCGGGGCGTCGTCCGGCGTAGTCGTAGACCTGGTCCATGTCCAGCCGCCCCACGACCCGGCTGGACAGGGTGTTGAGCAGATGGTCGTCGACCAGGTCCTGGGCGCTGCCGGCGTCGCTGAAGGCTCCCAGGGTCACCAGCAGGGTGCGACCGCGCAGCGAGCGCGAGTCGACGTGCCGCTCGTAGCTGAACAGGGTCGTTGGATCCATGCGAGCCTCCAGGAGAACGGTCCGCCGCGCGGGCGGAGTGGGTGACAAGAGTTTCAACGTGCCGGCTGCGGGCACTATTCCCGCGCCGATGGCGTGAGGAGCGCCATAGGAGTCCCTGTCAGACTAGGGGCATGCGCACGGTGATCTGGGACCTCGGGGGCACGCTGGTCGATACCTATCCCGATGTGGACCGCACCCTGGCCACGGCGGTCCACGCCTCGCCCGATGCGGAGGACATCGCCGAGGTCGCCCAGCTCACGCGGCGCTCCAGCTCGCTGGCGATCTCCACGCTGGCCGAACGCCACGGGGTCCCGGAGCAGCGGCTGCGTGCGGCCTATGACGCGCTCAAGGACCGGTGGGCGCGTCAGCCGCCTCCCGCGATGGAGGGGGCCCGGCAGGTGCTCGGGACGGTGCGGGCGGGCGGGGGATCGAATCTGGTGAGCACGAACCGTGACCGCCAGAGCGCCACGGTGCTGCTCGAGGCACTCGGTCTCGAGGTCGAGATCGACGACATGGTCTGCGCCCCGGACGGCTTCCCCCGCAAACCGGACCCGACCATGGTCCGGGTGCTGCTGGAGCGCAGCGGCCTGGCACCGGAGCAGTGCCTGGCCGTGGGGGACCGGCCGGCCGATGTCGAAGCGGCTGCGCGCGTCGGGGTGCCGGGGGCGTTGCTCATCACCCCGGGAATCCCCCTGTCGGCCCCGGGGGCTGTCCGGATTTCTTCGCTGACCTCACTGCTGGACCTGTTGCGGACGCCTGACCAGGGATAATCTGTGATCAGTGGTCCGCGTCACGGACCTCCTGAGCAGAGAGGGCGGGTGCGATGCTGCACCGGATGGCGATCCGCGGGCTCCGGCGCGAGCTGCCGGTGGCGCTGACGCTGAGCACGCTGATCCTGCTGTCCGTGCTGCTGGCCGCGGCGGGAACGGGACTGCTGACCCGGCTCGTGGGGGCCTCCGACGGGCTGCTGGAACGAGCACGGGCCCCGCATCTGGCCCAGATGCACGCCGGGGATCTCGACCCCGAGCAGATCACGTCGTGGGCGCAGGAGCGCCACGAGGTCACCGCCGTGCAGATCCAGCCGCAGCTGCTGATCGACGGGGACCACCTGCTCCTGGACGGCACCTCCCAGTCCGGCAGCATCCAGCAGAACTCGCTGGTGGTCCCCGAGCGGGAGCGAGACCTGCTGCTGGACGCCGACGGGGGAGTGGTGCGCCAGGTCGAGGCCGGCACCATCTGGCTGCCGGTCTACTACGAGATCGAGCACGCGCTCCGGATCGGCGACATGGTCACGGTGACCGGCCCCGAGGGGTACCGGATCGACCTGACCGTGGCGGGCTTCGTGCGCGACGCCATCATGAACACGGCGGTCGCTTCCTCCAAGCGCCTGGCCGTCAGCGCGCAGGACCACGCGGCGATCGCCGCGCGCACCGGCACCATCGAACACCTGATCGGCTTCTGGGTGGACGATCCCCGCAGCCAGGTCCCGTCCCTGCGCACCGCCTACCAGGAGGCGGGGATGCCCGCGGCGGGCCCCATGGTCGACCGCACCGCCTTCAGCATGTTCAACCTGATCAGCGAAGGTCTGGTCGCCGCCGTCGTGCTGCTGGTGGCAACCGCGGTGCTGGTGGTCGCGATGCTGTGCCTGCGGCTGGCGCTGGTCACCGCGATGGCCCGCGAGAGCCGCGAGAACGGGGTGATGCTCGCGATCGGGATGCCGGTATCGCTCATCGTCCGCCTCCAGCTGCTGAAGAATGCGGCGATCGCGGTCCCGGCGAGCCTGCTCGGTCTGCTCGGCGGCTGGGCCCTGGCCCCGGCCCTGACGGGCCGCCTGACCCGCTATCTGGGCGCCTCCGACGGGGCGATGACCTGGATCGCACCGGCCCTGACATCGTTCGGCCTGCTGTGCCTGGTGCTGGCAACGGTGCTCGTGGTCTCACGCCGGTTGCGCCGGGTCAGCGCGGTCGCAGCGCTGCGCAGCGGCGCGAGGGGATCAGGGCGGGGACCGGGACGGCTGCGTCTGCATCGCTCGCCGCTGCCGGTGGGCATCACGCTGGGCCTGATGGATGTGACCCGACGGCTCGGGATGTATTCGCTGCTGCTGGTGGTGGTCGCGGTGTGCGCCATGATCGTGACCGTTCCGGCGGCCACGTCCGGGACCCTGCGCTCGCCGCAGTTCCCGGCCGCGATGGGAGTCGGCGACGCCGATCTGCGCATGGACCTCCAGCACACCGGTCCTGACAGCTCCGCGGCGTTCGCCGCCGCACAGCACGCCCTCTCCCGGGACGGCGAGGTGCTCGACCAGGTCGCCCTGACCACCACCCGGCACGTGATCACCGACGCCGAGGGCACGCCCCTGGCGCTGCCCGTGGACAACGGCGACCACCGCTCCCTGCCGGTCGACTACGCCGAGGGAAGAGCCCCGCGCGGCTCCGACGAGATCGCTCTGTCCCTGATCGCGCTGCTCGAGAGCGGCACCGAGGTCGGCCAGACGCTGCCGATGGAGGTGCACGGCGAGCCACGCGAGCTGACCGTGGTGGGCGCCTACCAGGACATCACCCACGGCGGCCTGACCGCGAAGGCGATGCTGCCCACCGAGGGGGAGGAGGTGACCCGCTACGTGCTCAGCGCCCGCCTGGAGCCGGGGGCCGACGTCGGCGCCGCGATGGAGCGGCTGTCCTCCCAGCTGCCCGAGGTGAAGGTGGTGGAGATCGACACCTTCCTCGAGCAGATCCTGGGGCCGCTCGCCTCCGCCGTCACCCGGGTCGCAGTCGCCGCGACGGCGGCCTCCGTGCTCCTGGGCGCGGTGATCACCGGCATGTTCGTCCAGATGCTGCGCGCGGACAGCGCGGGAGGCGACGGCATCCAGCGAGCCCTGGGGGCGAGCCGGGCACAGCTGTGCGCCCAGTACCTCAGCCGCATATCGATCGTGAGCGTGCTGGGCGCCGGTCTGGGCGTCCTGGGGGGACTGGGGCTGGGCCAGGGGGTGCTGAACCTGATGATCGAGGGGATGCTCGGCGGCATCGACCACCTCTTCCAGGGAGCCAGCCGCATCGACCTGGTGGCCGACCCCGTGCTCACCGTGATCGGCATCCCGCTCCTGCTGTGCGCGGTGACCGCCACCGTCACCGTCCTGACCGTTCGCTCCACCCCTGAGCCGCGCATCAGCGCTCTGACCACGGAATGAGGAAGAACCGATGAGCACAGTGCTGACAGCTCGCCGGCTGCGACGGGTCCTGTCCGGACAGCCCGTGCTCCAGGAGATCGATCTCGACGTCGGCAGGGGCGAGTTCCTCGCGATCATGGGCCCTTCGGGCAGCGGGAAGTCAACCCTGCTGTACTCCCTGTCCGGGATGGACGACACGGACGGAGGCAGCATCTCCCTGGAGGGCACGGAGCTGACGGAGCTCGAGCAGAAACAGCTCGCCCGGCTGCGTCTGACCCGCTTCGGGTTCGTGTTCCAACAGGCCCACCTGCTTGCGAACCTGACGCTGCTGGACAATGTCGTGCTGCCGGGCAGGCTCGCCCGCACCGCCTCGCGCAGCGCCGTGGTCGCGCGCGCCCGTGACCTGATGGAGCGCACCGGGGTGGGGGAGCTGGCCCAGCGGGACATCACCCAGGCCTCGGGCGGCCAACTGCAGCGGGTGGGGATCTGCCGGGCCCTGATCAACTCGCCGCAGATCGTGTTCGCCGACGAGCCGACCGGTGCGCTGGATTCCGCCTCCGCCCTCGCCGTGATGCGGCTGCTGGGCGGGATCCACGCCGATGGCGCGACCCTCGTGCTGGTCACTCACGACGTGGAGGTCGCCGCCCATGCACAACGGGTGATCACCATGGTCGATGGCCGGATCGTGGGGGAGCGACGGCTAGGAGGCTGGGACGGGCAGGAGGGATCGCTGCTCGAGCGCGCCCGGCAGCTGCGTCAGGGAACGCTCGCGCCCGCCCGGACCCGCCCGACCTGAACAGCTGGGTCCAGGCGCAGCACGCCCCGACCGGCGTCGTACTGGATCAGGCTGACCAGCGCCGACAGTGCCACCGCGACCCCGGACATCTCCAGCAGCTCCTCGACCATGGTGGAGTAGATGTAGGCGTTGTCGACGACCATGTCGTTGGCCACCAGGATCCGGCCGTTGATCGTCTCGATGCCGACCGCACCGGTCAGGAACAGGGCCCCGCCGAGCAGCACCCCGAGGGTGGCCCGGCGGGGGAGCGAGAGCACCAGGCGCAGCAGCAGCGCCCCCACCACCAGCGCGATCGGGGCCCCGACCAGCACCCAGGTGAAGCCGATCTCGACGGGGAGATGCTGGGCGAGCACGTCACCGGGCACGTCCAGGCGCTCGTGGACCTCGAGGTATTCGTCGACGGAGGCGAACAGGGCGACCCAAGCCAGCAGCCACCAGGAGCGATGGAGGGCAGGCCGAGCCACGGCGATCGCGGCCGCCAGGGCACCCATGACCAGCCACAGCCCGGAGTTGTACCAGGTCGCCAGGTTGTACTCGCGGCCCACGTCGAAGTACCAGAACACCACGTGCAGGTTCTCGGAGAGCCGACCCTCGGTGCGCTGATGGCCGAGCAGCGAGGCCAGCGCGATCAGGATGATGACCACCGCGACCACGATCAGTCCCAGGGCCACCTTGTGCAACGTGAGCGGACGGAAGGCGTCAGGCGCCGGGGCCGGGGCGTCGGGGGCGCGGGGGGTCTCGGGCGGCATGAGGTCACACTATGAACTGCCGGGGACAGAACCGTGAAGCAGACACGGGAAGGCCCGCATCGTGTCGTGACGGCCGCGGCGGGCACCGTGCGGGAATCGCGTGGACCGTCGGCGGCCT
>Ga0209487_1001778_pt1 | contig 17879 bp, 17 predicted proteins | sample Poulit2012_FD_187524 | JGI IMG/M metagenome (GOLD analysis project Ga0209487, IMG submission 187524) | Agricultural soil microbial communities from Georgia to study Nitrogen management - Poultry litter 2012 (SPAdes) (version 2) | ecosystem: Environmental > Terrestrial > Soil > Agricultural land...
GGGTTCGGCCGATCGTCTGGAACGATCGGACCCAGTTTCCAGGCTCTGACCGCACTCCACGACAGCGCTCTTCCAAATGCACAGAGCGTATTTAAATTGGCGTGTTTCTCAGGACCAGGAGGTGAATTAAATAACTTTTCCAATCAACCACTTGACGACCGCGAATGAGATCACTAATATACGCGCCTCGTCACAACGCACTCGTAGCTCAGCTGGATAGAGTACTCGGCTACGAACCGAGCGGTCGGAGGTTCGAATCCTCCCGAGTGCGCCATATATAAAAATCCCACCCAGGTAAGCTCGGTGGGATTTTTTCGTTTGGAAGATCGATTCTCACCGCACTTCTTCTGCAAAAAGCCTTCCACGGGCAGCACCGAACGACCTCTTGGTATATGATAAGCATTCTTATGCGCCGTCTACGTTCTGCTTGGGCCGCAATTTTGGGGTCTAATATCCAACCTAGCTACGCCCCGGACGCTTTTAAGTGTCGGGACAACTCGCTAAGCTGGTGAAGTTACGTATAATTCCGCATCAAATTATATGATATATCTGTTATGAAGACGCAGGTCTACCCTCTTATTAAGCAATTGCTAAGCTCCCGCCTTACGGAAACGGGGCGTGAATACATGGAGAACGCCACCGAGGAAATCGCCGCGGGAGTGACCCGGCAGCGTTTCTCGGCCCTGTTATCCATGGCCAGCCGCCATGCTCGTCGAGACGCCTTGGCGCTTACAGAGCAAGAGTTGGCCGACGCGGCGCAAGCCGTGCCCGGTTGGAGCCCCGCGGCCTGGAATCGGCTTGAGCTATTGCGTGCAGCCTTGGTGCTGGCAAGGTCTGATTTGGATCAGGCCACGTTTAGCGATGATTTTGAAGGCCTGTTCCGCTTTGCGGATCAGGGCGAACTGTGCGCCTTGTATCGCTGTTTACCCCTGTTGCCTCAGGGCGAGCGCTTTGTGGCGCGGGCGGCGGAAGGCTGCCGCACCAATATGGCGACAGTGTTTGAGGCAGTGGCGTTGGACTCGCCCTATCCGGTACAACATTTCGACGACACCGCTTGGCATCAATTAGTGATTAAAGCGCTGTTTTTGGACTTGCCCGTATACCGTATTGCGGGTCTGGACGGGCGCCTGACCGCCGAGCTGACACGGATGGCCCTGGACTGGGCGGATGAGCGCGCAAGCGCTGGCAGGTCTTTTCATACCGGGTTATGGTTATGTTTGGGCCCCTATGAAGGGCAACGCGTCGAAGATCTGATTGTCGGGCATTGGTCCGACGCAGCGCCAAGCGAGCGCCAAGCCATGGGTTTCGCATTGGCCCGAGCGCACCGGCTGGACTGCCTGGACGCGCAACTTACGCAAGAGCAGGACTCCCAAATACGCGAGCAGCTGGAGCGTGCCCGCGATGGTCACTATGGCCAAGAGCTGTTTGGCCCGCTGTTTTCCACGGGACAATAATCCAGTCAATACACCGAGCCAATAACATTGGCCTCCGCAAAAAGAGATTGCTTATGAAGTATTTCGACCCACATATTCACATGGTCAGCCGCACGACGGATGACTATCAAGCCATGGCTGACGCCGGCATACGCGCTGTGATCGAGCCGGCGTTTTGGCTGGGTCAGCCGCGTACCAACGTGGGCAGTTTTATCGACTATTTCGCTTCTCTGGTGGGCTGGGAGCGCTTCCGGGCGTCGCAGTTCGGCATTGCTCACTACTGTGCCATCGGCATCAACTCCAAAGAGGCCAACAACGAAGGTTTGGCCCGTGAGGCGTTGGAAATACTGCCCGATTTTGCGCTCAAAGAGGGCGTGGTCGCCATCGGTGAAATTGGTTACGACGAGATGACCGCCGCCGAGGAACGCATTTACCAGGCGCAACTGCAGTTTGCGGTAGACCATGACATGGTGGTCATGGTGCACACGCCCCATCGGGATAAGAAGAAGGGCACCTTGCGCTCCATCGATGTGGCGCGAGAAGTGGGCGTGCCCATGCATAAGCTAGTCATTGACCACAACAACGAAGAAACCGTGGAAGATGTACTCAGCGCCGGCGCCTGGGCCGCGTTTACCATTTACCCGCACAGCAAAATGGGCTCGGAGCGTATGGTGGAAATCGTGCGCCGCTATGGGCCGGAGCGCATTATTGTGGACAGCTCCGCCGACTGGGGCGTCAGCGACCCGCTCTCGGTACCAAAAACCGCGCACCTGATGCGCGAAAAAGGCATTGACCCCAAAGCCATCGAGCTTACCACCTGGACCAATGCGCTTGATGCTTACGCCCAGTCCGGACAGATTGATCGGGACGAGTTGGCCCGGGATGCGGTTATCGATCAGCGCCAGTCGTACAACGACAGCTCGGTGCTGCGCGGCCAGACCCCGCGAGTTGATGAACCGGTTCCCAACTGATATTTAAGAGTTAAGCAGTATGCGGCAGATTAATCAGACGTTCACCATGACGTATGACTTCCCGGTGTGTTTTGACCGGGGCACCTTAAAACCCGACAACACTCTACTTGTGGATATTCTGACCCGTGCCGGTGATGGACCCCATCGGGTGTTGCCGGTGATCGACGACGAAGTACTCAAAGGCAACCCCGATCTTCTGACGCAGTTGCGTGAGTATGCAAAGCATCATGGGGAGCATTTGAGCCTGATTGAGCCGCCGCTGATGGTGCGCGGTGGTGAGATCAGCAAATCCGATCCCAAAGAAGTGGACGAGTTTTACCAGCGCACCCAAACCGATCGCATTGATCGGCACAGCTTTGCCCTGGTGATCGGTGGCGGTGCTGTGATCGACGCTATGGGCTATGCGGCCGCCACGGCGCATCGAGGCATTCGTCTCATTCGCATGCCCACCACGGTCCTGGCGCAAAACGATGCGGGTATCGGTGTGAAGAACGCCATTAACTACCGGGGCCGGAAAAACTATCTGGGTACGTTCGCCACTCCTTTTGCGGTACTTAATGACTTTGAGCTGCTGGACAGCTTGCCCGAGCGCGAGCGAGTGGCCGGCATGGCGGAAGCGGTAAAGGTTGCTCTTATCCGGGACGGCGAATTTTTTAATTGGCTGTACGAAGCGCGGGACCGGCTGGCGGCGTTTGAGCCCGAGGCTATGGAATACATGATTATCCGCTGTGCCGAACTGCACTTAGAGCACATTCGCACCAGCGGCGACCCGTTCGAACAGGGCAGTGCCCGACCACTGGATTTTGGCCACTGGTGCGCCCACCGGCTGGAAGAGCTGTCCGGTTCCGAGTTGCGTCACGGCGAGGCGGTGGCCATCGGGATTGCTTTGGATTCCCTGTACTCCCACGCTCGGGGCAGTATTGATACACCAACTCTGGCACGCATTCGAGCCACGCTGGAAGGCGTTGGTTTCAGCTTGAGTCACCCAGCGTTGGATGCGTTGGATGTTGAGCTGGCCCTGCAAGAGTTTCGCGAACATTTGGGCGGGCGCTTGTGCATTACGCTGCTGTTAGCGGCGGGCAAGGCCGAAGAAGTAGACCACATTGATCTGGCCATCATGCAAGACTGCCGTCGCCGCCTGCTGGAGGATGCATGGCCGCTTTGACTTACTGCAGTAACATTCATCCGGGGGAGTCCTGGGTGGATGTTATGCACAACCTTGAAAGCCATGCTCTGGAAGTCCAATCGCTGGTCACCCAAAAGGGTGCTCGACAGAAACCGTTTCCGCTGGGCTTGCGGCTATCCCATCAGGCCGCCAGCGAAATGGATCACGCCGCTATCAATCGTTTTCGTGCCTGGTGTGAAGAGCACGACTTTTACCTGCTGACCATCAATGGCTTTCCCTACGGCACGTTTCACGATCAGCCCGTAAAGGAACACGTCTATCTGCCCGATTGGCGTCAGGTGGAGCGAGTGAGCTACACCAAACGGCTGGGGGATCTGGCCACGCAAATGCAGCCGGACGCACGTACGCTGTCTATTTCGACCGTACCCGTGGCGTTTAAGCGGGGTTTTCAAAAAAGCGATTGGACAGTGGTCTGTGAACACGTGCAGGACGTGCTCGCCCACTTTGTGGAGTTAAAACAGCGCACAGGTATCAAAATCGTACTGGCCATTGAACCGGAGCCCGCCTGTGTACTGGAAACCACCGCGGAAGTGCTGGCGTTTTTTGAGCGCCTGCGACCACAGCTCACCGCCGAGCAGAATGAGCACCTTGGATTATGCTTTGATTGCTGCCATCAGGCGGTGGAGTTTGAAGACCCAGTCGAATGTCTGCAACAACTGGAACAGGCACAAATTCCCATTGCCAAAGTGCAGGTATCCAGCGCTTTGCGCGCGGTGAACGAGGACGAAATTCGGGCTTTGTTAACGTTTGACGAGCCGGTGTACTTGCACCAAGCCGTGGCGCGACACCTCGATGGCCAACTGACCCATTACACGGATCTATCTGAATTTAAGCTGGCATTGGATGCCGGTGCCCAAGTGGTGGAATGCCGGGTGCACTTTCACGTGCCTATCTTTTTAGAGCACATGGGCGAGTGCGGCACCACCCAGGACTTTTTACGGGCACTTTTGCCCAGATTGAGCCCAGAAATTCCACTGGAAGTGGAAACCTATAGCTTCGCTGCGTTGCCCCCGCATCTGCGTACGGACTCTGTAGGCGCGAGCATTGCGCGCGAGCTGGACTGGGTTGCGGAGATACTATGCACAGAACAGTCGTAATCAATGTCGTCGGTTTGACCCGGGCACTGCTCGGGCCCCACACCCCAAATCTGAACAAGTTGGCCGAGCAAAGCGCGGATATCGAACCCAGCATTCCAGCGGTCACCAGCTCGGCGCAGGCCACCTACCTCACCGGAAAGCCGCCGAAAGATCACGGCATCGTTGCCAACGGCTGGTACTTTCGCGAGATGAACGAAGTCTGGCTATGGCGCCAGAGCAACCGACTGATTCAAGCGCCGAAGGTGTGGGATATAGCGCGCGAGCGTGACCCAAGTTTTACCTGTAGCAACACCTTTTGGTGGCATGCTATGGCCACGACGGCCGATATAACCTTGACCCCGCGTCCGCTTTATTTGGCCGATGGACGCAAGCTGCCGGATTGTTATACCTACCCCCTGGAACTGCGGGAAGAGCTGACCGAAAAATTAGGTCAATTTCCGTTGTTCCATTTTTGGGGCCCAGCCACCAGCATTAAATCCAGCCAGTGGATTGCCGACGCAGCCAAATACGTGGACGAAAAACACCAGCCCAGCTTGCAGCTCATTTATCTTCCGCACCTGGATTACGCCCTGCAAAAGTTTGGACCCGAGGGGGACGTGGCCAAGGACCTGGAAGAAATCGACACGGTCGTGGGTGACTTGTTGGAGTTTTTCACCGCCCGGGATTGCCGGGTGATGGTGTTATCGGAATACGGTATTCAGCCGGTATCCCGGCCTGTTCATCCCAACCGCATGCTGCGCGATGCGGATATGCTGTCCCTGAAAGTGGACTTGGGGCGCGAGTACCTGGATTTTGATACCTGTCGTGCCTTCGCCGTTTCGGATCACCAGATCGCCCACGTCTACATCCACAACACCGACGACATTGCCCAAGTGCGAAGCATTTTTGAAAACACGCCGGGTATCGCCCATGTGCTGGACCGAACCGAACAGGCGGCGTGGGGACTGGACCACGAGCGCAGTGGGGAGCTGGTTTTGCTGGCCGAGCCCGATAGCTGGTTTACCTACTATTACTGGCAGGACGATAAGCGCGCTCCGGATTATGCGCACCAAGTGGAAATTCACAAGAAGCCTGGCTTTGATCCGTGTGAAATGTTCCTAAACCCCGAGCTGGCCTTTCCGAAATTGAAAGTGGCCCAGCGCGTGGCACAGAAGAAGTTGGGTTTTCGTTATGTGATGGACGTGATCGCCGTGAAACCCGAGCTGGTAAAAGGCTCACACGGCGTCAGCGACGGTTCGCCCCACACGATTCCCATTCTTATGAGTACCGCACCGCAGCTGTTGCCGCAGACCGAGGGCAGGGTTCCTGCCACGGACATCTGCGACTTGATGCTAAAACATTTATTTGATTGATCGAGTCCAGTATGCCCAGTGTTAAAACCCTGCTTACCCTGGGGCGCATCAGTAACCTGCCCACGGTGTGGATGAACGTACTCAGCGCCGCCGTGCTCAGCGTCGCCTTAACCCCAACAGCGCTTGATCCGTGTGCGGTGCTGTGGGTGCTTCTGGCGATGAGCTGCTTTTACGCCGCGGGCATGACGCTCAATGACGTATTTGATCAGCACTGGGACGCCCAGCGTCAACCCTACCGGCCGATTCCATCCGGGCGCATCAGTGCCCGTGGTGCCACGATCTGGGGCGTGGGATTGTTGGTTGTTGGGTTTGCGTTTCTGGCTCTGGCGCCGAGGGCAGAAGGCGTGTTGGTCGGCCTGGCGTTAGCCGGCGTTATCGTCCTGTACGATTGGCTGCATAAACGCCATTGGAGTACGGTACTGCTGATGGCCTTGACCCGCCTGGGCGTGTACCTGGTCACTGCGGTCGCGTTGGTGGGAGAGGTGCCGGCATGGGTGTGGCTGATCGGTGTTTTGCAAATGGTGCACACGCTGTCGGTTACCGTGGTGGCGCGCTGGGAAAACAGCCGCAGTACCGACCTGCATTTCCCCCTCATACCCTGGATGATTGCCGCAATGGCATTGGTCGATGGGGTCTTTCTTGCTCTGGTGGTCCACCCACTCTGGTTATTCGTGGGGCTGGGATTGATGGCGGCGACGCGTCTGGGACAGCGCTACGTTAAAGGCGACTGAGTGTGGCGCCACACTTTGGCGCCACACGTCGATGCGGCAACGCGGCGGCAATGTTAGGGAGCGGCGCACTCCATGCAGCGAGCATAAATGCCGCGCGGGTCGTTCATCTGTTGCAGCACTTTGATCGGTTTAAGTGCCGGTGCCAGATACTGTTCTACTTGCGCGTTCAGGCCGCGAGATGAAAAACGCTCGGGCATCAGCGCGGACACTTGTGGCTGAACCTGCCGCAGGAGCGCTTCTAAGGGTGTCAGATGCTGGCTGATCAGTTTGACCTCATACTCATCCAGCGCCACTCTCTGGGCCGCTGCAGCAATCACCTCATCCAAATTGCCTAGATGATCCACCAAGCCCAACTCCCGAGCCATGTCGGCGCTCCAGACGCGCCCCTGGGCAACGCGGTCGGCTTCCATCGGATCCATTCCCCGTGCTTGCGCCACAAGATTCACGAAACGTGAATAGATGTTATCCACGCTCTGCTGAATCAGTGTTTCCGCCTGGGGGGTGAGCGCGCGATCGATGCGCAGCGCTCCCGCCAAGTCCGTCGTACCCAAACCGTCAGTGCTGATGCCTAACTTTTGCAAACTGTCTTCAAACGTCGGCACTGCGCCGAATACCCCAATGGAGCCCGTTAAGGTGGTGGGTGTCGCCCAGATTTCGTCGCCGCCAGTGGCCATCCAATAGCCTCCTGAGGCGGCAACGCTACCCATGGAAATAAACACCGGCGTACCCTCGGCGCGCAGCGCTTGCAGCTCGGCACGGATCACTTCGGAAGCAAAAGCGCTACCGCCGCCGCTGTCGATACGCACTACCAGGGCGCGAATGGACGAATCAGCGCGCACTTGTTGCAACAGCTCCACAAACGTTTCGCTGCCGATACTGGCCTCGGGTTGCGGGCCATCCATAATGGTGCCCCGTGCTACCAGAAGGCCAATTTTATCGGGTGAGGACGGAGCGCGGCGGCGCACGTCGTTGAGATAGATATCGTACGCGACGCCGTTATAGCCATCGCCCAGCAACGCGGCACCGAACTGTTCGATGAGCGCATTTTGCACATCGCTGTGGCTCGCCACGCTGTCCACTAAACCGGCCTGCAAGGCCAACTGAGCGCTATCGCCGTTCACCTCGTGCAGCTGTTCATGCATATGATTGATGAAATCGTTAATGGCGCCGCTGGGAAGTCCTCGCAAGGCTTCGATTCGACTGGTGTACACGCCCCAGAGCTGATTCAGCCATTGGGAAATATGCTGGCGGGATTCATCGGACATATCGTTACGGGTAAAAGGCTCGACAAAGTCTTTGTATTTTCCGGCCCGAAACACATGCATGTTGACCCCGAGCTTATCCAGCGTCTCGCTAAAATAGTGCCGGTATTGCTCATAGCCCGTGAGCATGACCATGCCCATGGGATGCAGGTAAATATGGTCGGCGTAGCTGGCGAGATAGTATTGGTCCTGGCTCAACATGTCGGCGGTAGCGATAATGGGTTTACCCGATGTTTTGAACCGATTTAACGCCGCACCGATTTCTTCCAGCTTGCTGATCCCACCACCAACCAGCTCATGTAAATCCAGCACTAAGCCGGTCACACGCGGGTCGCTGGCGGCGCCGTCAATGGCGTTGATCAAATCCCGCACCAGAGTCTCGTCGCGCTCGACGTCAGTGCCGCGCAACAGCAGGTCCACCGGGTCTATGGGGGTTTTCTGATCCACCAATAGGCCGGCAGGGTTAAGGTGCACCGCAAACTCGGTAGGCAACGGTACGGTGGGCGTGGGCAGTAGCGCAACCACCACCACGAGCAGCACAATAAGAAAAAATATATTGAGCACAGTTACCCGCAGCCAGGTAAGCAGGCGCCCTATGGCGGAAAAAAAACGGCGTAGCGGCCCGGGAGAATTTGGAGCGTGTTCGTGTGCCACAGCAATGTCCTTCTTTTACGATTCAGGCGAAAGAGTAAGCGCGGCCTGTCCTGCGTTTATAGGCGCCTAAGTCCAGGCCATGCCGGTATGTGACCCGTTATGTCAGTTGGCGTGTTTGCCAATATTGCCAATGTTGCTGCCAGCGGCTCGCCAGCATGGCGGCGATAAAGAGTATGACGGAGAGTATCACCACCAGCCAGTCACGCCAAAAGCTTAAAGGTGACATGACATTTGTTACCGACCAAGTGAAATAAAGCAAAATGACAAAGCACAGCCAACTGTAGCTGCGATAGCGCTGTTGTATCAGCCCCGGTGCCAAAATCAGTAAGGGCATACATTGCAGCAACCAAAGCGCCACGCCGCCCTCTGGCTGAATAATGTTGGTTACGGTAAATAGCAGCAACAACGCGATATAACTGGCCAAGGTGATGGCCCGCGCCACGCTGAGTTTGCGATACAGGCGCGGTGCTTCGCTCGGGGTTATTCCGGAGTTATCAATCATCATTGCTTTCCACAGCCAGCTGTAATGACAAACGTGCCATGCGCTCTCCAAGAGCCCGGCACAGCGTTATCTCATCATCGCTCAGTTGCGCCGGGTTTGCGCCGTTGGCCAAGTGCGAGGGTCCGTAGGGTGTACCGCCAGTGCGAGTGTTCGTCAGCGCGGGCTCACTGTAAGGCTGCCCCACCACCACCATACCGTGATGCAACAAGGGCAGCATCATGGATAATAAGGTGCTTTCCTGCCCCCCGTGCATTGAGGATGTAGAGGTAAACACGGCGCCGGGTTTGTCCACTAGAGCACCGCTAGCCCAGAGGCTGCCGGTGCCATCTAAAAAGTGTTTCAGGGGGGCGGCCATGTTGCCAAAGCGCGTGGGGCTGCCGAGGATTAAGCCCGAGCAGTGTTGCAGGTCGTCATGGGTACAGTAAACCGCACCGGTGTCCGGAATTGCCGCCTCGGTGGCCTCGGTCGTGGGAGACACCGCAGGGACTGTGCGGACACGGACGTCCAAACCCGGCACATGGGCGCAGCCGCGAGCGATTTGTTGAGCCATTTCGCGGGTGGCTCCGTACCGGCTGTAGTACAGAACGAGCAGATAGGGCGTTGACATGAAACATTCTCAAAAGGGGGAATCCGTGGATTCTACAACATTGTTTGGGGTGCCTGTACGTGGGCGCGGTTATTTGACGTTGTCGAATGCCTAGCCATCAATCAGTTCCAGCACTCGCTCCGGCGGTCGGCCAATCACGGCGCGATTGCCGGACACCAGCACGGGGCGCTCCATCAAAATAGGATGTTCGGCGATCGCGTTGATCAACGCTTGTTCGCTCAAGCCTTCTTCTCGCAGGTTTAACTCCTTGTAGATTTTTTCGCCCGTCCGGAGCAGTTCACGTGGACCCATGTCCAGTTGTTGTAGCAGCGTTTGTAGCGCCTCGGCAGTCAGCGGGTTTTCCAGGTAGCGCACGACATCGGGTTCAACGCCTCGCTCTTGCAGCAGCGCCAGTGCCTGGCGAGATTTGGAGCAGCGCGGGTTGTGGTAAAGTGTCATGCTCATGGTTTGGGTCTCCTGGGCGTTACCGCGGTATTACAGTGGAGCCCACAAAATAACAAATGTGCCGATGAATTTGAATGCACTGCCGCGTTAAGGAAGCTTAAGTATGCCGGCTTGGTTACGACTGAAACGACATGTGGTGCGATTTAGCCAACTGATTATCGCGCAGCTAAAAGAGCACGATTGTTTGAAAAGCGCGTCCTCGTTGACCTACGTTACCTTGTTCGCGTTGGTACCCTTGATGACGGTGACTTATTCGATGTTTACCGCTGTGCCAGCGTTTCGGAATCTGGGCGATCAGCTCCAGGAAGTGGTATTCGCCCATATGGTGCCGGAAACCGGTGAAGATGTGCTTGAGTATGTGCGCAGTTTTACCGATCAGGCCCGTCGGCTCACCGTTGTGGGGATAGCGTTTTTGGTGGGCTCTGCTTACTTGATGCTTTCCAATATCGAAAATAATTTCAATGCGATCTGGGGCGGCTTGCGGGGCCGTTCGGGATTATCCAAGTTTCTTCTTTATTGGGCGGTGCTCACATTGGGCCCGCTGTTGCTCGGTGCGGGCTTGGCCATGAGCACCTATCTTATGTCGTTCCGGTTCTTTGTGGATGAGTATCAAGCGCTCGGCTGGCTGGTGTGGCTCTTCGGTTTGACACCGATTGTTCTCACTACTTTGGGTTTTACTCTGCTGTATTTTGCGGTTCCCAATTGCAAGGTGCCGTTTCGCTACGCGCTGATCGGCGGTGTGATCACAGCCCTGGCTTTTGAAGTGCTCAAAGTGGTGTTTGGGTTAATCGTTACCTATTCCGCCATCACCAATATTTACGGTGCCTTTGCGGTGGTGCCGCTGTTCTTGTTGTGGCTGAATATCAGCTGGCTCACGGTGTTGGTCGGCGGCGTTCTGGTGCATACCATCGACCGTTACCAGATTTCAATCCGCGCGAAAGGGTACCCTGACTTGATCGCCGCGCTGCTGATTCTTTGGCACTTTCACGAGCGTGCCGCAGAAGGTGGGGAGATGCGCGAACAGGAAATTTGGGAGCTGGGCCTAACCAGCGGTCAGTGGCACCGACTGGTGCAGCGATTTCTGCACGATCACATTATCGCGGCCACAGGCAACGGGCACTTTGTACTGTGCCGAGATTTGCACAAGTTTACGCTCAATCAGTTAGTAACGGCGATTCGCATGCCCGTGCCGGGTTTGCAGCTGCCCGAGGAGTTGGACGTGCCTTGGTGGGCGCCGTTTTCCGCGCGCTTTCGGGCCATTGGCGAGTACACTCAGCAGCAGTTGGATATGACATTGGCCGAGGTTTTCGAAACGGACCAACACGTCGTCGAAACCGAGCCGGCGCCAGCCAGCTAAGAGTGAGTGCCGAGCTTGCTGAACACACGCGCCGCTAGCGCAGCAGTGCCGCGGCGGCCTCCATATCCGCGCTTAGATCTTCCACTTCGGCGCTCTGCATATCAGGGTCCATTCCCAGGCGCTCAAAGGCGGTCACTTGGGAGTAGTCCACTTGGCTCAGCGGCGACGCATCGCCCATATGGCTTTGCAAAAGTGCCACGGTGACAATGTCCGCATAATCGGCGCGGCTGGTTTTGCGTGCAAAATCCAGGTGTTGTGTGGGTACTTGGCGGATCTCCTCGGGGAACTTCCACGTGCTCAAAATCCGGTCCCCCAGCGGGGCATGCAGTTCTTCGATGACCCGGTCCAGGGTCAGACTATCGAGCAATAGCGACGGGTGGTCTTCAGCGTAGGTTAGAATCGGCAGAACGCCGATCTGGTGGACCAGCCCCGCCAGGGTTGCCTGATCCGGACGCAGATTGGTGTAGTGCCGACACAGCACATGACTGATGCCGGCCACTTCACTGGAGCGGCTCCATACGGCGCGCAGGCGACTATCCACTAAATCGGATGTGGCCTGAAACATCTGTTGCATGGCCAAACCGGTGGCGAGGTTGCAAGTGTACTCCAGCCCCAGGCGCATCAGGGCCGTTTTCAAATCTTCAATGGCGCGGTTACCGCGCAGCAGCGGGCTGTTGGCGACTTTGACAACACGGGCGCTCAGGGCGGTGTCTTTACCGATTACCTGGGTCAAGGTGTTGATATTGGCGTCGGGGTCTTCCGCTACTTCGCGCACCTGCAGGGCAATTTCCGGCAGGGTCGGTAAGACCATATTGTCGGTTTGGATGGCGTGGAGAATATCGTCGCGAACGCGCTGGGCTACTTCACTCATTACGGGTCCTGATTCTGTGAAAGAGACGGCTGATCGTCATCCTTAGGTATAGCATAAGGTAGGGACAAAAGGCGCATTTGTCCGTCGTTATAGTCAATTACTTCTTGCGCGGCGAGTGCGTCGTTCATCACCAGCAAGGCTTCCACCGAGCCGCGCTCATTCCAGGCTGAAAGGACACACTGGCCCAGCGGCTGGCCGTCGTCGGCGACTAAGTCGTCGCCGGGAGTGGGCAGGGCTTGTTGCTCGGGCCAAGAAAATTCGACCCGGTACATGCGTCGCTTGAGTTTGCCTTTGTAATGCAGGCGCGCGACGACCTCTTGGCCGGTGTAGCAACCCTTGCGAAAACTGACCGCGCCCACCAGTGGATAATTGACGGCTTGCGGTGTGAATAGCTCCTGGGTTTGCGGCCGCACCTGTGCCCAACCGGCACGGATATCCAGCAGCGTCCAGAGATTTTCATCGCCGGTTTGACACATTGCCGCCCATTCTGCCAGGACCGCAGAGGCGGTGTTCTGATTTAGCCAGCATTCATAACGCTGCTCGGCCAGCTTAATAATCAGATGACCGTTGCGTTCCAGCCAGTTACCTTCGGCTTCGGGCGCGGCGCCCAAGTGCGTCGAGAGCAGGGCTTCAGCCTCGGGTCCCACCAGGCCCACCAACGTATAGGCGTCGGAGAGATTGTTGATTTCGGCCTTGGAAAACACAATGTATTTTCCAAGGGCTGCCTGAGTGGCGCTGGTCAGTTCGGCGAAGGTTCGCAAAATAACCCGATCCTCCCGGTCCTGCAGCAGGCGGAAGGTGTTCATCATGCGCCCCTTGAGCGAACATTGCGCCCCCTGAAGGCTGTGGTTGGGGGCCAGCTCACGTAGGTCGCAGGTTAACTGTCCTTGCAGAAACTTGTTGGCATCCGGCCCCTCAACCCCCAAAAGTGCCTGGGATTTCAGAGGTATTAAATACGTGGTTTGGATGTCTTGTACCGAAGAATCTTGCATGCTTCACCAATCATTGCGCGAGGAGGCCGCGCCGGGGCGGCCTTCAAAGGGTGTGCTCCGAGGCCATCATTCTAGCCTATTCTATGCTCGCGTTGGGAGCGGCTCAGATTCAGTGTGATGGCTTCGCCATCTAGAGTACAATCTTGTGTCAGTCCCGCGTGGTCAGTGAAGGTGCAGGTGTTGTTGTGGATAGAAATCGTTTGTTTTGGGGCAGTCGCCGAGGCATGTTGGAGCTTGATCTGATCCTGCTGCCGTTTATCGAACACCATTACTCGCATCTGGCGCAGGCCGATAAAGAGCGCTACTGGGCTTTGCTGGAATGTGAAGATCAGGATATGTTTGCCTGGTTTTTACAGCGCCAGGACCCGTCAGACCCCGACTTGAAACGGATTGTGAACCTTGTCCGAGCCAGTCTTGAGCAACCCCCGCGAACCGGCCAAACCGAGCCCTGACACAGTGGGAGCCGATACCGGCGACTATCTGGTGCCGGTGTCGTTGCGCCCATCCCGATATTTGTTCGGTGCTCAGGCGGTCGTTTTCGCGAGCATGGCCGTGGCGTCCGTAATGGCGCTCTGGCCTCACATCCTGTCGCAGCCAGTGTGGGCTCTCGTTTTGGTGTTTTTTTGGGGGTTGGTGCTGTTGGCCGCGTACGGTTTGTGGTGCCGGCACAAGCACGGGCCTCGTCAGCTCAGCTATCGCAATGGCGATTGGTATCTCACGCTGGATGGAGTGGAGTTTCGGGCAGCGCTGGTGGGTGATCTTGTGCTCCATTCATGGCTACTGGCGGCCAGATTTCGCTTACACACCAGCGGTGTCCGCATCAATGTCATCTGCCTGCCCGACAGCACCAGCGCGGAAGATTTTCGCCGTCTGCGGGTGTGGTTGCGTGTTTATCTCTGGCACCGCAAACGCTGAATCGGTTGGCCGGGAATGTTCTACAAAGCGTTGTGAGAGCGACGTAGCGCTGTCCGTCTAGCCGTCTGTGCTGATAATAATATCCTGATTCGCAAAATTAGCAGGCATCAGAATGGTGTCCTGGGCGATGGCGGCCCGAGCAGGGTAATCCAGCGAAAAGTGCAGCCCGCGACTTTCTTTTCGCGCCGACGCCGAGCGAATAATTAACTCCGCCACCGTAGCGAGATTTCGCAGTTCAATCAGATCACTGCTGACTTTATAGTTGCTGTAGTACTCGGCGATTTCTTTCTGCAGTAATTTAATGCGGTGGGTGGCGCGCTCCAAGCGTTTATGAGTGCGCACGATGCCGACGTAATCCCACATAAACCGGCGCAGCTCGTCCCAGTTGTGGGAGATAATCACATCCTCATCCGAATCCGTCACACGGGACTCATCCCACGAGGGGGAGCGATTCGGCACGGGTATGGTATTCAGCTTACTGAGAATGTGCTCTGCGGCTGATTGCGCGTAGACGATACACTCGAGCAGCGAATTGCTGGCCATGCGGTTGGCCCCATGCAAGCCCGTAAAAGAGGTCTCGCCGATGGCGTACAGGTTTTGCAAATCGGTGTGGCCGTTGCGATCCACCACGACGCCCCCGCAGGTATAGTGCGCCGCTGGCACCACCGGAATCGGTTCCTTGGTAATGTCGATGCCGAATTCCAGACAGCGCGCTTTCATTGTGGGGAAGTGCTCGCTGATGAACTGGGCGGGTTTATGGCTGATGTCCAGGTACACGCAGTCACAGCCGAGGCGTTTCATCTCGTGGTCAATGGCTCTGGCCACCACATCGCGGGGCGCCAGTTCCCCCAGTTCGTGAAAGCGATGCATAAACCGCTGGCCATCGGGCAGGCGCAGGTAGGCGCCTTCGCCGCGCAACGCTTCGGTGATCAAAAACGTTTTCGCCTTAGGGTGAAACAGACAAGTTGGGTGAAATTGATTGAACTCCATATTGGCTACCCGACAGCCCGCACGCCACGCCATCGCGATGCCATCGCCGCTGGCGCTGTCCGGGTTGCTGGTATACAGGTAAACCTTGCTGGCGCCTCCGGTGGCCAGCACTACAGCACGTGCCTGGAATACGTGTACTTGGTCGTCTTTTTTGCTCAGCGCGTAGACGCCTGTACAGCGTAATTTGCGTACCCCTGGATCCGCCTGGGTGATGAGATTAACCGCCACATGATGCTCGTAGATCGTCACGTTAGGCAGGGCCTGTACTTTGTCGATCAGCGTGCTGTGCACCGCTTGGCCTGTGGCGTCGGCGCTGTGAATGATACGCCGGTGGCTATGTCCGCCTTCGCGGGTTAAGTGAAAGTCGCCGGTGTCGTTTTCACGGGTAAAGTTGACGCCCTGGTCGACCAGCCAGCGGATGGCTTCGCGGCTTCGCTCCACGGTAAAACGCACCGCGTCTTCGTGGCACAGACCGGCTCCAGCAGCCAGGGTATCGGCCACGTGGGCCTCCACTGAGTCCTGATCGTCCAGCACGGCGGCTATACCGCCCTGGGCAAACCAAGTGGCGCCTTCGTTGATGGTGTTTTTACTTAGAACGGCGACCTTGGCGTGGCTCGCTAAGTGGTGGGCCAGAGTTAGTCCTGCGGCGCCAGATCCAATGATCAAAACGTCGCTGCTGTGGTACTTACGCATTTTTTCACCTGTGGTTGGCCTCTGGCCTCTGGTATATTGGGGCCCAGTAGGTGCGCCAGTATATACAAGGATGCCAAGTTGCAGAACTGGCATGCGCCTATGCCTTCATCTCACGCGGTACGCGGGTGGGCTTTGAGTTCTAAGTGGGTATAATGGCCCGCTGAAGTTTTTGTATTACTCTCGGTTTGTTCGTGCTTGGGCGCTGGGTCAAAACGCACAGCCTGAGTCGGACATGAAGTATTTGGGGGGCAGGCGAGGGCGCCGGTCTACGTTTAACAGTGACGCATGTCTGTGGGCCTCGATATCCCTATCGGAGTGCTTGGGGGTTTTTGAATGACAGCGCAGCCTGCGCAAGACACAGACCAACAACTGGTAGCGCGCGTGCAGAAAGGTGACAAGCGCGCGTTCGATCTGCTCGTGCTTAAGTACCAGCACAAGATCTTTGCCATCATAGGCCGCTATGTGCGCGACCATGCCGAGGTTCAGGACGTCGCGCAAGAGGCTTTTATCAAGGCTTATCGCGCCTTGGGCAATTTCCGTGGCGATAGCGCCTTCTATACCTGGTTGTACCGGATTGCCATCAATACCGCGAAAAACCATTTGGTAGCCCGCAACCGGCGGCCCCCCTCCAGCGATGTCGAAGTGGAGGATGCGGAATTTTATGCGGGCAGCGAGGCTCTAAAGGACGTCGATACGCCCGAGCACAGTTTGCTGCGCGACGAACTGCAAGACGTAGTGGATCAGGCAATCCGCGATTTGCCGGAAGACCTGCGCACCGCCGTGACCCTGAGAGAGATGGAAGGGCTCAGTTACGAAGATATAGCGGCGATTATGGATTGCCCGGTGGGGACCGTGCGCTCGCGAATATTCCGCGCCCGGGAAGCCATTGATCGTAATGTCCGGCCATTAATGGAAGGGGTGTAAAAAATTGTTTAGTCTTTCCGCTGAACCTTTTTTGGCACGTCCGGTCTGTACTACTACTGGCGGCTCACACCACGAAAGCGCACTCAGTTTCCATACTATGTTTAGCTGGAAAAGGGCAGGTGGATAAGGCTTTTCGGAGGTTATGCTTGCCCAGACAACATTTTGAGCTGTAATGCGACAGGCCGCGCTGGATTAGGCAAACTTCCAGAAAGACTTAAAGAAAGGCTAAGGTAAACACGCTAGCAGTAAGTGACAGTTAGGCATGAAAGTGACCTCTAGACGTTGAATTAATAACGGGAATTGTTGGTTATTGACTTGGGGTTGGGAATGGCATTGGCCCATTAAAATTGGGGCGTGCGGCTCCTTGTATGGATGAGCGAAATTTGAACATCCCGCATGCCACGTATCTTAAGGTAGAACTCGCGATGACAAAGCAAATCAATAATCATTCTCTGGCCGAATCCATCTCGGCACTCGCGGATAATGAAGCCTCTCCTCTGGAGTTACACCGTTTGCTAAAGGCTAGCGAGAGCGACCCTGAGGTTAAGTCCACCTGGTCTCGCTATCAACTGATCAGCGCGGCGATGCGTCGGGATCTGCCAGAAATTCAGACCGGCGATTTTGCCGCGCGTCTGAGTGCCGCGCTGGAGGATGAACCGAGCCACAAGAGCGCACCCAGCGAGGGGGGACAGTGGTGGAAAAATCTGGGGCGGGTCGCCGTGGCCGCATCGGTTGCCGTCGTTGCCATTGTAGGTATCCAAAATTTTCCGGGCCAGCTGGCCGAGCCCGAATTGGCCACCGCCGCATCCGGCAGCGACGCCACATCGAACGAAATGTCCAGCCGTTCTGCAGTTTCACTACCAGCGGGTTACTATGCTCCCTCCCTGCCTGTGGCCCG
>Ga0209487_1001779_pt1 | contig 17879 bp, 21 predicted proteins | sample Poulit2012_FD_187524 | JGI IMG/M metagenome (GOLD analysis project Ga0209487, IMG submission 187524) | Agricultural soil microbial communities from Georgia to study Nitrogen management - Poultry litter 2012 (SPAdes) (version 2) | ecosystem: Environmental > Terrestrial > Soil > Agricultural land...
GGCATGTGATGATTTGACATTCAGATTCACTCCTAACAATTGTTTGTCTTATGATCACCTAATTTATATAAAATATGTATAAACAAAATAACTTTACCTCCTTTATCGAAAGGAAGTAAAGTTATTTTGTGAATTGCATCGGCTCTTTTTTAGGGTCTCCAGATAGATTCTACTGAATCGACGCCATTGTGATCGTAATGAATGGCATATATATCAGGATTTCGTAGTTCTTTCCACTGATCAAATCCGATGTTATTATCGTATTGATGTAAAATCAACGCAATGAGATTTCCGTGTGTAACCAACATGACATTTGTAGCTTCTTCATCTTGAAAAATACGATTAAGTACTTGATTTGCTCGCTCGATTGAATCATTAGCTGATTCCCCACCAGGTAAACTGAAATTTAAATCTTTAAAGGAGTGTTCTAACACCTCAAGCCAATCATCAACAGGTTCATTACTCAAGACTCTCTCATGTAAACGTTCGTCTACTTCAATGTCTACCCCGTTCTTTTCAGCATAAGGCTTGATACTTTCAACAGCACGCAAGTACGGACTTGAAATGATCCGGTTAACCGGGATATTATTCTTCGTTAAAAAGATCGATAGTAGCTGAGCTTGTCGTGTACCTTCAATTGTCAATGGTGAATCTTTATGCTGTCCATCAGCAGAGCAATGACGTACTAAGTATATTTTTTTCAATATGATTCAGCCCCCATTTTGTTTAGATCGCCTATCTTCTAAATAAAAATCGGAATATAATGATAACAGCTACAATCTAGTATGTTATATTGATTAATGAATTTCATAATACCGATTTAGTGCAACACCGATACGACATATAGTTTCGTTAAACCATTCTTAACTACATGCCGTGTCGGTGTAGCAGATTTTAGCAATTATGAAATTCATTCTGATAGTTAAATTATATCATTAATACGAACAATAAAAAACAAATTCTGTGCAAAATCCACATAAATATAGCTTGAGCATCAATATTCCCCGATATTTTCTTTTTTATACCCTTTAATGAATTTCATAATACCGATTTAGTGCAACACCGTTACAACATATAGTTTCATTGAACCGTCCTTAACTACATATTGTATCGATGTAGCTAATTTTGGTAATTATGAAATTCATTCCCTTAAATAGAGAATAACAGGAGGGAAGAATCCTGTTATTCCACTTCTTGAAAGTATTCTTTTAAGAATCCAGCCATTCGGTTACTGTTATCGATAATAAAATAAAACTCATCTGTTTCGTTCTTGACGTCATATACATGTCCAGGGGTTAATTTATTGTTTACGATGAATTTCTTTGCATCAGCATGGATACATTTGATTTGTTTTAATGTGTTTCGTTTTTCCCAATCATGATGAATCATTATTGATTACCTCTCTACTATTCATTTTTTGTGTAAAGCTTATTTCAATCAATGAATTTCATAATACCGGTTTATTGCATCACCGCTACAACATATGGTTTCGTTTAACCGTTCTTAACTACATATTGTATCGGTGTAGCTAATTTTGGTAATTATGAAATTCATTCCAATAGATGTAAATAAGCTTTATAGCCTTCATCTTCCATTTTGTCTTTCGGTATAAAGCGCATAGCTGCTGAATTCATACAGTAGCGAAGGCCACCTGCTTCTGGAGGACCGTCATTGAATACATGTCCTAAATGTGAGTCTGCTTTTTTACTGCGAACTTCTGTACGAACCATGCCATGGGTTGTATCGGATTCTTCAACAAGCTGATAATCATCAACGGGTTTCGTAAAGCTTGGCCAACCACATTGCGCATCAAATTTATCTTTAGAAGAAAATAAAACTTCACCTGAGATCACATCTACATATATGCCTTCTTCTTCATTATCCCAGTATTCGTTTTGATAGGGTTGCTCTGTCCCATTTTCTTGAGTCACATGATACTGTGTAGGAGTTAATTCCTTTTTCAAGTCAACCTGTTTTTTTTCTTCATGCCAATTCTTTTTAATAAAATCATCTCTCCCAGAACCTTTTTTATATAAACGATAATGTGACGCCTGTTTTTTATAATAATCTTGATGTCCTTCTTCCGCAAGATAAAAGGGCTTTGCAGGTCTAATACTTGTCGCAATGGGCTTGTTAAATCGGCCGCTCTCGCCTAGTTCACGTTTCGACCTTTCAGCGATTTCTTTTTGTTCTTCATGATGATAAAAAATCGCTGTTTGGTAAGATTCGCCCCGATCATGGAATTGTCCACCTGGATCTGTTGGGTCAATTTGTTGCCAAAACAATTGTACGAGCTCTTCATATGACATGATAGTAGAATCAAAGGTGATTTGGACGGCTTCTAGATGGCCTGTTGTATTGGTACACACTTGTTCATATGTTGGATGAGGAATATCTCCACCTGTATATCCGGATAAGACTTCCTTAATTCCTGGCCGCTGGTCAAAAGGCTCGACCATACACCAAAAACATCCACCAGCAAATGTAGCTACTTCTGTATTCATTTATTTACCTCCAATGTATATTCCTTACACCCCTATCTTTTCGCGAATGTGAATAAAAATCAAGTTCCTAGCCTCGCTTTATTAAAAAAACAATTTAGGAGTTGACTGACCACGTGTATCAGATCCTTGTTTATGGTCTAAAGATGCGGGGGAAATCTCTGTATCACTTTCACTTTTTTCAATGCTGCTACTTTTAATTTGTTCCTTGTCTTCTGGAGTGTCTTCAATATCTTTAAATGCTTTTATCATTTGATACATGGCTGGTATATTTTTAACCATGGGTCCGTATTCTTGGACGATTGGTGTTGCCGACTGAACAACATGTAAGACTTGTTGAACATTTTTGAGTGTTTTTGATAACCCATTGACACCTTTCGTTGCGATTGAGCCAACTGAAGCGTCTGGACCTGTTATTCCTTGAATCATTCTCTGTAGTTGATGATTCCGAACAGGTGGCTGGCCGTGTCGCGGATATGGATGAATCCGCTGGTCGCGATGTGGCTGATGTTGAACTGAAAAAACCATCATAAAACCTCCTCATACTTCATCTATTAAACGAATCTAGATTATTGTACGTCATTTAATTGAATTAGTGTAGGCGACCAACAGATTGGTTGATTATCCATCATGTCTTCGTTATTTCCTGGGCAACCGCAAGATTCAGCATTTTCGGTTATACCATGAGCCTGCTTTTGTGATAGAAAAGCAAGATTCGCACGAATGGATGTATACCCAATAATAAAAGGTCGAATTGAATACTTCAGCATTCTTCCACTTTTCAACATTAACCAAATGAAAAGGCTAATGTTGAACCACGTGGCGATGGTGTGATCTCCAGTTTAGCATGAATTTCATCTTTTAAATGTGGCACATGTGAAATAATGCCTAAGAGTCGATTACTATCTTGTAAGTCCTTTAAACAATCAATTGCTTGTTGTAGTGATGTTTCATCAAGGGTGCCGAATCCTTCATCAATAAACAAGGTATCCATTTGAATTCCTCCTGCATGTGCTTGAACGACGTCTGCTAACCCTAGAGCAAGGCTTAGTGATGCTTTAAACCCTTCTCCACCAGACAATGTTTTAACCGACCGTTGTTGGCCTGTATGATGATCAAGGACTTCGAGATCTAATCCACTCTGTGCTCCTTGTTTAGCCACTTGCCCGCTACGAATGAGTTGATATCTGTATTCTGTCATTCGGTCTAAGCGAATATTTGCTTGTGATAGAATCTCATCTAAAAACGAAGCCAAAACATATCTTTCAAAAGACAGTCGTAATTGATTATTACCATGGGATAAATCGGCCAAATCACCAACAATATAATATTCATCCTTTAGTGTCGTTTGCTTCGTTTTGTTGAGCTTGATTTGCTCATTAATCTCTTTATTCGTCTCTTGTTTTGACCGTAAATTATGCAAATGATCTACTTGCTTTTGCAACTCTACTCGCTGAATGTCAATATTCTCCTGTAATTTATCTAGCTTTGGTCGTGCTTGATCTTTAATTTGATCTTTCAGCTGTTGGATTTGAAACAGAAGTTGTTTTGTTCGTGTCTCAAATTGTTCGATTTCTTTTTTAATCATTTCCTGCTGTTCCAAGGGCATCTTCGCCTGCTGATAATTTTCGATCGAGCTAAACCCACTGTCTTTTACAGATTGTGAGAAATAGTTAAATTGATCATCAAAGCGTGCTTTAATTTCTTCGGTAAATGAATGTAACGCGTTTAATAGGGTTGTCTCTTTTTGGGCCTCTTCTAGACTCACTTGATAAGCTTGTTTAATTTCTTCCCATTGTAGAGATTTTTGCTCATATACTTTTTCCTGTTTGATGAGTTGCTGTTTGAATTCCTCTGTATCATGGATTCCCGCTGGCAATTGTTTCTCTAAATCCGCTAATCGTGTTCGTGTTTGTAGCGCCTCATTTTGGGTCGTTTGGTAATTCAAATTAAGTTGGTCAAACGTTTGTTTGAAACTGTCCTTTTGGCTCAACAGATCTGTTTTAGCGGTCTTTTGCTCCTTCATCTTAGCTAATAAGAGTGATGTTTCTTTTTGTTGACGCTCTAGATCCGTGATGACTTGCTGGCATGTAGTTCGTTGTTTATTGATTGTAATCAAGTCAATGTCTTTATCTGCTTCTGAGTGAAGGTCTTTCCCCTCCTCAGCTAGGTCTTGTTGAAGATTATTCACAATGTCCCGCTGACTTCGTCCATCTGATTTGCAGTCATTATATACTTTTTCAAATGTGAGAAACGCTTCTTGTTTCTTTTGTAGTTTTTGTTTGAGCTCCTCAAACGAAGTGAGGTTGACGAGTTCTGTTTGGTGTACTGCTTTAGATGGATGTTCGAGTGAACCACAGACAGGACAAGCCTCCCCTGTCTCCAATTGATGAGCCATATAGGCGGCATATTGTTCTTTTTGCTTATTGTCTAGGTGCTCATATTTTTCTTGGAGATTTTCTAATGCTCTAGATTTTTCTTGATACTGTTTATGAATGCTTAGATAATGGCTTCGCAACTTTTCCAATTTATTGTATTCTGTCAGCAAGTGATCTAGTTTTTTCAATGTATGTTGCGCTTTATCCAATTGATCTTTCGTTTGATAGTAGGTGATCGTTACTTCCTGTTCCTTACTTAGTTCTTGATCGATCTTTTCGATATCTTGTTCGCATTTTTTTATGTTTTCTTCGAGTTTTGTTAATTGTTTATGTTCAGTCTCACTTTTCAGATGAATCTTCTCTGCATCTTGTTTTAAGGTGTTATAATGGTTGATTTGCTCCATATGTTGTTTTGCTTGCTTAATTTCTTCCTGTATTTTTTCGAGATCCCCTTGCTTTTCAGATTCTTCCTGATGTTTACGTTGTATCGTCTCATGACTAGTCGTGATGATCGTAACTTTCTCCTGTTGTTTCTTTACTTTCTCTTGTTGTTCTTGCCATTCCTTCTTCCTCGCATTGCTTTGTTCCTCATATGGGATGACGTTTTGAGCTTTCAAAGCGAGCTGTAATTTACTTTTCTTCTCTTCAATGATCGGTGTCTTTACATCTAACTCCTTTTGCTCCTGAAGTAATTGTTCATACTCCGAAAATTTTTGCTCGAGTGTTTGATTCATATAATAGATATTTTGTGCCTTTTCAAGCAATTCTTCTCGTTTTTTTCTTTCTTTGCCATCTAATTGAATCTGTTGTTCAATTTTAGCCATTTCATCTTGGAGTTTTTCGACAATCTTTTCGATTGTATCGGACTCATCGATTTGCTCGTGTTCCCATTTAATCTTCATCGTTTCATGCTGGATTAAATGATCTAAAGATTTGATTTCTTCTTCGAGTTGTTTCGCCTGTGATCTTAATTCCTCTGTCAGCTTTTTATACACATATGTATTGAAAATACTTTGTAAAACCGCTTCTCTTTCTCGACTGTTTTCGGAGATTAATTTACGAAACTCACCTTGAGGAATCAATACCATTTTAGAAAATTGATCATAATCGAAACCGATCTTGTCTTGGATGATTTCATTAATCATGGTAATTCTTGATGCCATGAGCTGCTTTTCTCCATCAACGATTTCATATAATGTAGCCTGGGCAGGTTCATCCGTGTAGCCATCACCACGTGCTTTCTTTCTTACTTGTTTCGGCTTACGTGTTACCTCATAGGTTTGCTCATGAAGTGAAAAGGTAAACTGTACTTCAGTCTGTTCATCCGCATTCGCAAAATCACTTCGCAAAGAGTCTTGTTCACGATCAGAGCCGCTTGCCCGTCCGTATAGCGCATAGCAGATGGCATCAAAGATGGTTGTTTTACCAGCACCTGTTGGTCCGGTTATTAAAAAGATTGATTCTTTACCTAAATCATTGAAATCCACGATTTGTTCCTGTAGATAAGGTCCAAACGCGGTCAATTTTAACCGAATAGCACGCATCTTATTTCCCCCTCTCGTCTTCTGCTATTTTGGAAATCACTTGATTAATCCGGGAAATCCGCTTATCATCCATTTCCTCGCCACGTATTTCCTTATAAAATGAAGTGAATAACTCTGTGTGTGATTTTTCATTTTCTTCTCTAACCTTCTTTAAATCTAATAGTTGATGATCAGAACGTTTGGTGATGCGTTCTAGTCGTAAAATATTTGGATAGATTTTACGTAATTTATTCATTGGGTCGATAATCTTGCCCTCATCTAACAGCTGAATATGTAAAAAATCCTCATGATTTTTAAGGGGGTGTTCGATGAGTTCATCGAAATAACCTTCCACAATCCTCATATCATAGCGCGGTATTAATGGAAAATACTCCAATTCTACTTGCTTGTTCTCATCGAGATCAACCATGGTAACGCTCTTCCGATGATTCGACTCCGAAAATGAGTATTTTAACAGGGAGCCACTATAGCGAATAGTATCACTCGTAACCCGTTGTGGCTGGTGGAGGTGCCCCATTGCTACATAGGTGAAATCATGAAATAAGGCCGCATCAATATATGGACTTCCTCCAATCATCGATAACCGTTCCTCAGACTCTGACTCCATCCCTCCCGCTAGGAAAGCATGACCAATCAATATATGACGTTCACTCATATCATGATTATTTTTAATATGATTGATCATGGCTTCCATCGCCGAGTGGTGCGAGTTAATCTTGTCATCGGCAAAATATTCACGTACTTCGGCAGGTTCAGTATAGGGGATTAAATGGAAATAAACGGGTCCATTATCATCATGGATGATAATCGGTTTTAAATCCGCTGTTATCTTTGTTTCAATGAATAGGTTTTGAGCACGGAATAATTGGTTCCCAAATTCCAAACGATCCGGGCTATCATGATTTCCCGCAATGGCTAAAATGGGAATATTGTATGTTGTAATAATCGTTGTCAGTACTTTATTTAATAACTCAACCGCATCTCTCGGCGGAATGGCTCGGTCATAAATATCTCCGGCAATGATCAATACATCAGGTTGTTCTTGTTCAATGATATCAAGTAACTTTTCTAATATATAATCTTGTTCCTCTGTCATATGTACGCTATTAACAATTTTACCTAAATGCCAATCGGCAGTATGTAATATTTTCATCTCATTCTCCCCTTATACGATTATTTTAACATGATTATCATAGCTAAAGAAATCATTCGTGCCGGAAAAGGAACATGTGTTCCGGTATGATCAAGATGAGGTGAAGATAATGGGTAGAGATCGTGGAACAATGAAGTGGGCATCCTTGATGCTGCCTGAACATGTGAAACTTCTTCAACATATATGGCGAGAAGATATAAAGGTAAATAAACCAGAGCTTGATGGAGTGGAGTTAGCGCTCATGAATGATGAGAATGAAAAAGTGTATTTACAGATGGCAGATGGTAACAAGGAAATTATTTCCTTTAAGAATATTCTTTCGCTCATTATTAAATAAACAGCTTTGCAGATGATGCAAAGCTGTTTATAGGAGCAATACGTTAAAGGGATTTTAGATGACTACTCTCTTCTTAATAGATAAACATCCCATAGTTCATCAAAGACAATCAAAGCCTCTGGAAAAGGACTGTTCCACTCTAAATAATTACTAATCTGGTTATAGTCTATCACATGCTTCGGAAAATCATGATCAGCAAATATCCACTCGGCAAGCCGACTTTCATTTGTGGCTGTTTTACTGTTTCGATAAGTCATGACAAATTGATAAAATGTTAGCATTTGTTCACCCCGTTATTCGGATTGGTCCTCATTTAGATAGGCCTTTCGCTTTTTCTCTTTTTTGCGATAAACAATTGTTGAGAGATAAATACTGATTTCATAGAGAATAAACAATGGAATCGCTACAACAAGTTGCAAAACAATATCAGGAGGTGTAACAAACGCACCGACAATAAGAAGAATAAAATAAGCGTACTTCCTCGTTTTCCTCATAAATGTTGGAGTGAGAATACCTAGGCTCGTTAAAAACATTGCAATAATTGGAATTTCAAACAGAATTGCAAATGGTAAAGTAACTCGTAACATAAAACGAAAATACTTTTCAACGGTGAATAGTTCATTAAACATCCCATCATTTAATGCTAACAGGAACGGTAAAATCAACTTACTGAAAGCGATATAACCGAAAGTTAATCCGAGAACAAATAAAATGAACACCGCTGGGACATAGGATAATGAAGCTCTTCTTTCAGGTACGGTAAGTGCAGGTTTAATAAACAACCAAACTTGTAATGCTAAAATAGGTAATGTACCAACGAGGGCTGCAAGTCCTGCCATCGTTAAGTATACCCAAATAATTTCGGCGGGACTTGTCACATTAAGGACAAAATCCATATCTTTCTCAAAAAAGGAGTAAATCTCTTTCACATAGATAAATGCACCAACGAAAAAGACAATAAAAAAGACTGCTGTAACAATCAGTCGATTTCTTAATTCCGCTAAGTGTGCAACAAGATTCATTTCCTTATCACTTTCTGTTTCAACCGCCATAATACCACTCCCTCTTGATCATCAGACAGAAAAGAAGATGTAAGGCAACTTATCCCTCACACCTTCCTTTGTATTTCTATTTATTTAAAGAATCTTCTTCATTTGAAGTGTGATCTCCGAGATCTTTTGTTGCGTTTTTAAATTCCTTTAATGAATCACCGGCAGCCTTCCCAATTTCGGGCAATTTTGCTGGTCCAAAGATAATTAAAGCGACAACTAAAATCAAAATCAAACTTGGTATACCGATCTGAGCCATTTTTTTCACCTCAGTATGTTCATTTTCGACTGATTTTTTTCTGCATTTATAGGTACATATAAGTTTTAGTATTCTCTATAGTTACTTTAACATGTTTATCTACTCATTCACAACTTAAAGTGCTTTTCCATGTCAGATTATGATTGTTTCCGATCATATTGTAGAAAATAATAATCATATGGATTTTTATCGTCTTTTTCTCCAGCTGTCTTTTTGATTAACTCCCAGTCTGCCACGGAGAATTCAGGGAAGTACGTATCCCCCTGAAATGTTTCATCAATTTCAGTAATATACATGCGATCAGCATAAGGTAGGATTTGCTCAAAAAGATTCCCACCACCAATAACGAAGAGTTCTTCATCTGGGTATGCAGCAGCCCATTGATGTATGACTGCGACATCGTGGATGACTTTTACCCCCTCTGGAAACTCCTCTTTACTTCGTGTGAGAACAATATTGTTCCGCTTCGGTAACGCCCTACCAATGGAATCAAATGTTTTCCTTCCCATTATAATGGATTTTCCAATTGTTTTTTCTTTAAAGTATGCTAAGTCTTTCGGTAAATGCCAAGGCATATCCTCTTCAAAGCCGATTACTCGGTTTCGATCCATGGCAACAAGTAGAGAAATCATAATTACAACCTTCTTCCATTAATATAGATACGCTATCGTTTAAACCGCAATTGGTGCTTTAATTGCTGGATGTGGATGATAATTTTGGATCTCAAGATCAGTTAATTCAAAATCAAAGATTGATTGTTTTTGTTTATTTACTTTCAATTGTGGGAGTGGTTTTGACTCCCGCTTCAGCTGCATTTTTACTTGTTCCACATGATTGGCATAAATATGAACATCGCCAAATGTATGAATAAATTCTCCGACTTCTAGACCACATTCATGCGCAATTAAATGCGTTAATAAAGCATAGCTTGCGATGTTAAAAGGGACTCCTAAAAACAAGTCTGCACTCCGCTGATACATCTGGCAGGATAATTTTCCATCCGCAACATAAAATTGAAATAAGGTGTGACATGGTGGTAAGGCCATACTTGGAACATCTTCAGGGTTCCAAGCGGAAACAATATGACGTCGCGAGTTTGGATTGACGCGAATGGATTCAATGACTTCTTTCAATTGATCAATGGTTTCATTTGTTGATGTTTTCCAATCACGCCATTGTTTTCCATAAACAGCTCCCAGATCGCCATAACGGCTTGAAAAGTCATCGTCATTCAGAATATTACTCTTAAACGTCGCCATCTGCTCTTGATAGATTGTCTTAAATGCTTCATCTTTCTGGATCCGATTGCCAAAGTCAGTCATATCAGGGCCTTTATAAGCTGAACTCTCCACCCATTTTTTAAATGCCCATTCATTCCAAATGTTATTGTTGTTTTCTAATAAGTAACGTATGTTTGTATCCCCTTTAATAAACCAAAGCAGTTCACTTGCAACTAGGCGAAAAGGGACTTGTTTTGTTGTTAAGAGCGGAAATCCTTCATTTAAATCAAAACGTAATTGGTGACCAAATGAAGAATAGGTACCCGTCTTTGTTCGGTCATCTTTCATCTTTCCTTTATCAAGTACATGTTTACATAAATCAAGATATGCTTGTTCATTGCTCGTCATACAATTTCCCCCAAAAGTGAGTAATAATGTACCTATTGTAGCACTTGTACTACAAATTTGTAATATAAACGAAACACATAGAATTTATTTCTCCTCATAAATTTAATAAGAGAATGAAATTCATTAAAGAAGATGAAAGTAGTATTTGTTTAAATAGAAAGGGGATATTTGCATGATGAATGGTACTGTAGGGCACGTAGTCAAACAATCGGTTTTATATAGCTACATGCTAAGTCAGCCGTTTGCGGTTTATGTTGATGCATATCCAGCGTTTCAAAATAAACTCTTACAAGAATCAGAGCAGCTTGAGTATGGTGAACACGGTGAAATGGTTCGTTTATTACAAAGGAAGTTAGAATCGATCTCTTATTATGATGATGATCTTGATGGAGAATACGGGATGTTGACAGAATATGCCCTTAAAAACTTTCAGGCTGATCATCATATTAAAATTACCGGGCAAACAGATGAGGAAACCATTCATGCGTTAATTGAAGTAGAAAAGCAGAATTATATGAAGCGACTCAGTCATTTATCAGAGAGCGTATATCCGGGTATGTATGGTGACAATGTGAAAATTGTTCAAGAGTCCTTAGCTTATTTTGGACATTATGAAGGGGAAATCGACGGGATTTATGGTCCCTTAACCGAAAGAGCCTTAGAGATGGCAGAAGATGAACACGGGATCGAACTCATAGATGAAGTGACACAAGAGTCATTAATGGCCTTGTACAAAGAACCAGAGTTAGAAACTGTCGGTAAGCAAGAAGCGGAGGTTGAAGGAGAACAAAACGAGCAAGAGCAAGAGGATGAACAGGAACAAGAACAAGAACAAGAAGAAGAGCAAGTGGAGGAACCGACAGCTGATCAAGAGGATGAAGAAAAGCTAGCCACAATAAAAAAAGTAGAAGCAAAATCCTCTGATTCAAATAATGTCGTTGAAAGTGCCCGTTCTTTAATTGGTATCCCATATGAATGGGGTGGTGAAACAACATCCGGATTTGATTGTAGCGGATTTATCCAATATGTGTTCCAGTTACAAGACATCATTATTCCAAGAACCGTTAGCGAAACATGGAACTTTGCCGAACCTGTAGAATCACCTTCAGTAGGTGATCTTGTTTTTTTTGAAACATACCAACCTGGTCCGTCACACATGGGTATTTATATTGGGAATGGCGAGTTTATTCATGCCGGAGAATCACGTGGAGTGGAGATTAGTACATTAAGCAATTCCTACTGGGAACCTAAATACTTAGGAGCCAAACGAATCAACTAAAAAAGGGTATGGAGGAGAAACGTCATTTCCCACTATGGCAATCTCCTCCATTTTATGTTTACCATTCTTCAAAAAACTGAGAAATAAACGTCTCCATAAATCGATGTCTCTGTGTGGCGATCTTTTTAGCTGTATCTGTATGCATCTGGTCTTTCAAAATAAATAACTTGTCATAAAAATGCTGGATGGAAGTGTTCTGCTTAACCGTATCATGATGAATCAATTGTCTGTTAGCCCCGCCGTATGCAAAGGTTCTCGCAATTCCTATCGCACCAAGTGCATCAATCCGATCAGCATCTTGAACGATCTTTCCTTCGAGAGTCGTAGGAATCCTTCCTTGACTAAAGGAGACATCCTTACTTGCCCGCTGAATTTGCTGAAGCACTTCCTTTGAAATCCCTATCGCGTATAAAAATTCATTCATTTCAGTAAGCGCCTGTTCAGGATCTTCAAAAAGCTTTTGATCGCCGATGTCATGAATCCATCCAGCCGCTTCACAGATAAATACATTTGCATTTTCTTCTCGGGCTAGTTGCCTAGCCATATCTGCCACCCGTTGCATATGAAAATAATCATGCCCAGTAGCATCACTATGGAACAGATCTTTAACGTATTGTTTGATTTGCTTGAGTTGAGCGTCTTGATTCATATGCTATCCTCCCCCTACGATATACCATATATTCCATTTTAGCATAGAATCATCGATAATTGATTTTTTAGGGTGAAATCGCCCGCTCATTTAGTGCCCTGTTTTCAGAAGGAATGCGAACCATTAACAAGAGTATATGAAGGAGCGGAAAAATGATGGCTGTTAGATAGGCCATCAACAATAAAGGAATCACGATTAATTCCATTGCGACAATCACGTAATTGGGATGCTTCAGATAGCGATAGGGTCCGCTGCGAATTAAATGCACATTAGGGACCACAATAATCTTCGTATTCCAAAACTTCCCCAAACTATAAATGCACCATACCCTCCCAATTTGCAAGATGATAAATAAAATGAATAATGCGGAGTTCAACTGGATATAGAGATTATTTCGAACGATACTTTCAACAATAAGCGATATGAAGAAGAGTGTATGAAGCACAATAAACCATTTATAGTGCTTATCACCTATTTCGACTCCCCCTCTACGCTTGATCCAATGTTCGTTTCGTTTCGCAATGAATAATTCAATGAGCCGTTGCCCGATTAGAAAGGTTAAAAAACCCACCATCCAGATCGCCATTATTCCACCCACTCCAATAACAATAGTTCCGAACTAAATCCAGGCCCTAACGCAGATAATATACTTTTCTCCTGCGGGTCGATCGATTCTTTTAACCATTCATGGAGTACATAGATCACAGTAGCGGATGACATATTCCCATGATTAGCAAGAACATGATAAGAATGCTTCATTTTATCTTCCGAAATGGACAAAGCATCTTCCATTGCTTCAAGCACTTTTCTCCCTCCAGGATGAGCGATAAATGAATGTATTTGTGATTCCGTTAGATTTAATTCTTCGAAAAATGCGAGAAGATGATCTTTCCAAATTGTCTGGACAAGTTTTGGAATCTTTTTTGAGAAGACAACTTCAAATCCCGCATTTTTTATATCCCACCCCATAATATTCGTGCTATCTTTCTTCGTAAATGAACTTGTATTCATAATCTTTGGTAAAGGTTTTTTTCGCAAGGATAAATAGGGTGATGTATCGCCCATTAATAACGCAGCACCAATTCCATCACCAAATAATGCTGTACCGACGATATTGCTCATTTTAGTATCTGTCTTTTGAAACGTTAAACTACATAATTCACTGCAAACGATCAAGGCGGTTTTATTCGGATGGGCAACAAGCCAGTCAAAAGCTCTCCCTAATCCGATGGCCCCCCCAGCACAACCTAGTCCCCATAAAGGCATGCGTACGATGTCTTCACGAAATGGACGTTCATTCATGATATATGTATCAGCTGAAGGGGTCATGATTCCCGTACTTGATATATAAATAATTAAATCAATCGCTTCATATGGGATAGACTCTTGTAAAAAATCTGTATTCGTTAAACAATGGTCAATCGCCTCAAGAGACTTTATTAATGAATGCTTTTGATACAAGTCGTTCTTTTCCTCAAATGTATGCGACTGTTTCAACCATTCCTCTGTAACGACGAGTTGCCTCTCCTCTACTTGCGCATGATCAAAAATCGGAAGGATGCGGTTTATTTTCTTTTCTAACAAAGATGGAAATATTTCTTTCACTAACCCCTTCACCTTTTCCTGTGAATATGTCTCGTCTGGAATACCTAATCCGGTGGAACAAATATAGCTCATATTTTTCATCCTTTTTAAATATAAGGTTTACCAAAAAGTTAAAAACATGCATTGTTTTTCACAAATATGTCACAAACTTCTTTAACCTTATGGTTAGTAAAATGCAGTCAATCACTGTTTTTATTAAATTGAATAATTTGTGACAACCCTATGATGGCGCTCTTTATCGGGTGTTTATGCTGTATCATTATGAGTGAGTTCTGAAATCACTATATTCACTGTTAGGAACTGTTCTATTTCAACTGCCATTGTGAAATAGAGCAAATGAAGTCGAATGGATTGGGTTTTTAAAAAAGAAATTCTCTGTTTGATTAGGAGATGTGAAAGGAGAGGTTTTCATATGGCTGAGAAAAAACTAGATAAAAAGAATGTGGAAGATCAACGTGTAGAAGCCGAACCTGATTTTAAAGGTACTTTTATTTCTGTCATGTTGCTCGGTGGTTTTATCATTGTTACATGGGTCGGAGTATGGCTCTTATTTTTATCACGTTAGAAAATACAAGATTCCATTTAAAAAGGAGAAGAGAAACAGATGAATATGCATAAATATGAAAAAATATGGCTGTACTTTGGTACATTGACATTGCTTATCTTTCTAATTGTTGTTGGTGTCAGTGCGTTTTATATGGGGAATCAACCACCAAGTTGTGCGGTAACCCTTAACCCAGAGAATGTAGATAAGACCGCCCCATTTGATGATCCAGGTTTAAGAGAAATTGGCGAGAATGAATATCAGCTCACGATTGTAGCTTCAGCCTTTAATTATGATGTAGGGACAGATGATAAAGTTGTAGAAATCCCTAAAGGTGCAACCGTACACTTTAATGCTACGACAAAAGATGTTGTTCATGGGTTCGAATTAGCTGGTACAAACGTAAATATGATGCTTGAACCAGGATATATAAGCACATATACAAATACATTTAAACATGCTGGTACATATACATTAGTGTGTAATGAATACTGTGGCACGGGTCACCACCTTATGGCCGCGACAATCGAGGTGATTGAATAATGAAGAAGTCAATTAGAAGTATCCATACGCCAGATGCAAAATTAGCTATGGCCCATATGTATGTCGCCTTTATAGCATTATTTGTTGGTGCAACAGCTGGTTTATTACAAACACTTGAACGGTCCGGAAGGTTTGAATTACCTGGTAATATTGGATATTACCAAATATTAACCGTCCATGGTGTTGTACTAGGTCTCGTATTAACAACATTCTTTATTCTTGGCTTTATGCTTGCTGCTCAAAGTAAAACAGCGGGAAAGTATAGTGCGAGTGAACGGAAAATGGGCTGGTTTGGTTTTTGGATGATGACGAGTGGAGTCATTTTAACAACGATCCTTATTTTGTTAAATGAAGCGACAGTATTATACACATTCTATGCCCCAATGATGGCTCATCCCGGATTTTATATTGGCTTAACGTTAATCATTGTCGGTAGTTGGTTTGTCGGCTTTATGATCTTCCGCCGTCATGCACGTTTTAGAAGAGAGAATCCTGGTGTTCGAACACCATTATTAAGTTATATGTCCGTTATTAATATGGTCATGTGGCAAATTGCAACATTAGGAGTTGCGACAGCTGTTTTGGTTCAATTTCTTCCTTGGTCACTTGGCTTAACTGAATCCATTGATGTATTAGTAAGTCGAACATTATTCTGGTATTTCGGTCATCCCCTTGTATATTTTTGGCTATTACCTGCTTATATGGCCTGGTATGCGATTATGCCAAAAATTATCGGTGGAAAAATATTTTCAGATTCATTAGCACGTTTATCGTTCATCTTGCTCTTATTATTCTCTATTCCAGTTGGTTTTCACCATCAATTAACTGAACCTGGAATCGACCCTTTTTGGAAGTATATCCAAGTTGTCCTTACATTTCTCGTTGTTATTCCATCTTTTATGACGGCCTTCTCTTTATTCGCTACATTTGAAGCAAGAGGTCGTGAATTAGGAGCTAAGGGTGTTTTTGGTTGGGTGAAAAAACTACCATGGAAAGACGTCCGTTTCTTTGCTCCTTTTCTTGGGATGTTGTGGTTTATACCTGGTGGAGCTGGTGGAATTATCAATGCTTCAAACCAAATGAACCAAGTTGTTCATAATACGATTTGGGTAACAGGTCATTTCCATTTAACGGCAGCAACATCTGTTATGTTAACTTTCTTTGGAATTGCATTTTGGTTAATCCCTTCACTTACAGGTAGAACGTTAACACCAAAAATGAATAAATTAGGAATTATTCAGGCGATTATTTGGTCCATTGGTATGGCCTTTATGTCTGGTGCCATGCATTGGCAAGGTCTACTCGGTGGTCCAAGACGTTCTGCATATTCCGAATACATGGGTAATGCGGATACGGCGGCATGGGATACATACCAATTATTCCAAGCGATTGGTGGATCTATCTTATTTATTGCGATGATTATTATGATCGTCATGTTTGTCAATCTCGCCTTCTTTGCCCCAAAAGGTGAAGAAGAATTCCCAATTGCAACACTTTCTGAACAAGCTGGTGATACACCTGCAATCTTTGAAAATTGGAAACTATGGATTGCAATTACCATCGCCTTAATTATATTTGCCTATACGATTCCCTTTATCGATATTATCCAAAATGCACCACCAGGATCAAAAGGATTTAAGTTGTGGTAAGACGGAAAGAGGTGCAATATGGGCCTCTTTCCTTTATCAAATAACCATTCATAATTATAATTGGAGGGAAGATGCTTGAAGAAATTATATATCGGCTTTTCAATCTTATTAGTACTAGGCATCTCAATCGGGGTGTATTATTTAAAAGTGATTCGACCGGGTAATGCTGAATTACCTACTGATGTTGTGATGGAAACGGCTTTTAACGAGGAGTATTCTTTTGAGGAATTGCCGAAGAAAGCGCGTTTGGTTGAATTTATGTATACAAATTGTCCGGATGTGTGCCCAGTGACAACGTTAGAAATGTCTAAGTTACGTCATTCACTTGAAAAAGAAGGCGTCTTCGGTGATGAAGTCGAATTTATAACAATTACAATCGATCCAAACCATGATACACAAGAGATATTAAAAGACTATGCAAATCGCTTTGAAGTTCATTCTTCTGACGATGGATGGCACTTCTTACGCGGTACGGAAGAGGAGACAAAAGCGGTTGCTGAAGCACTTGGTTTCTTATACCGTGACCCCGGAACAGGTGATATTATTCATTCTACATTCACGTACTTTTTAGATGAGGATAATAACCTACTTGAACAATTCACAATGGGCGATGCCTTTGATAAAGATAAAGCGTTTAAACGAATTATGAGTACTGTAAAATAAAACAGTTTATAAAAAGTAAGTAAAGGTGCAAACAGGCAAATTAGATTATAAAATGGGTGCTACATCACAAATGATGAGGCACCCTGTTTTTAAACTTC
>Ga0209487_1001780_pt1 | contig 17871 bp, 15 predicted proteins | sample Poulit2012_FD_187524 | JGI IMG/M metagenome (GOLD analysis project Ga0209487, IMG submission 187524) | Agricultural soil microbial communities from Georgia to study Nitrogen management - Poultry litter 2012 (SPAdes) (version 2) | ecosystem: Environmental > Terrestrial > Soil > Agricultural land...
TTCGTGCTCGTAGCGGCGTGGATCCACCCGATCCCATCCCGAACTCGGTCGTTAAGCACGCCAGCGCCGATGATAGTTGGGGGGCAGCCCCCTGCGAAAGTAGGTCAGTGCGAAGAGTTATTTTTCACCGGTCCCGGGTTATACTGGGACCTGCACCGCGGGGTGGAGCAGTCTGGTAGCTCGTCGGGCTCATAACCCGAAGGTCACAGGTTCAAATCCTGTCCCCGCAACCAACCAGAATGAAGCGCTCCGGCAGTCTCACCCAGACTGCCGGAGCGCTTTTTCGTTCCTTGCGGCAAAGTCAGTGAGATTCAATCGTCCTCCATCATCCGCTTGATTGTCAGAGCTTCCTCATCGTCCGGAATGTTGAGGGCAGCAAGAGCCCCAAGGATCATGAATGAACCGACGAACAGCAAGGCGTGCACGTAGCCTGTCAGGTCAAGCAAAGCGATGAACATCGCCACCAGGAACAGCCAGTACGTCAGACGCGTCCTCACCGTAGCGAGTCCTGCCGCGCCCAGCGCGACTGCCGCACTCAGCAGACCCAGCCAGGCATAATCGACATCTGCCCGCCAGCGTCCGAACGAAAGTAGGAGGTAGGCGCCCGCAAGGATGATCCCCAGTGTCTGCACGACACGCAGCATCCGCAGGCGCCGGTCCTCAGGAGCCAGCTCTGTATCTGTCATGGGTCCACAATAAACGATGTGACCAACCAGGGATGAGCAGCCAGTGCCAGGCGTGCCTGCGGTACAATCAGGGCAGGAACGCCGGGCTGGCGGAATGGTAGACGCTGCGGACTTAAAATCCGCTGGTTGTAACGACCGTGCGGGTTCGAATCCCGCGCCCGGCACCACTGACACAGCAACAGTTCTGTTCAGTTCCCAGCTGCAGAAAGTTCCTTCGTCCAGTTGCGGGATCGGCCGACAGCGTCTGCCCAGCGGCTGAACCACAGGTCCCGCTCCGCTTCACTGATGGACGGTTCGAACACGCGCTCAGCTGACCACAGGGCAGCGATGTCTGTAAGCGAATCCCACACTCCTGCCTGCAGACCTGCCAGGAAAGCCGCGCCGAACGCAGTACTCTCCATCCGGGAGGTCCGGACGACCGGAACGGCCAGCGCGTCAGCCTGCAGCTGCAGCAACAGATCGCTGCGGGCAGCGCCACCGTCAACCCTCAGCTCTGACAGTTCGAAACCACTCTCAAGCCTGATGGCCCCGAACACGTCCGCTACCTGCAGTGCGATGCCTTCAAGGGCTGCGCGGGCCAGATGGCCCGCTGTAGTGCCTCTTGAGATCCCGGTGAGGGTGCCACGGGCGTGCGGATCCCAGTGTGGTGCACCCAGTCCGGTGAAAGCCGGTACCAGATACACGTCACCGTTGTCGGGCACGGTACGCGCCAGCGGTTCTACGTCAGCCGCACTCCTGATCAATCCGAGTCCGTCCCTGAGCCACTGAATCGCTGCGCCAGCCGTGAACACCGAACCTTCGATAGCGTACTGCACGGCACCCTCCAGCAGCCGATCGTTCAGCTGCCAGGCCAGGGTACCGATAAGACCACTGCCGGGCACGAGTCTTTCATCACCGGTGTTGAGCAGCATGAAACAACCGGTGCCGTAAGTGTTCTTGCTCATCCCCGGCTCGAAGCAAGCCTGACCGAAGCTGGCGGCATGCTGATCACCGGCCATGGCGAGCACCGGTACTTCCGCACCCAGATGATGGGCAGCGATCACCCCGAAGTCAGCCACTGACGGTTTGACGTCCGGCAGCAGTTCACGAGGGATACCGAAAGCAGCAAGCAGCTCATCAGACCAGGCGAGTCGTTCCGTGTCGAACAGCAGGGTACGGCCAGCGTTCGTCGCGTCCGTAAGGTGAACGGCCCCATCCGTGAGGCGATAGAGCAGCCAGCTGTCAACAGTGCCGAAAGCAAGCCGGCCGCTCGCCGCGGCGCTCGCCAGCTCAGGATCATTTTCAAGCAGCCAGCGGATCTTGCTGGCAGAGAAGTAAGCGTCTGCCTCAAGCCCGGTGCGCTCCCTGATGAGTGAGTTGAGACCGTCCGACCGCCAGCGCTCAACGATAGCGGCACTGCGCCGGTCCTGCCAGACCAGGGCATTGCTGACCGGTTCGCCGGTAGCACGGTCCCATAACAGCGTGGTCTCACGCTGATTCGTAATCCCGACCGCTGCCAGGTCCGCTGCAACCGCCCCGGCGTCCGCCAGAGCCTGGCGGGCTGCCTGTAGCTGCCCGCTGAAAATGTCCTCCGGATCCTGCTCGACCCAGCCGGAGTGGGGGTAGCTGGCGGGAAGCTCCTGCTGCGCCAGCGACAGTACCGCCCCGCCTGCGTCAGTCAGTAACGCCCGCGAACTGGTGGTGCCCTGATCAAGGGCGAGGATGAGCTCAGCTGCCACGGTGCAGGTATGCGAACCGGGCGCGTGCGTAACTGCGGTCGCCCTCAAGCATGGTACGCATCGCGGCCTCGTTGAACTCGACCACCTTACTGATGCTGGAGATGTGACTTTCGAACCTGCTGGTGTTCCAGCGTTGTCGGAACGCCAGCAGGAGTGGCGAGACAGGTACATCACGTCGCGTGAACAACCGCAGGCTCACCCGCCGGTCAGCGGGAAAGAGGTGAATGAACAGCTGGGACTCGCCTTGCAGCAAAGCGGCACTCACGCCATCAGCTGCTGCCAGGTCGACGGTCAGCTGACCGGTATCCTCGCTCTCCAGGTGGTTGACCAGGCTGCGCAGCAGGTCAGTCACCTGCCCGTCAGCCTGTGACTGCACGGTGGCAGCTTCAAAGGCATCGAGCGTCACGTGGGTGCCGTAGCCAAGACTCTCCATTCGCCCAGATTACCAGACGGCAACTGCACAGACCGAGCCGCTCAGTGAGAAGAAAGCTGCTGTTCAGCCTGTTCCAGCAGTTCCAGCAGCTGCGCCTCGCTGCGGGGCGCCTCATCGAGCTCTGCCAGGAAACTGCCCAGCACCGGCCAGACAGCGCTCAGTCCGGGGTCGGCGGGTACGGGCCGGGCGTGACGCAGCGCCAGGCCGAAACCATGCAGTATCTCATCAGCGGCCAGCTCATCCACGGCTTGGAGTGAAGCCGGGATCCGGCCCGCCTGTTCGGCCAGGTCCAGCTGGGCTGCGGAGCGCACCAGCCATTTCGCGGCGTTGACTGCAACAGTCCGGGGGCTGTTCCCACCTGTCACCAGCACACCGTAAACAGTTACGAACCCGACGGACGGTTCCGCTCCCGTCGGGGCGGGCAGCGGCATCACAGTCAGCGGTACTCCGGCTGCGAAGTAACGCGCTACCGCCCACGGTCCATCCAGGATGAAGCCCAGCCGCCCGCTGCTGAAACTGTCGTGAGCCAGCTGGTAGTCCGCCCCGGCTGGCAACAGCTCGTACGTATACCTCAGCTCCTGAAGTTGACCGGCCGCCCGCAACCAGGCGGCGTCAGTCAGGTCCACTGGATCAGAGCCGTTCTCTGGCAGCCGGGCCCCGTTACTGCCGAACCAGGTCCAGGCGAAATAGAAATTGCTGAAATCGAACAGCAGCCCGTTCAGATCAGGCTGATGTTCCAGGGCCTGGGCAGTTTCAAGCAGCTGCTGGTAGTTGCGCGGCAGATCCGGCACGAGATCCGTATTGACCAGCAGCGCCGGGCCTTCAAGTGTCAGGGGCAAGCCGAGCAGCCTGTTGTCGACGCGGAAGGCCGTCGACGACGCTTCCGGCAGGTCAGCCAGGTAATCCGCTGTCGCGAATGAACTCAGGTCTGCCAGCAGACCGGCAGCGATCAGCTCGCTTATCTGGTCGTGAGGGACACCGGCCAGTACGTCGGCCGTCCGTTCATCACTGTCAGCAGCCAGCAGCGTCCGCTGGCGCAGCTCTCCGAGCGCCATATGTTCTATGCCGACAGATACTCCACTGGCTCTGCCGAACGCATCGAGTTGCCTGCTGAGCCAGTCAAGCGACGGACCTCCCCAGGCGGTCCATACCAGTACGTCAGGTTCACTGTCTGAGCCAGTCGAGGCTGCCCCGACCAGCACCGTTTCCGCAGCGAAGACCGGCTGCAGCAGCATGATGGCGATGAACAGGACTGTGCGCACGAGTGCAGGCATTCAATCCGAGTGTACCGGACCTGCTCGACCGTCCGTGAACCTGCCTGTCAGCCGCAGGTAACCAGCCTCATCTTCCTCCAGTACACCGTTGAGCTTCAGCAACGTGATGCCTCCGAGCAGTGCCGGGATGCGCTCACTCAGGCCCAGCCGGGCGGGCAGCTCATCCAGCCGGCAGGGAAGTTCACCGTCTATGAGCCGGGCCAGCTCCCTGAGTTCCGGTTCCAGTTGCGGACCCGCAGCAGCTGTCAGCTGAAGCTGACTGAGGACGTCATCCGCACCGGTGAATGCCAGGCACTCGCCCCTGCGCAGCTCCTCCACAGCACCAGCGGTGGCCTGCTCTCCCGGGCGGCCGGGCATCGCCAGCAACAGCCGACCGTACTCGCGGGCTGCATCTGCCGTGTGCCGGCTGCCCGAACCGTAGCCTGCCTCAAGGATGACTGCAGCGTCACTGAGGCCAGCGATGATCCGGTTCCTCTCGGGAAACGACCACGGTCCGACCTGGCTGCCTGGCGGCTTCTCGCTCACCACCGCGCCGCTGGCGATTATTCGTTCGCCCAGCGAAGCGTTGCTGCGCGGTGTCAGGTCATCGACACCCGAGGCAAGCACTGCGACGGTCAGGCCTTCAGCAGCCAGAGCGGCCCGGTGCACCGTTGCGTCGATGCCAAGGGCGAGGCCAGATACGATGACCGCACCTGCGGCTGCCAGATCAAGTGCAGAGCGGTAGGCGAAGCTGTTGCCCCGTGATGTGGGCTTGCGGGTACCGACCATCGCTACCCGCCTCAATGAGGGATCGCGCAGCAGCTCGGGGTTGCCCCGCACGAACAGCACCGGCGGAGCGTCACTCATGACTTTGAGCTGAGCAGGGTAATCAGCTGAACCACGGAACAGCAGGCTGATTCCCGCGTTGCTGCAGTCGCGAGCATGCTGCTCGGCCTGCCTGCGAGCAGCGCCTGAGGCGAGCTCGGCTTTCAGGCCAGCGTTGTCGGGCCAGCCCAGATCAGCTTCCGGCTGGCCTGTAAGCAGGTTCGCCACTGTGTGCTGAGCCGCCTCGCCGTCGTCAAGGAGGCGCCTGGTGAGCTGCTCACGGTCATCTGCGGGCAACCCGGGCAGCGATGCCACAAGCAGCAGGGCCAGCTGCAGATCGGACATGCAGGCACTTTAGGCTGCCGGCACGGGCAGCCTGGCAACAGACCGGGCAGTTGCCGAGCCAGGAACGGCTTCAGCCGAGGAGTCCGGCCGTTAGCCTTACTGCAGTTTCCAGCGGCTGCCTTCAGCCGTATCCTCGATCACGACGCCCAGTTCCGCGAGCCGGTCACGGATGCGGTCAGAAGCCTCAAAATCACGGTTAAGCCGTGCCCGCTGCCGCAGTTCCAGCAGCAGCTCGATCACACCTGCCAGCTGATCAGAGTCGCCGCTGTCGGCTGCAGGCTCACCGTGCAGGCCGAGGACACCGTCGAATAAGTCGGCGAACAGCGCCTGAGCGGCCTTCAGGTAGTCGACTGGGATATCAGTGCCTGCCAGCGTACGGTTGATGTCACGGACGGCCTCGAACAGCGCAGCGATGGCCTGCGGCGTGTTCAGGTCATCATCCATCGCAGCAGTGAACTGGTCACGGTACACATCGAGGGCGGGGTGACGGGCCCCGCTGTCAGGCTCGCTCACCCGCCGGTTCAGGTCACGGTACGTCTCGCGCAGGCGCCGCAGGGCCTGCAGGGCAGTCTCCAGGCCTTCCTCAGTGAAGTCAACAACGCTGCGGTAATGCGCCCGCAACAGGTAGAAGCGGACTGCACCGGGATCGAAGCGGCTGAAAAGCTCCTCCAGCGTGACGAAGTGATCACGGGATTTCGACATCTTCTCGCCCTCGAGCGTGATCATGTTGAAGTGCATCCAGTAGCGGGCGAAGGGCAGGCCGGCGCCGTTCGCCTGGGCGAGCTCAGCCTCATGGTGTGGGAAGACCAGGTCAAGCCCACCACCGTGAATGTCGAACTCAGCCCCGAGGTACTTCACACTCATGGCCGTGCATTCGATGTGCCAGCCCGGGTAGCCGCGCCCCCACGGGCTGGGCCACTGCATGATGTGGCCATCCTCAGCTTTCTTCCACAGGGCAAAATCGCGTGGGTCGCGCTTCTCGGAGCGCACTGCCACCCGGGCGCCCGCTTCCTGGTCCTCGGCTGTCCGGCCGGACAGCCGGCCGTAACCGTCCCAGCTGTCCACACTGAAGTAGACGCTGCCGTCAGCTTCGTAAGCGACGCCACGCCGGATCAGTTCCTGGATCAGTTCGATCTGCTCGGTGATGTGACCGGTAGCCCGGGGGGTGATGTCGGGCCTCTCGACGTTCAGCAGGCTGAGCGCGTCCTGGTATGACCAGAAGTACTTATCAGCCACTTCCATCGGTTCAAGTCGTTCCAGGGCCGCTCTCTTCAGCAGCTTGTCTTCACCTTCATCGGCATCATCCACCAGGTGACCGACGTCAGTTATGTTGCTGACGAGCCGTACCCGGTAGCCGCGATGACGCAGCCAGCGGCGCAGGACATCGAACAGCACCGGTGCACGGGCGTGACCGAGGTGCGGATCGGAGTAGACGGTCGGACCGCAGTAGTAGATGCCGACATGACCTTCCGAAACGGGAACGAACTTCTCCTTGCTCCGGCTCAGCGTGTTGTACAACTGCAGCGACATAATCCTCCTGAGTGGTCAATCTATCACGCCCTCTGCGGCGGGCCTGACGCCCGGCATCTGTCACAATGGAGCCGATGGATCACACGAGCATCCCGCGTTTCACCGAACACGAAGAGACAGTGAAAGGCTCCCGGTTCATAACCTGGGTCGCTCCGGTGAACGATGAGGCAGCAGCCCAGGAACTGCTGGAGCGGGCGCGCAAGGAGCATCCGGATGCGACCCATCACTGTTCTGCCTGGAGGATAGGGGAGAACGTGCGCTTCTCTGACGACGGTGAACCAGGCGGCACGGCTGGTCGGCCCATGCTCGAGGTGCTGCTCAAACGGGAGCTGACCAATGTTGCTGCGATCGTCATCCGCTACTTCGGTGGGACCCGGCTCGGTGCTGGTGGGCTCGTGCGTGCCTACTCCGGGTCGGTCGCCAGGGCACTGGACAAGGCTGGTACCGTCGAAGTACTGGCCCAGGAGTCGGTCAGCATGACAGTGCCGTTCGCACTGGCCGACAGCGTCATCCGTTTCGTGGGTGATGTCCCGGAAGCCCGGACGACCGCGAGCGATTACAGTGCTGACGGTCTCGAGCTGACCGTGGAGCTGCCGGTTCGTCAGGCTGCGGATTTCCGGGAACGTCTTGTTGATCACACGAACGGCGCTGTCACTATCCGCAGCTGATACTGGCCTGACTACCAGTCCGGCCAGGGAAGCGTGCTGCATAATGCAGGCATGATCAGAACCGTGACTGCTCTGAGCCTGCTGCTCGTGCTTGCCGCCTGTGTGCCGGGTGCCCTCGGTCCGTCCGAAGTCGATCAGCGCGACGTCATCATCACGAACGCTCCTGCAGAAGCTCGGGTGGACGGACTGTCCGGCAGGTTCGCCGCTGCCCTCAGAGATGAGCCCGCCTGCTGTGACTTCACCATCCACCGGATCGCAGCTGTGGAACTGCACGAGCCGCACCGCGACATGTACGCTCACCGCGGGCTGCTGTCCTCAGCGGCGATCGCCCGGACCGTCAACGCTGGCTGGGCCGTACTGGTGAGCAGCGACGGCTACCGGCGTACCGTCGAGCAGCACGGAAACCGGTTGCTGGTGACAGTCGAAACGGGGGTCAAGGTGACCATCGTGGACAGTGAAGCGAACGAGTACGGACGTTTCAGAAGTGCCGTGATGGAAGGCCGCAGGATCCAGCGGGCTGATGAACCGCTCGTGGGGGAGCGTCGTGAGCCGCTGCTGACGGAACTGACTGCGGCTGCCCTCACAGAGGTGAGCGGTCCGGTCGTGGCGCGGCTGAATGAGCTCATCGGCGTAATGGCGGACTGACTAAGGCTCAGCGGAAATAGTTGCGGATGATCTCCTGATACTCAAGCGGTACGTTACCGCCGGTGAGAGCCCGCTCGACAGCTTCCCCATACGTTCCGGGGGCTGAGCCGGGCGGCAGCTCCACGTCTGTGAAGCCCGGCAGGCGGATGTCACCGCCCAGGTTGACTTCGCTGCCGGCGAGCTCACCTTCAAGGAACTCTTCCTCGCCCTGTGCGGCCTGCTCATCCCGGCCGGGCAGCAGCCCTTCAGGTCCGCTGCTGGCACCTGCACCATCCGCCTCGTCCTCACCTGCACTGAGTCCCATCCCGCCTTCCTCGCCGGGTTGCGGGCTCTGCCCCGCGGATTCGCTCTCCTCCTCACCCGGCTGCGGGCCGCTCTCGCCGCCCGGCTGCTCACTGCCAGGCCCTTCCTGCTGTGCATCACCTTCAGGGCCTTCCTGCCCGTCGCCTTCACGATCTCCCTCACCTGAAGCTGGCTCCTGACCGTCAGCCGGCTGATCGCGCACCTCCTGTGGCTCGTCTTCAGCTGGCATGGTGCCGTCCCCTGGCGTGTCGTCCTGAAGTTCCGGGGTAGTCGAGTCCGGGTCGGCCGGCAGCGGGGTGCCGCCGAGAGAGGCATCCGCTCCGGATTCAGGGGGCCGCTCACGCAGGTTGTCAAGGAAGCGGTCCAGCACCTGGCTCTCCCGTTCGCTGCGGGTAGCTTCGCTGCCAGCTGAACCGGCGCCGCTCTCCGGTCCGCGCTCGGGTGGAGCCACCGCCTGAGGCGGCAGGTCCGGGTCAGCCTGTTCAGGCTGGCTGGCGGAACTGTCCGCCTGAGGGTCTTCTTCCACATCATCAGTGCCAGCGACTGCCGGAGGTGGCTCGGGTGGCGGTTCGGCAGGCGTACTCCGCCAGGGCGCGTCGAGCCGGAGCGCGGGCAGCGCAAGGATGAACAGTGCGAGCAGCAGTGCAGCGAGCCACCAGTCCTGGCTCCTGGGTTCACTCATGCCGGCTATGCTGCGGCGCGCCCTCGCCCGCACCTGACTGCTGAGCCCGAACTCATCACGCGGCTGCCCGGACGTCTGAAGGGCGGTTTCATATGCGAGCCCGCTCTCCTCAGTGATCAGTTGCAGAGCCCAGTTGAAGCTGCCCCTGACTGGCCACACGAGCCCGACGAGCCCGGCAGCCAGGCTCAGGCTCACGTGCCAGAGAGGTGGCAAGCCGCTGAACCAACCCAGCAGGGCGGCCGCCAGAAGTACCAGTGATGCCCTGGTGAGCCGGATGTGCCGGTTGCGCTTGCGGCCCAGCCGCACGTGCAGACCGAAATCACCGCGGTCACTCATCAGTGCGCTCCTTCCCTCGCAGCAGCAGCCACAGTGCCGTCGCCAGCGCGATCGAACTCCAGCTGGCGGCGGGCAGCCAGTTGTCTGCGGTTAAGGTCGTGATGGGATTGAGGATCTCGATGCCCGTCAGGCCGTCGATCACGAAGAACAGGTTGATGAGCAGAACAGCTGCCGGTACCGCCAGGAACCAGGCCCGTCCGAGCAGGCGTGCCAGCAGCAGGGTAACGCCGTACAGGCCCAGCGGGAAACTGAAGCCGAACAGCACTGTCAGGGGCAGCGAGGCGGCCGGGTAGCTTCCGGCGAACGCCACGAGCTCGAACGGCAGACTGACCGCTGCAGCGACCGCTACCGCGCTGAACCCGCCGAGAGCATCCCCAGCGCTTGCCTGTGCACTGCGGGCGCCCCACCAGATGGACAGCAGGGCAAGTCCTCCAAGCCGGACCGCCATCACGCTGTACCACGAATCGTTGCGTGTTTGAGGGTTGCCGGACCAGGTGAACAGCAGAACCAGGAGGAGCAGCACCAGCAGAGCGGCGAGCAGCTGGCTGGTCTCTTCGCTGCGTAACCGTTCATCCAGTCTGGTGAATGCGTTCACTGTACGGGCTCCGGCAGGAACACTTCGATCCGTCCGTCAGTCGCCCGGGCGGTACTGCCCGCGGGGAAGACGCTGAGCAGCGCCAGGTCGTCAGTCGCTCCGGCACTGGTACCGGCTGTGGTCAGCTCCGGGCGGGCTGCCAGTTGAACGGGCCTCCAGCGCTCTGCTGTCAGCGCAGTACGCTCTTCACGTACGGCGTACGGCAATGGGGTTGTCGGCCGAAGATGCCCAGCGAGTACCAGGTCACCGCCTTCGCGGTGCAGCAGACGCACAGACTGGTACGTTCTGCTCAGCCCTCCGGCGGAGACGCTCAGCTGCAGTTGCGAGCGGCTGAGGGTGGCTTCCGGGTTAAGGCTGGGCCAGGCGATCACGACGGCCAGTACGCCCAGCGCACTCACGGCGATAACACCCGGGAGCCCTGAACTGCGCAGCAGGACGAGAGCAGCCACTCCGTACATGATCAGCAGCGGGAACAGGAAGACCGGCCGGACCGGTTGCTGCAGTTCCAGTTCATTGAGCTCACTGAGGAACCCCTCCAGGCTGACGCTGTCCGTCAGCGGCTCGAGCAGATCAGCAACCTCGGCTGCGTCACCGCGCACGATTTGACCAGCTCCGAGGCGGGTGACCGGGCCGGTTGCCAGTCTGCGAAGTTCTCCGTAACTGTCGGGCAGCGGTTCCAGCAGCACGACGTTGCTGCCGGCAGTTGCGGCGGATATCACGACTTCCAGTGGCGGTGGTGCCGTGCTGCCGTCGAACAGCAGCAGCGCCACGCCATCCCAGGCCGCCAGCCGCTCCGGCAGGCTGGACGTACCGTAAGCCACCAGCCGGGTGCCCGCGGGTACGAGCCCGGCGTGTCGCGCCGGTTCGGTTGAAGCGATCAGCGCGAGTGGCCGGTCGTCAACGTCGCGGGGATGGAACGAGCCGGAGGCGATCACGCGGGCCGGACTGGCAGCACTCCAGCTGAAGCTCTGCCACGCGGGGATGAACAGTTCGTCTTCGATGACCGACAGGCCGGGACCGCCAGCCAGCTCGTAGATGTAGCGGACCGGTACGGCGCCGCTGCGCAGGTCGCCCTGATCGATGGTGATCGTCAGGGTAACCGCAGACTGATCACGAATGCTGAACTCAATGGGGTTCCAGCGGCCGGCCACGAAGGCACCATCGAAACCGACCCGCAGTTCCGCGGCCGTTGCCGTGAACTGAAGCAGCATGAGTCCGAGCATCAGGCGCCGCATCACTCCGATTGTACAGTTGCGGCTCCTCGGCTTCAGAACGGCACGAGCACGATCGCGCTTACGATGCGCCGCTGCACGTTGCGGTTCAACACCGAACCTTCGGCGTAAAGGGCCGCACTGCCACCACTGTCAAGCCTCATCGCCTGGCCTGCTCCAAGCGACTGGAACAGTGGTACCAGGTCCTGGGCCCGCATGCTGTCGGCGACGACGAGCAGTACGGTGCCGTCCGGCCGGATACCGATGGCCGATTGCGAGGTGTAGTCATCGAGTATGCGCTGTCCCCGGGCGAAAGCTTCGGTCTCAGGTTCGAACGCCGGCCGGCCGCCGTCGACGAGCAGTGGACCGGCTTCCACCGCATCAGGGGCAGTGCCGAAGAACGGGGGCCTGAAGCTGAGTTCGTAACTGATTCGGCTGCCGGGCTCGACCAGCGCAAGCTCCCTGATGTGGGGATCGTAGGCGAGCGCGAAGCCGTTCTCGGGTACTTGCAGCGGTCCGATCCGGTTGGCGGTGACGAGACCGTTCTCTACGAGCAGGACACCGCGGCTGCGGTCGCCGGCTCTTTGCCCGCTTTGCTCAACCACTTCTATGCCCCGGAAGCCAACCGGAGCGCTGAGCGGCAGGCCGCCATCTACCTGTACCCGCACGTCCGCCGTCGTCCTGGCGATGTATGTCTGCGAGCCGTTGAAGCCGATGGCGGCCCGGCCGAGACTGGGCAGGCTGTCGAGGGTACCGGCTGAGCGCAGCAGACCGATGTGCTCATGGGTGGTCGTGTTGAAGTAACCCGCGTTGATCGCCGCGAGGCTGCCCCTGGCCAGCTCAGACAGCGTGGCCGGTTCACGGCTGCTGCCCACCACCCGGAACCGGCCCGCTCCCGGAGGAACCTGCAGCACGTGAACCGGCGAGCTGCCCCGACCCGTCGGGTAGCGGAACTGCAGGTAGCTGACTCCGCCCGCCAGCTGGCGCCGGTTCACGTCAGTGAGCGGTACGGGCTCCGCCAGCACGTCGGGCGCGACCGGCACGGTGAAGGCGCCGGCATCCGGCGACAGGTCGATCACGAGCCGCACCGGATCAGCAAGCGCGAAGACGTTATAGGCGAAACCACTGCCGGATGGATTGATCTCGGCTTGGCCGCCGCTGAAACTCACCGTGACTCCGCGGTCGCTGAACTCCGGCCGCCCAGGTGGTCTTACACCCTCCAGCGGCAGGTACAGCGATTCACCCGCATCAAGCCAGCCGCGGCTGACGAGCGGCACGAGCGGAACCGCTGAGCTGAGACCGGTCAGGTCGAACACCACCCTGACCTCTCCGCTGCCCCCGAACCGCACGTCACTGATTGCGGCACCGGCAGGCACCGCTGCAGGTGCAGCAGCCGGTGGATCGGCGAAGGCTGGTGCGGCAGGCAGGGGAGCCGGTTCGAATGGTGCTGGCGCGGGTGGTCTCACTGCCGGCTCTTCGAGCTCACCCGTGACCAGAGCGAGAAGTTCTGCGCTGACGCTGACACCCTGGCCCACGATGACGGGGTCAGGCAAGGCCGCGCCGCTGGCCCAGCCGTAGCCGAATATGTAGATGTCGGAGAAGTGCTCGCTGTGGATCTCAAGTGCGCCAGGCTGCAGGGTGTAGGTGCCGGCAGGCAGGCGGTGCTGAGCCGAGACCGCAGCTGCGGCGGTCAACAGCATGATGCCCAGCAGCAGCCGGGCAGGGAAGTAACGCGTCGATGAACTCACTTACTCAAGCTTGCTTCATCGCTGCTTTAGCTTCATGAGACGTCAGCGGTTGCCTTCGTGGAAAAGCGCCAGGAACGGTTCCGTATCGATACGGCCTCCCAGGATCTGACCGAGCGCCAGCGACATGAAGTGCGCTTCGAAATCCCGGTGGTTGAAGCTCAGTGCGCCGACGTTCAGCGCCTGGGTCCGCAGTCTGCTGACGCTCTCGCCAGCCAGGTCGATCAGGATCAGGTGCGGACCGAGTACGTTCACCGGCACGTCCAGCCGCGCGTCCAGCCGGACGATAAGGTCACTGTCCTGCAGCAGCCGCGCAGCGCTGGGCTCGTGGGCAGCAATGGTAAGTACCCGGCTGCTGGCGGCAAGCAGCGGCGCAGACTGTTCCGCCTCCGGACGGCTGTCGGCCAGCAGCGCCAGTTCCGAGACACCGAGGCTGGAGAGCTCACGTGCGGCAGCACGGGCCCGTGCTCCCGAGCCCAGGATCACCGCTCTGGCACCGTGCGCATGCCAGCCGGCGGCGTTAAGCACCTCGCTCAGCGCCCGGCCGAAGTTGAACTCACCGATCAGACCCGCCTGAGTGACCGTCACACAATCCGCTGCCCCTGACTCCTGGACCTCCATGCTGCTGCGCTTGAGTTGCGCCGGCACGTCCAGCTGCTCCTGGGGATCAAGGATGATCGCACCTGCGAACTCGAGCGGCTCCAGCCCCCGCAGCATGTCACCCGCCGATGCCTCCATGACAGGATGGAGGTGAAAGCGGCCCAGAGGATCCCGGAAACGCCACAGTTTCTGCAGCAGCTCGGAGTCAGCGCTGCGGATGGCCACAAGATGCATTCGGGCAGTATAAACCGGCCTGAACGTGGAAAGGCCGCAGCCTGGGGGTGTTGTGTCACAATTAGCTGCGATGCCGCCCGCAGGCGGCGGGGAAAGGCTTGGGAGAGATTGATGCAGGTAGTGCTTCCGGACGGCAGGAAACTTGAGCTGGCGAGCGGTGCAACGGGCTTCGACGTTGCCGCGGCCATAGGACCAGGGCTCGCGCGCGCCGCCCGCGGGATCCGCGTGAACGGTCAGGTGACCGACCTGTTCACAGCCGTGCCGGACGGCGCTGAGGTAGCCATCCTCACCGACCGTGATCCCGAGGTCACCGACCTGGGCAGGCACACGCTGGCGCACATAACTGCACAGGCCGTCCGTGAGCACCTCATGGCTGAAGGGCATTCCGTTGAGTCGGTCAAGCTGGGCATCGGCCCTGTGATCGAGAACGGTTTCTACTACGACTTCGATCTGCCGCGTAACCTGACACCTGAGGACCTGCCACTCATCGAGGAACGGATGCGCGAGATCATCCGTGAAGGCCTTGAGCTGCGGCGCTACGAGCTGCCGCGCGCAGAAGCCCTGCAGCGCTACGTGGAGCTTCAGGACCCCTACAAACAGGAGCTCATCAGCGACCTGCCCGAGGACGTGACGATCACCTTCTACGAACAGGGTGGTGAACAGGGGTTCACCGACCTGTGCCGGGGCCCGCACGTGCCCACTACGGCTCAGGTGCCAAAGCACTTCAAGCTGATGAGTCTTGCCGGTGCGTACTGGCGCGGAGACGAGAACCGGCCGATGCTGCAACGGCTGTACGGTGTCGCCTTCAACAGCAAAGAAGAGCTCGAGCAGCACCTGTGGCAGCTGGAAGAAGCCCGCAAACGCGATCACCGCAAGCTGGGCCGGGAACTTGAGCTGTTCACCTTCTCGGATGACGTCGGGCCGGGCCTGCCGCTGTTCCTGCCGCGGGGGGAGATCATCCGGCATGAGATGGAACGGTTCGTGCGTGAGAAGCAGACAGAGTACGGTTACGAACACGTCTGGACCGGACATGTCGTCCGTGAGGAACTTTACCGCCGTTCCGGCCACATCGATAACTACGAGGAAGACATGTTCCCGCCGATGGTGGACGACTCCGTCCGCTACCGGCTGAAGCCGATGAACTGCCCCAGTCACATGACGCTGTTCAACTCCCGGCATCATTCGTACCGGGACCTGCCGCTGCGTTATGCGGAGTTCGCCACGTTGTACCGGTTCGAGAAGACCGGTCAGCTGAGCGGCCTGACCCGGGTGCGGGCACTCACCCAGGATGACGCCCACATCTTCTGCACCGAGGATCAGATCCAGGAAGAGTTCGCCCTGGCTCTGCGGCTTATCCGTGACACGCTCGACACATACGGGCTGACGAGCTACTACGTCCAGCTGTCACTGCGGGGTGAAGAAGGCAAGTACGTCGCTGATGATGAGAAGTGGGACCGGGCCACCAGTGCACTGCGCGCCGCGCTCGATGCCGAGCAGGTCGACTACGTCGAAGCGTACGGCGAAGCTGCGTTCTACGGACCGAAAGCCGACTTCATGGCGAAGGACGCGCTCGGGCGTGAGTGGCAGCTGTCGACGATCCAGATCGACTTCATCCAGCCCGCCCGGCTGGAGTGTGAGTACATCGGTGAGGATGGCGAGAAGCACACGCCTGTCGTCATCCACCGGGCTGTAACCGGCTCCACGGAGCGGTTCATGGGGGTGATGATCGAACACTTCGCCGGCGACCTGCCCCTGTGGCTGGCACCGGAACAGGTGCGGGTCGTTCCGATCTCGGACCGTCACCGTGCCGCGGGACTCGCCCTGGCTGAACGGCTGAAGGAAGCAGGCATACGTGCGGGGATCGCGGCGGAGAGCGAACGGATGAACAACGCCATCCGGGACGCCGAGCTGCTGAAGATCCCTTACATCGCCATCCTGGGCGACAAGGAAACCGACGGTGATCTGGTCAGCTTCCGGAGCCGCAAAGAGCCGGCTCGCAACCTCGTTCCGGCGGAGTCTTTCATCCGGCATGTGAGCGCCGCCAGCGTGCAGCGTCAGCTGGAGATCGAGCCGCTCGCCGACAGATAAGCCCATAAACCAGGCGGGGCTGCGGATCTGATCAGACCCGCAGCCCCGCATCCATCATGCTGCGGTTACGGTGGCAGTGGTCAGTCGGCTGCTGCCGCACGCTCCAGGATGATGACGCGTTCGATGAAATCCGGAGTGGGCCAGAAGCCAGCGACGATCTGCCCATCACCGGTGGCGCCGATCATGCCGTTGCGCCCTGCGATGTCGAAGCTGCGGCCCCGGGCCGGGACGGCGCCGAGTTCCTCTTCAAGGTAAGCCTCAAGCGTCACGTCCTGATCGCCGGGCAGTTCGATGCCCTGCTCAGCGAGGGTGGCAAGAGTGTCGCTCAGCAGCACGACCTGGTTCGGCTGCTGCGGATCGATGCGGGTGATCTGGTCGAGTACGTCCATCCCTTCGGTCACGCGGCCGAACACGCTGTGCCGGTCATCGAGGTGCGGGGTGTCGCGGAACGTGATGAAGAACTGCGAACCGTTGGTGCCCGGTCCGGCGTTCGCCATTGACAGCACACCAGCAGCGTCGTGCCGCAGGTCCGGGTGGAACTCGTCAGCGAACTCGTAGCCCGGTCCGCCGGTCCCGGTTCCCGTGGGATCACCGGTCTGCGCCATGAAGTCCTCAAGCACCCGGTGGAACACGATGCCGTCATAGTAGCGGTTGAGAGCCAGGAACACGAAGTTGTTCACGGTGTTCGGGACCAGGTCTGCGTGCAGCTCGACCAGCATGGTGCCGGCACTCGTCTGGATCAGAGCCGCGTACTCGCTGCCCGGGTTCAGAACCGTCTCGGCCGCCGTGAAGTTCAGGGTGCGCTCGGCCTCGCTCTCCAGCTGGGTGTAGCCTGCGGGGATCTGTACTCCCGCGATCTCGGTCGTTTCCATAGGGTCCTCCTGTGCCATGACCAGGTTCGTGCGGGCGAGGAGGATGCCTCCACCCAGTACCGCCGCTGCGACCAGCGGCGGTGTGACGATTCGCTTCATCAGATCAGCACCTTTCATTCCAACGAGTTTATGACAGTCGAGCCGCGCAGGTCAGTGTTCTGAGGACTTGCCTGAACAGTCCGGCTCAGAACGGTACATCGACGCTCGCCTGGACCGGCTGGGCCGCCTGGGCGTAGCCGTTACCGCTGCGCACCCGCAGCAGCTGTTCCCGGTCGAGAGTCAGTTGCGGTGACAGCCACGGGCATGATTCCTGCAGCTCACTCAGGACAGCCGGGTCCACACTCATCCCTTCCGGAGCGAAGGTGACCAGTTCATCGCCCTCCTGCACCCTGAACCGTACCGGGGTAAGACCAGCATGCTCATCCAACTGCGAACGCAGGTCCAGCAGCTGCTCGCGGGTGACCAGCCCGCTGCCGAAGTCCAGCAGCAGCACCTGGGGCAGATCCTCACGCTCGTCCCACGGGATGAGACGGTCGGCGACGAGCCGGAACTCGCCATCATCAAGTGAAGCTTCCGCTATGAGCACGACGGGCAGTTCGTCCACCAGGCTGTCCGCCATCGCCTCATACGCCCGTGAGAAGGCGACTACTTCCCGGCTGCCGGACTCGTCAGCCAGGTCGAAGCGGGCCATCATCGTGCCCCGGCGGGTGGAGCGCTTGGTGACCCGCTGCAGGATACCGGCCAGAGCGAGGCGCGCCCGGCCGCGGTAGAGGGACTCGGGCGGCTGCTGCCGGAACCACTTCTCGGCGCCGGCGACCGTGCAGGTCGCCGCGCTGGCCAGGCCCGGGTACGAGTTCATCGGGTGGTCCGATATGTATATACCGAGCGAGTCCTTCTCCATCGCCAGCAGCTCAAGCCGGCTGTACGGCTCCTGGGGCGTGATCTCCGGAGGGGTGATCTCCATGTCACCGAACAGGCCGAGCTGACCGCCAGCCGCCTGCTCACGCTGCTCAGTACCCCATCTCAGTGCAGATTCGACACTTGCGAGCAGGCTGCTGCGGTCGCCCAGGTTGTCGAAGGCGCCGGCTTTCACCAGGTACTC
>Ga0209487_1001781_pt1 | contig 17870 bp, 16 predicted proteins | sample Poulit2012_FD_187524 | JGI IMG/M metagenome (GOLD analysis project Ga0209487, IMG submission 187524) | Agricultural soil microbial communities from Georgia to study Nitrogen management - Poultry litter 2012 (SPAdes) (version 2) | ecosystem: Environmental > Terrestrial > Soil > Agricultural land...
TACGTAATTTGATCTTCAATATCTTGTGGGGAGCGACCGGGCCACTCGGTATAAATAATTTGTTGATTTTCTCCTAAATCGGGAATAGCATCAACGGCAACAGGATTGGTAGGTAGAAAACCTGTATTCCAATTAAAAGGTGCGTTTACAACGCCCATACCGACAAAAAGTGCGAGTAACAAGACAGCAACTAGCTTGTTCTCTATGAGAAATTTTATGCTTCTATTTAGCATTTAATATGATTGTTTAGCAGTTATACATTAATTAATACGCTGATTGCTTCAGAATATTAAATACAACAAAGTAGCCTCGTATAAGGATATACGAAGGGGCACCTACAAGTAAATGAGGTGTTGAAATGTATTATGCTATATCAGGGGGTGTCCAAACAGGGAAAAGTGGTGTCTGTCTGTTGGACACAAGAAGTGGGAAACGATGCTCTGCATCGGATGCAAAGAATAACGTTTCTTTAATAGAAGCAGGTGAAAATACGGAGATGGATGTCACTATAGGGCAAGGACAAGAATCCATACCACAGTTTTCCATGTCCATCATGTTTCCATCACAACATGGCATTTCTTGATTGTTATTTCTTTCTGCTTCTGTACAACAAATCATTTCACTCATGTTATTGAAAGGCATAGCTAGTACTGGTTGACTTACGTAAACCAGAAACATAGTACTAAGTAATATGTAGCGCAATGCTTTCAAGTGAAATTAATTTGTTAAAAGCAAATATAAAATAAATATTTTGAATAAAGCAAGTTAACAAGAGAAGAAATGATAATTGAATGTTTTATGTTGCGTTAAGGAAGTGTTATTTTGAATAGGTTAGCTTGTTGTCTATAATCTTTGCTACTGTGGTCTAGGGATATTTTTAAAGAGTGTCTTATTTGTATTTTGAAGAGGTAAGGTGCGTTGTCACTTATCTCACAATGAATTAAAAAGGATATTCACATCGTATTCTATTTTATTTATGAAACTTAAAGATTCGTTGTCTTGCTGCTCAATGAATTATAGGCTTCTATTTATTCAATTAAAAGGCAATAATTAGTTGTAAAACACCCCGGTATTGACACTTTTTTAGGTGAAAACTAAAGGATGTTTTAAAAATCTTATGTAGATTATTTCTTAAAGGCAATGGATTAAACAATTAACTACCTTAAATTTGTACTATGAATAAAACCACTAAAGAAAATTTTGCCGTAGTTACAGGAGCTAGTCAAGGATTAGGAAAATCATTTGCAATAGAATTAGCTAAAAAAGGAAATAATTTACTTTTACTTAGTTTACCAAATGAAGGTCTAGCTAATTTATGTGCAAAACTTGAAAAACAATTCAAGATCAAAACTGTACCCTATGAAACAGATTTGAGTATAAAAGAGAACCTTTATTCTGTTACGGACTGGATAAATGAAAATTACCATATAAATGTTCTAATTAATAATGTAGGAATTGGAGGAACTAGAAAATTCGATGAAGTTTCCACGTCCTATATTGAAACGATGATTGGGCTAAACGTTATGGCTACTTCTATATTAACCCATCGTTTATTGCCAAATTTAAAAGCTCGAGATAAAGCTAATATCCTTAATATATCGAGTCTTGCAGGTTATTCACCCATTGGCTATAAGACGGTTTATCCCGCATCGAAAGCTTTTGTGCACTCTTTTTCAAGAGGATTATATCAAGAGTTAATAGATACAAGTGTATGTGTTAGTGTGGTAGCTCCTGGACCTATGAAAACAAATGGCAATGCTACTCAGAGAATAGAAAAACAAGGTTTTTTCGCTAGAGTGACTCTACTTGATCCAAATAAGGTAGCACGATATTGTATTAAACAATTAGAAAAAAGAAAAGCAGTGATTCATGTAAATCGCTTCAGTTGGTTGGTATTAAAGTTAGTGCCTACATGGATTTCTCTCCCAATAATAACCAGTAGGTTCAAAAAAGAATTAGGTGTAGGTGTATGAAAAGTATCTTTATTACTGGAGTCACTGGATTGTTAGGTACTAATTTGGCAAATGAATTATTAAAACTCGGTTATCGTGTAACTGCAATAGCTAGAGATCCAAATAAATACTTTGGGAATCGTACCGAAAACCTCCATTTAATTAAAAAAGATCTTTTTGATGATTATGGAGACTATCTTAAAGATGTAGATATAGTAGTACATATTGCAGCGGTAACGGCTACCAACCTATTAAAATATAAAGAATACGAAAAGGCTAATTATCTGGCTACCGCAAGGTTGTTTGAGAAGGCTAAAGAATATAAGGTATCTAAGTTTATTTTTATCAGCACTGCAAACACCATAGGCTATGGAAGCTTTGAAAACCCTGGTACAGAAGAAAAAGAGATGAGAAAACCTTTTTCCAATCATTATTATGCACAAAGCAAATTACAAGCGGAAAAGTATTTACTTAATCAGGTAGGGGATATGGAAGTGAAAATTTTGAATCCTACTTTTATGATTGGTGCTAATGATAGCAAACCTAGTTCCGGGAAATTGCTCTTAATGGGACTGGATAAACGATTGGTGTTTTATCCCCCAGGGGGAAAAAGCTTCGTGCCAGTAAATGATGTGGTATCAGCTATTATAAATAGTTTTACAAAAGGAAAATCACATGAAAAGTATTTGATAGCTGGTTATAATTTATCTTATAAGGCATTTTTTAAGAAGCTAAAAAGTATAACAAAACAATCTCAATTCTTAGTCCCTATTCCGAAAACCATATTATTGCTACTTGGAGCGATAGGTAGTTTACTACGATATCTGGGTATTACAACCAGCTTAAGTTTGGCTAATATGAAAGCACTTTGCATAAATAACTACTATAGTAATCAAAAATCAAAAGTTGATTTAGGAGTTTCCTATAGCTCTCTAGATACTGCTGTAAAAGAAAGTGTGGATTATTTTAGAGCAAAATTATAAGTGTAGATTTCCTTAGTGTTTATAATAGGATTTCCCCATAGATATTATAAACAGGGTTCAATACCCCAATTCGTATGACCTCTTCCTTCCCAACATTTCCAATTCTTTTTTAAAGTAACAATAGACCACTTATTGTTATTTAGCTGTAACTCCATAACATGTTTTTCACCTTTTAGAGAATCATCTAAAAAATTATCATGAATTAAAGTGACTATAATATTGCCGTTTTCTAAGGCTTTTTCTTGGATAGTTAATATTTCATTTCCTTCTTGTGATTCAACTTCCTGCGGATAATATAACTTCATAACCTCTTTAGCTGACATAGAGGTAGTTGTTTGAGCTAATGTATAATTTAGCTCGGCGTGATCTATCATAATATACTCTTCTTTAATCTCATTTGTTTGAGTTGTTGATTCGGAAAGTAGTTCGTTTGATGGGGTATTAAGGTCTTTTTTAAGATTACACGCTAGCATTAGAAGAGAAAACCCTAAAGAAATAAAATAGTTCATAGTGGATTGTATTGAAAGATGATAGATGAATATTGTGATTAATACTTATGAAATTTGGACAAGGGGGGAGGTAGTGATTAGAAGTCCAAATCGGAAGCCACTTCCGATTTGGATTAAATTACAACGAAGCGATTATCATTAATACTGGGCCAATAGATAATTAATTAGGTCGGTTGTGGTAACAATACCTACTAACTTTCCTTTATCAAGAACTGGGAGAGAATGGAAGCTTTGTCGTGCTAAAATTTCTGCAGTCTGTTTTATTGTGGTAGTTGCCTCTACAAATACTGGTACTCTTGTCATTATTTCAGGAATGCTAAACATTTCATAGATTACAGGCACAATACTTTCATCGGTTTTATCTAAGCTAGAAAAGCTTATTCGTAGTAAATCAGTGTGACTAATCATTCCTACCAAGCGCTGTTTTTCAACAATAGGTATATGTCGAATGTTATGCTTTGCAAACAACTTTTCAGCTTTATAAAGAGACTCATCAGGACTAAGTGTAATAACGTCTTTAGTCATAATTTCTGAAATAGGAACTTTGTGTTTCATAGTATATAATTCTAATAGGTTAATCTTATTTGTTTCATCCAAAATTAAGAAGATTTTATTAATTTTCTTGTGATGTAAAACATTGTATTGTAATAATATAAGAAGTATATTAATAAATTTATCTACAATAAAAGATACTGGTTATTTTTGTCCTAATTAAATGTCTAACAACTATTTAGGAAAGATTTAGTATGTCATGATTTACTGGCGCTTAAAAATAGATCTTGATTTTAGGATTTAACTAACTGTTATATAGATAAGTAAAACTCATCGAAATTATAGGTACTGCAATAAACATGGTGTCTTTTCGCTGTATGAATTAATTATTTACTATCTTTTTGCCAGAAATTTTATTAACCCTTTGCAACAGGGAAATTTAGTTGCGATTATTATATGGAAACAAAGTTTAATTTAGCAGTGCTTATCGATGGCGATAACGCACAAGCAAAGCTTATAAAAGAGATACTAGAAGAAGTATCTCGTTACGGGAAAGCTACTATACGCCGAATCTATGGCGATTGGACCACCCCACAGATGAATAGTTGGAAAAACATCATCAATCAGTACTCTATAAATCCAATTCAGAAATTCTCTTACACTACTGGTAAAAATTCCACCGATAGCGCAATGATTATCGATGCGATGGATATTTTACATGCCGATAGTGTAGACGGGTTTTGCATTGTATCTAGCGATAGCGACTATACTGGATTAGCAAAGCGAATTCGCGAAGAGGGGATGTTTGTTATGGGAATAGGAGAGCGTAAAACTCCTACTGCTTTTGTGAAGTCTTGTGAGATTTTTACATTTAGTGAAAACTTACAACCTAAATCAGAAAAGTCAAGCAGTTCAAAAGGAACATCAAGAAAAAGTTCAAAACCTAGTTCTTCTACACCTGATAAAACAGATCAAAAACAAAGCTCTTCTAAACTCGGAAAGGAAGAATTAAAATTGTTGGATAAAGCTTTTGAAATTTCAACCAACATCAATGAAGAAGACGAGGTATATATTGCTCATATAGGAAGTACTCTAAGGAAAATTGATCCGAGTTTCGACCCTAGAAGTTATGGGTTTAGAACCTTAACCCAATTATTTGCAAGTATTGATAAATATAAAATAATGCGAAATGTGGTTAATGGTTTAAACCAACCTCTGGTAAAGCTAAAATAGTAGCCAAAGCTACTATTTTGCTGCTATTACCGATATTTCAATATTTGCATACCTAGGTAAGTTTGCTACTTCAACCGTTTCTCTAGCAGGAGCGGTTTTTTCATTGAAATAGCTAGCATAAATTTCATTGATCTTTCCAAAGTCCTCCATATCAGCTATAAAAATGGTTGCTTTAATTACGTTTGAAAAGTCCATCTCTGCTTCGTTTAAAACCGCTTTTAGGTTGGCCATTACCTGTTTGGTTTCATTTTCGATAGTGTCGGTAATTAAATCTCCTGATTTTGGATCTATTCCGATTTGCCCCGAAGTGAATAAGAAACCATTCTTTAATACTGCTTGATTATAAGGACCCACTGGATCTGGAGCGTGTTTGGAATTAATAATTTTTGTCATAATACTATGGTTATTTAAATTATAATCTACGATCTGGCTCTCTACGCTTATCGTATTTAATGTCGCTTAATATAGAAGATTTTATACCAATAAAAAAGTACCAGGAAGTGTTGATACTTCCAATTGGTGTCCAGTTAAAACTCATTTGCCAACTTTCTAAATCTCGTTGGAAACGTAGTTGAGTTAATGTTACTCCATTGTTTTTAAAATCGTACCCCGATGAAATTCCTACTTTCCAACGCGGTGCCAGTTCCACATTGGAGCTAAACATAAGCGATTGAGAGGTTATTTCACTCTCACGACGTGCATTGGAATAGGTCATTGTATAGGCTAGCCTAAAGTCCCAAGGTAAACTGTAGTTGTACCAAGGACTTCGATTTGCACGATTTTTAGAGCCCTCTTCGGATTCATTAAACCCTCGTGTAGTATCTCCAAATAAATCATCTGGACGTCCGCCATTTCTAAAGGTTTCATTATCAAAAGATTTATCCTCTTCGGATTCGTCTCTTTCAAAATCACTGCTAGAGAAGGAGTAGTTAACGCTTATATTAGCATTGGTCAATCGGAATAGACTTCCGCCGTTCTCTATATTCCACTTGTCTATTCGTCGATTATTATTATTAAGGGCATACGGATCTAACGCACCACTAAAGTTAAGGTCTAATTTCTTTACAATCGGGATGCTACCACTTATTCGTAATGGTGCTAAATTCAGTGAGTCTGCCGCTACATTATAAGAAGTAGACATATTCAAGTTGTTTAATAACTTCACCTTTTTTAATTCCTTACTTGTGGAGTCTTTAGAATGTACTTTAGCCTCTATGGTGTTGCTTATGTTAAAGCCTATATTCGATGAAAACCTATCGCTAGGGGCACCAAATAATGTTCCTTGAAACCTAGAATACTCTACCACTTCCGAAGCTACTGTTGGATCAGCAGTTGGTACTTGCATCTCTTCGTAATAACGATCAAAACTTGGAATTAGGCTATAACTTAAATTTGGACGCATTACATGTCTTATAACTTGAACTTTGCTGCCTGGTTTAAAATTGAACATTCCATACATAGTGGTACCCAAGCTAGCAGAAAAATTGTAAGTATGATAACGATCGAAACCACGGACTGTATCACGTGCAATTCCACCTTGACCCTCACGTAAGTTCTCGTCGTAATACTGATTATAGGTGTTGCCAACCCAAACCTCTTCAAATCTACTAGATAAAGTAGCGCTTAAATGCCTAAATATTTTGAAATTGGTGCTGATTGGAATAGTGTGTTTAGCCCCTATTTTAGCATCGCGAAACATATCTTTCTTAAAAAATAATGAGTCTACTGTCGAAATACTGTTCTGCGCAGTAAGGTTATATTCTAAACTAATGTTGTCTATAATACCTTGTTTTGGACCATGCTTAGGCGCAAATGGATAAATTTTGGAAACATTCGCATTAATATTTGGCAATGACATATTAATTGCCTCTGTATTACTGTTTTGAGAGTGTGTAGCTGCAATAGTGAGATTTATCTGCGGATCTGTTTCAAATGTTTTGGAATACGATACCGTTGAGCTCAGAGTGTTTACCAATGCACTAGCGTTGTTAGTTTGGTTTATTGATTCTTGGAAGTATTTGGAGCTTCCTAAGTTTACCGAAGCAGAGAATCGTGAATTAGGATTAGCTTTCGTGTCTTGACTATGGTTCCACCGTAAGTTATATATCATACTTTTGCTATAATCAGGAAAACCTAGTTCGCTCTCTACCAAATTTTCATATCTAAAGCTTAATCCACCTCTAAAACTATATCGCTTGGCATAATTGGATTCCAATCGTATTCCATAACTACCATTGGTATAGTAATCGCCCAAAACGGCTAGGTCATAATAATCGCTCAACGCAAAATAATACCCTCCATTTTGAAAGAAAAATCCACGTCTGTTATTATCACCAATAGAAGGGATGATAAACCCAGATGAACGATTTTCGGTAAGTGGGAAATATCCAAATGGCATAGCTAATGGTGTAGGCACATCCATGATATACATATTGGTAAAACCAGTAACCACTTTCTTTTTAGGAACGAATTTCGCTTTTTTAGCTAAGAAATAATACTCTGGATTCTCTTCGTTTTTAGATGTGGTAAAACGTGCGTTTTGTACAAATACCACCGAATCATTTTCTCTTTTTGTAGTCTCTGCTAGCACAAGAAAACCGCTTTGCTCTGTTCGAGAGTTATGAATAAGCGCTTTTTGTGTTTGGGTATTAAATATGATGGAGTCGGGGGTAACTTCATTTGCACCTTGTACAAACTTAGGTCTTTGGGAATAAACACCTGCGGTGTCTTTAATTCCTATAGCACGAATAGTATTATTGGTCAAATCCATTACAATATGCCCAGCATCGATACGCATATCTTCGTACGTGATAAACGCCTCGTTGTACATATGAACTTTATTGGCTTTACGGTCAAAATAAACATAATCTTTTCCGTAGTAATCAATGATATCGCCTATTTTCTCCTTTACCGGTTCTATCTCATCCACATGGATAGTATCCTGTACGATAGTATCTAACTGCGTATTGGTTGATTTATCTGGAATAGTATCTAGAGCACTAGATAGGCCGATGGTCGACGTCGCAGTGTTCAGATTATCAGACCCTTGTCCATAAATCCAATGTCCAGCAAGGGATAGCAATAGAATACATGCAAAGAAATATTGCCTTTTTGTTTGCAAGGTTACCTGAGTATTTTTTGTAAGTTTGAATGAAAATCGCGGTTCAAAACTACACATATTTTTCGTGCTAGCTTTTGAATATTGAAAATTTTAAACTTGCAATAGGTTTGTTCACACTTAAAACACATAATATCTCATGAGATTTTATCGGTTAAAATATTTTATATTGACTTTTCTACTCTTCTTGGTATTTACACTACCATCTGCTTATGCAAATAAAGGAAAGCCATTTGTAATTGTGCTAGATGCTGGTCACGGAGGTTCAGATAGAGGAAATTCACATCATGGTTTTGTTGAAAAAGATATTGCCCTAAACATTACTTTAAAAGTCGGGGCTTTATTAGAAAATGACCCTCGATTTGAAATCATTTATACCAGAGACGATGATTCCTATCCTACACTGGATGATAGAACGGTAATTGCCAATAAAGCTAAAGCCGACTTTTTTATATCCATTCACTGTAATGCGGTTGGCGGTGGTAATCAAGCTTATGGTGTAGAAACATTTGTATTGGGGAGCACTAGAAATAAAGAAAATTTAGAATTAGCTAAAAGGGAAAACTCGGTTATATATTTAGAGGAGAATTATGAAGAGGTGTATGGAAGCTTTGATCCGAGCTCACCTTCATCTTTAATCGGTTTGACTTTGGCACAGGAGGAGTATTTAGATCAAAGTATCCAACTTGCTAGTTTAGTACAGCAAAATATTACTAATAATTTAAATAGAAGAGATCGAAGTGTAAAGCAAGGTCCATTCTATGTATTGGCACGTACTGTAATGCCAAGCATTCTTATTGAAGTAGGATTTTTATCCAATAGAAATGAAGGGGCTTATTTAAATTCAAAAAAAGGACAAAATCAAATTGCAAATGAAATTGCAAAAGCTATAAAAAGTTATAGAAGCGCATTGCCTGATTTACATGTGTCCGATTATGTAGAAGCTCCAGCAACATCAAATAGTGATGTAGTGGATAAAGTTAAAAAAGATGAAGTGATATTCATGGTGCAAATAGGAGCTAGTGGAACAAAAATGGAAGTGGAACCGTATAATTTTAAAGGTTTAGAAGGAGTGCATAGAATTAAACACGGTGAACTTTATAAGTATTTATATGGAAAGACAGACACCTACTTAAAAGCACAAGCCTTACAGAAAAAAGCAAAAGAAAGTGGGTTCCCCGATTGTTTTGTGGTAGCATATAAAAACGGGGAACAAGTGCGTTTGGCAGATGTGGTGCAAACCAATTAATAGGAAAGTCTTAAATCTGTATTTATTTTCATAATTTTGCTAATTAACATAAATCACATCCTGTGAAGTTTTCAAGAGAGTTTAAAACTGGAATACTTGTTATCGCTGCTAGCGTAATCCTCATATTAGGATATAACTTCCTAAAAGGGACTAGTTTGTTTAAGGAGGAACGCATTTTTTACGTAAAGTACGAAAATGTAGAAGGGCTAATGCCAGAAGCAAGTGTAACGGTGAATGGATTACCAGTAGGAAAAGTAAAACAAATATTTATTTCAGAAAAATCTCGAGATGTTACCGTGAGTTTTATGGTAGATAGACGTAACTTTCACTTTTCAAAAACTAGTGAAGTACAGCTATATAATCCGGGGTTAATCGGTGGAAAAGCGCTTGCTATTTTCCCAGACTACGACAATTTACAGATGGTAGAAACAGGCGATACGCTTATCGGTATAATGGAGAAAGGGATGATGGAGGTGGTAGCCGATAAAGTTATTCCTCTAGGCGATGACTTAGGAAATACCTTAGCAAGGTTGGATACGTTACTTATGGGACTGAATGACGTGTTGGATGAAAAAGGAAAAGAACACCTAAGAAGTTCTTTCGAAAATATAGATAATACCATGGTATCTTTAAATGAAGCTACCATGTCTATTAATACATTATTGGATGCAAATAATCAAAAAATATCTTCTAGTATAGATAACTTTGAAAAAACCTCCGAGAATCTTGTTCGAATTTCCGACTCGCTTGCTACATTGGATACTCAGAAGCTAGTGTATGAAATCGAGCAAACCATCGCCGGATTAAATAACGTAGTAGATAGTCTTGAAGAAGGAGAAGGAAGTATAGGGAAGTTATTGAAAGACGATAGTTTATATCGTAATTTGGAAGGAGCATCTAAAGAACTAGAGGAATTAATGCGCGATATTAAGTTAAATCCTAAGCGCTATGTGCATTTCTCTATTTTTGGTAAAAAAAATAAAGAATATAGTCCAGAAGAATAAATTAATCTGAAAACATTATGCAATACTTATCCAGCATCTTATTTATAATCGCCTTAATAATAGGTATAGGGTTTTTTGTTCGCAACAGCAGAAAACTTATTAGGAATATAAAGCTAGGACGTAAAGTCGATGTATCTAACAACAAAAAAGAACGTTGGGGTAACGTAATTCGCATTGCGTTAGGCCAATCAAAAATGGTAGTGCGTCCAATCCCTGGTATTCTACACCTTTTTGTATACATAGGCTTTATAATCATCAATATCGAGATGCTCGAGATTGTTATCGATGGAATATTTGGAACTCATCGTGTCTTGTCGGTTTTGGGACCATCGTATGATGTATTGATCGCTTCCTTCGAAATTTTAGCATTACTAGTTATTGTTGGTGTAGCACTTTTTTGGACCAGAAGAAATGTTGTTCATATAAAGCGATTTGTAATGAAGGAAATGAAAGGGTGGCCAAAACTAGATGCTAACCTAATCTTATACATCGAGTTTGTTCTGATGGTATTATTCCTGTTGATGAATGCTTCTGATTATCAATTACAACAACATGGTGCCGAAGGCTATGCTGCAGTGGGGAAATTCCCTGTTAGCTCTATGATTGCGCCATTATTAGATGGAATGAGCGTTTCTGCTCTTATCACTTTAGAACGTGCAGCATGGTGGTTACATATACTAGGCGTATTAGCATTCTTAAATTATCTTTACTACTCAAAGCATTTACATATTATATTGGCCTTCCCTAATGTCTATCATGGAAGTGTAGAACCTAAAGGTAAGTTCCCAGTATTAGAGTCCGTTAAGAAAGAAGTGGAGCTGATGATGGACCCGAATGCCGATCCTTTTGCTGCACCTGCAGAAGGTGAAGAAGAGGAGCATACTAAATTCGGAGCTAGCGACGTTATGGATTTAACTCGTACTCAGTTATTAAACGCCTACACGTGTACAGAATGCGGGCGATGTACAAGTGTTTGTCCAGCCAATATTACCGGTAAAGCTTTATCGCCAAGGAAGATTATGATGGATACGCGTGATAGGCTAGAAGAGGTTGGAAAAAATATTGATGCTAATGGAGAGTTTAAATCTGACGATAAGCAGCTGTTAGACGATTATATTACACGAGAAGAATTATGGGCTTGTACCACATGTAATGCTTGTGTAGAAGCTTGTCCGGTAAGCATCGATCCAATGTCTATTATTATGTCTATGCGTCAATATTTGGTGTTAGAAGAGTCTGCAGCTCCTGCCGAATTAAATGTGGCGATGTCTAATATAGAAAACAATCAAGCTCCTTGGCCATATAACCAAATGGATAGATTGAATTGGAAAGACGAAAATTAAAAAACAAAACACAACATATAATTAAAGAACAACTATGTTGAAAAGCATGGTTTCTAAATAAATTTTATACTTATGAGTAATACACTAAAAGTGCCTACAATGGCTGAATTTGTTGCCAAAGGCGAAAAGCCAGAAGTCCTTTTTTGGGTTGGTTGCGCAGGAAGTTTCGATGATAGAGCAAAGAGAGGTACAAAGGCCTTGGTAAAAATTTTGAATCAAGCAAACGTTTCTTTTGCGGTTTTAGGTGCTGAAGAAGGATGTACGGGAGATCCAGCTAAACGTGCAGGGAATGAGTTTTTATTTCAAATGCAAGCCATGTCCAATATCGAGGTGCTTGACGGATATGAAGTACAACGTATCGTTACAGCTTGTCCACATTGCTTCAATACCATAAAAAACGAATATCCAGCATTGGGTGGTAATTACGAAATAATGCACCATACTAAATTCTTAAAAACTCTTTTAGAAGAAGGCCGATTAAAAGTAGAAGGAGGAAAGTTTAAGGGGAAACGTATTACTTTCCATGATCCTTGCTATTTAGGTCGAGCAAATGGCGAATACGAAGCACCAAGAGCACTTTTAGAGAAATTAGAGGTAGAGCTGATTGAAATGCGTAGATGTAAATCGAAAAGCCTTTGTTGTGGAGCTGGAGGAGCGCAAATGTTCAAAGAACCAGAAAAAGGAAATAAAGATATAAACGTAGAGCGTACCGAGGAAGCCTTAGAAACAAACTCAGAAATAATAGCCACCGGGTGTCCATTCTGTAATGTTATGATGACAGACGGTGTTAAAGATAAGCAGCACGAAGACGATGTGGAAGTGATGGACATTGTAGAAATGATAGCTAATGCAGAAGATTTATAAAGATATGTATACAGAGTTTACTGATTTACCTGGAGATGCTCGAATTTGGATATACCAATCCGATCGAAGATTTACCGATGAGGAAGTAGAAGAAATATCGGAAAAAACTAAATCATTTGTCAGCCAATGGGCAGCCCATGGGAGTCCATTAAAAGCTGGATTTGAAATACGATATAATAGATTTATTGTCTTTGGAGTAGACCAGTCCGAAGTGCCTGTTTCAGGTTGTAGTATTGATAGTTCAGTGGCATTCATTCAAGATCTAGAAAAAGAATACGAATTGAATTTATTGGATAAGATGAATGTAACTTTCTATACGGGTGAATTCATTGCGCATAAACCTTTGGCAGATTTTAGACAAATGGCTAAAGACAATGCGGTTTCTGCAAATACTATAGTATTCAACAATTTGGTGAATACCAAAGAAGAGTATGAAAAATATTGGGAAGTACCAGCTAGCGAAAGTTGGCATAGTAATTTTATGTAAGTGGTACACTTTTCTTCATCTATTTTCTGCAAGTTGTATTAGTATTGGTTTCACTCATTATAATTAGATATACTTTTGAAATATATAAGCGTTCTCATCTCTTTAATGTGCGTGTCTATTCTTTCTGCACAGCCTAATAATCCTTTGTTAGTCAAAGATGACATTGAACATCAAAAGAAATGGGTGGACAGTGTGTACCATTCTATGGACCTAAAAGAACGCATTGGACAACTATACATGGTGGATGTATTTTCACAAGCTCCTAAAGCTTCTACCGATAAAATTAAGGAGTGGATAGAAAAGTATCATATTGGAGGCGTAATTTTTTCTAAAGGAGGCCCAGGAAGACAAGCTAAATTAACCAATGAATATCAAGAGTTGTCAAAAGTTCCACTGCTCATCAGTATGGATGCAGAGTGGGGGTTAGCCATGCGTTTGGACTCTACTTTCGCCTATCCGTGGAACATGACTCTTGGTGCAGTTCAAGATGATAAACTTATAAAACAAGTTGGAAAGCGTATTGCAAATCATGCTAAGCGACTTGGTGTACATATAAATTTTGCTCCTTCGGTTGACGTAAATAACAATCCTAATAATCCAATTATTGGGAATCGATCATTTGGTGAAATCCCTGATGAGGTAGCACGTAAAGCTTTTGCTTTTACTCAAGGGATGGAATCCAATGGAGTTTTAAGCAGTTTAAAACATTTTCCTGGTCATGGAAATACCGACCAGGATTCTCACTTGGAATTACCTACTATAGAGGGAACACGCGCTGCATTGGATAGTGTTGAATTGTATCCGTTTCGACGCTTATTACAGGCAAATTTAGCTAGTAGTGTAATGACAGCACACCTTCATGTTCCTGCATTAGAACCTAGTAAAACCACTCCAGTCTCTCTGTCTAAAAAAGTTGTAACGGACTTGTTAAGAGAAGAATATGGTTTTGAAGGACTTGTTTTTACCGATGCATTAAATATGAAAGGTGCAACAGATGGATTACAGCCAGGTGAGGCAGATTTAAAAGCATTTCTTGCAGGAAACGATATCTTGCTCATTCCACAAAACTTACCACAATCAGTAAATCTGTTACTAGATGCTTGTAATGATGGGACAATAACCGAAGAACGATTAGCATATTCTGTAAAAAAGATTCTCCTTGCAAAGTATAAAGCAGGATTACATAACTATGAGCCTGTGGTTATGGAAAACCTTTATGAGGATTTGAATACCGTACAAGACACCACCCTTTATCAACGCGTAATGGAAGAGGCAATTACAGTAGTTCAAAATGAGAAGGAATCCTTGCCATTCAAAAATTTAGACAATAAAAAAATAGCCTATGTTGCTTTTGGTGATGATGATGGATCAGCTTTTTTAGAAGGGTTAAAGAACTATACTAATATCACTTTAGTAAAAGGGAAATCACTATCGGATTACCATAATAAATTAGACGGCTTTACCGATGTAATTATAGGATTGCATAAAAGAAATGATAATCCTTGGCGATCATATAAATTTAGTAGTGTTGAATTAACACTACTGCATGAATTATCTGAAAAGCACAATATTCATTTAGTTGTTTTTGCTAGTCCTTATGCTCTTTTAGAAGTGAATGCTAGTGGGTTAGAGAGTGTAACGGTAGCTTATCAAAATAGCTTGATAACACAAAGTGTGGCAGCACAAGTATTATTTGGTGCTGTAAAAGCAAAGGGGAAACTGCCAGTTAGTGCTGGAAAATATTTTCCAGCAGGACATGGAATTACTACCAAGACAATGAAACGTTTAGGCTACGGAACACCAGAAAGTGTTGGGATTAATGGCCAAACTTTAAGGAGAATTGATTCTGTAGTTGCCTATGGATTAAAAGAAAAAATGATGCCAGGTGCTCAAATTGCAATAGCACGCGGTGGAAAGATAATCTATCAAAAAAGCTATGGAGCACATCGATATAATTCTAACAGATTAGTTCAAAATGATGATATTTACGATTTAGCATCGCTCACCAAAATCCTAGCAACCTTGCCGATGGTTATGAAATTGGTAGACAATGAAGTTATCACTTTAGATACACGACTAGATGAGATGCTACCTGAGTATAAAAACACAGATAAAGGAGGCATAAAGCTTATTGATTTATTAACTCACTATAACCGTTTACAGCCTTGGATTCCGTTTTATAGAGAAACCCTGGATAAAAAAACAAATCGACCGGATGCTAAGTATTACCAGACGAACCCTTCTCAAAAGTTCGATGCGGTTGTAGCCAATAATCTATATATGCGAAGCGATTATAAGGATTCAATATATCAGCGTATTTTGGAAAGTGATTTGCGCCCTGTAAAAAGCTATAGATACAGTGATTTACCTTTTTATTTACTTCAAAAATACATTGAAGAGTATTATGACGATAGCTTAGATCATTTAGTCGAAAAGTATTTTTATGATAAACTAGGAGCGAATAATCTAACTTATTTACCATTAACCAAGTTTACTAAGGAGCAAATACCACCTACAGAAGATGATAATTATTTCCGCTATCAAGAAGTTCATGGTCATGTCCATGATCAAGGAGCTGCCATTATGGGAGGAGTAGCTGGACATGCTGGGTTGTTTGGCAATGCCCATGACATAGTCAAAATGATGCAGATGTATATTTGGGAAGGAACTTATGGGGATACTAAGTTTATAAATTCCGATACTTTTCAACAGTTTAACACCTGTTATTATTGCGATCAAGATGTACGACGAGGAATTGGATTCGACAAACCACAACTAGGTGATGTAGGGCCTACGTGTGGCTGTGTGTCAATGACAAGCTTTGGCCATAGTGGATTTACAGGAACCTTTGCTTGGGCCGATCCAGAAGAGGATATAGTATATGTGTTTTTATCCAACAGAACCTATCCTGATGCAGAAAATGGGAAGCTTATTCAAAATAACTTGCGAAGCAATATTCAAGCTATAATTTATGAATCAATAGAAGATTCTTTTGTACATTAGACCTATGAAAATAGCAGTGGTATGTTATCCCACATTTGGGGGAAGTGGTGTGGTGGCAACCGAATTAGGAATTGCACTAGCAGAGAAAGGACATGAAATTCATTTTGTTACTTATAAACAGCCAGTACGTTTAGAGTATCTGTCTGAGAACATCTTCTTTCACGAGGTTAATGTTCCTAAATATCCGTTGTTTCATTACCAGCCCTATGAGCTAGCATTATCTAGCAAATTGGTTGACACCATTAAAAAACATAAAATAGAGCTATTACATGTACATTACGCTATTCCACATGCTTATGCTGGATATATGGCAAAGCAGATGTTGAAAGAAGAAGGAATTGATTTGCCTATGGTAACCACCCTACATGGAACAGATATTACCCTAGTCGGAAGTCATCCATTTTATAAGCCAGCTGTTACCTTTAGCATGAATAAAAGCGATGCAATTACTTCGGTATCAGAAAACTTAAAAGAAGATATTCTTCGTTTATTCGATGTGAAGAGAGAAGTACATGTAATTCCAAACTTTATAGATTTAGAACGACATAGCCAAAGACGACTAAACAATGATTGCTATCGAAGTAGAATGGCAACGGAGGATGAGCGCATAATTACTCATATAAGTAATTTACGTCCTGTAAAACGCTTAGTCGATGTGATAGAAGTATTCGATAAGGTTCAAAAGGAGTTGCCTGCAAAGCTAATCATAATAGGTGAGGGGCCAGACAAACAAAAAGCCGAAGAGCTATGTGCAAAGAAAGGAATAGAGAATAAAGTTATTTTCTTAGGAAATAGTTTAGAGATAAACGAAATATTAAGTTTCTCTGACTTGTTTATTCTTCCTTCTGAAAAAGAGAGCTTTGGTCTATCAGCCTTAGAAGCAATGGCATCTGGCGTTCCTGTAATATCAACAAATGCAGGTGGATTACCAGAAGTTAATGTAAACGGCGTAAGCGGTTTTCTTAGCGATATAGGCGATACGGAGAGCATGGCAAAAAATGCATTGAAAATTTTAAGCACAGACAAAACTTTAAATCAGTTTAAAGCAAATGCAGTAAAAGCCGCTGAGAAGTTCTCTATTAACAAAATTGTACCTCTGTACGAAAACCTTTATATAGAGTGTATAGAATCCTTTAAAAATGTAAAAACAAACAAAAAATGAGATTATTAAGTTTATTAGCAGTTCCCTTATTAGCCACCATGATTAGTTTGCAATCATGCAATACTGTAAAAACAATTCCTATGGAAGATATAGAAGTTCTTTCCGAAAGCCATTATAGTCAATTTACCGATACACAAAACTTGGTAGTAAAAAGTGATGCTGGTTTACAGTCTATTTACGATCGTATTGCTACTAAAGAAGCCACACCACAGATAAATTGGAATAAAAACCAAGTCGTTTTACTAGCTATGGGACAGCGAAATACTGGAGGATATAGTATAGCTGTAGATAAGGTGGTATATGGGAAATCAGAAATATTGGTATATTATGAAACTAAGGGACCTAAGCCAGGAGATATGGTAACACAAGCTCTTACCGCACCGTATGCGCTGTTTACAATAGCCAATAAAAAAGATTTGCCAGTGGTTTTTAAGGAAGTAAATGAATAAATTATACTCTAAGTATATAAAA
>Ga0209487_1001782_pt1 | contig 17852 bp, 14 predicted proteins | sample Poulit2012_FD_187524 | JGI IMG/M metagenome (GOLD analysis project Ga0209487, IMG submission 187524) | Agricultural soil microbial communities from Georgia to study Nitrogen management - Poultry litter 2012 (SPAdes) (version 2) | ecosystem: Environmental > Terrestrial > Soil > Agricultural land...
AGTCGTTGTGGGTACGCCTCGCCGAACTCACCGCGGACATTCAGCAATACCACCAGGACGACCTCGAGCAGGCCCTCACTACCCTGGACCGCGCAAGCCGGCGCCTGCCGGCCCGGTGCCGCTCGCTTCGCCGGCGCCTACGCATCGGCCGGCTCACCCGGTTGGGTTTCGCCGGCAAGTTCGCCATGTGCGTGCCCGAGATCGAGCAAATGCGTGGGGACCAGTCGTCGGACCACCCTGCCGGCGTGCAACTCGTGCCGGTATTGGCACTGGGGTACGCACAGCAGGGCCGGTTGCACGACGCGCTGCGGGTGTGCACCGAGGCGCTGACCGGTTGGCGCGAGGAGTTCAACGCCTTCCCCTGGGTACATGGTGAGATCCGGTCCGCCTGGTTTATGACGTGCCTGTGGCTAGGGGACATTCAAGCTGCGATCGAACCTCCTGGCGCCCGCCACGCCACGGCCCGGTACGACGAAGCAGTCAGCCAGACGGGCAGCGGACGGTACCGGGCGGCGCTTGGCCAGTGGAATCAAGCCATCCGGGAGTACCGTGGCGCACTCTCCAGATTCGCTGCCCGGGACCCCTCCGGAATGGCACCGCTGGCTTGGATCGGGCTGGCACAGGCGTGTGCGGCGGTGGGAGCCGACGACGACGCCCGAGCCGCGCGCGATCAGTACCTGTCCCTGGCCACCCGCACCACGCGGGCGGTGGAAACCGACTGCCGGCACAGCCTCGTGCAAGTAGCGATCGCGCTGGGCGAGGCCGATGCGCACGACCAGGCCTGCCGTCTGGTGGACTGGAGCGCGGACCAAGGACTATGGCTCGGCGCTCTGCGCGCAGCCCATCTGGCCCTATGCAGTGCCCGGAGCGCCGACCAGGAGGTCCTGCTGCGGGACTTGCAGAGACTGGCGTCCCGGGTGGACGGCCCGGTTCCGACCGCGCTGGTGGAGCATGGCCGGGCTCTGGTCAATGGGGACCCGGAGGTGTTGAGTTACCGGGTGAAAGAACTGGCCGAACTCGGGGTCTGGGTGCCTGTTGCGTCGCAACGGGTTCACCTCACCCCACGCCAGTGGGAAATCGCCAATCTTGTGACCCACGGGCTGTCGAACCGGCAGATCGCCGAGCGGCTGGTGCTGTCGGTGCGCACGGTGGACACGCATGTCGGACATATCTTCGCCAGGCTTTCAGTGCGCTCTCGTGCCGACCTGACCCGCGCGCTCACGCGTGCCCGGTGACCACATCAGGGGCGGGTGTGGATGGGCCGACCGGTGATGATCAGCCCATCCACTCGCTTCTTGGTCAGCCGACCTCGCGGCGCGCGTTCAGTACGGTGCCGGCCAGGGCCAACAACGCCGCCACCACCACGAGGGCGACCACGTCGCCGGGCCCGGTCAGCGGTAACCTGCCGCCTTCAGCCCGATCGCCGTTCGACGCGGCGTTGTTCGCAGCATCGTCGTCCGCCGGTGCCGGAGATTCGGTCACCGTCAGTTCCACCTCATTGCTGTCGGAGCCGGCGAAGTCCTCTGCTCCGGAGTAGGTGGCCTGCACCAAGTACGTACCCGCCTGCATGCCGTTGACGTCGAGGTCCAGGCGCGCGGGACTGCTGAGTTCCACCGGCTCGCCGACAGTCTGCCCGTCAAGGAGGAACTGCACCGTGCCGGTGGGCGTGCCGCGGGCAGGTTCGACCGCGTTCACCTCGGCGGTCAGTTGAACGGTATCGCCGGAACTGACGTTGGTGGAGTCCAGCGAGAGGGCCGTGCTGGTCTGTCCTGGAGCCACCGTGTGGGTGTACGCCGGTGAACTGGCCTCGTGGTGGCCGTGGTCGCCGTCGTAATGGACGATGACCTCTCGGTCTCCCACCCTCAGGTCCGAGACCGGCAGCACCGCTACGCCGTCGAGAAGGTCCACCGGGGCGCCGGCAACCTCCCCGTCCACCTCAAACGTCACCTGCCCCGTGGGCACCGCCCGGGAATCGTGCGTGGGGACGACGCTCGCCGTCAGCACCGTCTCCTGCCCGACCAGCGATGGCTGCGGCTCGCTCCCAGCAGTGACACTGACTTCGGCCGGGGTAACCTGCACCGGCACCTCGTCGGATTGCGCGGGCCGCACCTCATCGTTACCGGAGTAGACGGCCGTGATCATGACCTCGCCGACCTGCAGGTCCGCCACGTCCAGTTGGGCTACGCCGCTCGTAGCGGTCTGCTGCAGCACGACCATCTCCGACTGCGGGAGATCGCCCGCCGGCTCCGGTGTGACACCAGTTGTGCCCAAGGAGACGTCCCCCGCGAAGAACTCCACTTCCCCGTGCACTGGCGCCGCACCGGGCTCAACCACGCTCACCTCCGCCGTCATCCGCACCACCTGTCCGAACCGGGAGTCCGCCGGGTCGACGTCGAGCGTGACGGCTGCCTCCGCACGCTCCACCGCGTGCAGATGCTCGGCGCTGGTCGATGGGCGCAGGTCGTCGTCACCCAAGTACTCCGCCCTGACCTGGCTAGCGCCTACGGGGATCTGGGCCGTCGTCAGGACCGCCGTGTGCTCCTGTACCTGTCGGGCTTCACCAACGGGTTGGTCATCGACGTAGAACTGGACATGACCGCTTGGTTCGGCCTGGGCCGGGAAGCTCGCCTGTATGTCAGCGGTCAGGGTCACTTCCTGCCCGCGCACGCTCGGGTTCGGTTCCGAGGCGACCTCGGTGACGGTCTCACCGCGTTCGACCCTCAGCGTTCGGGCGACGGCCGCGGAGTCGCGGAACTGCGGAGTACCCAGGTAAGTCGCGCTGATCTCCTGCGACCCAGCCCCACCCGCGGCGAACTGCAGGGTGGCCACGCCGTCGATGACGGCCGCCGTGCCCAGCACGTCCCCGTCCCGGCTGAACTCCACCTCACCGCTGATCTGCCCGGAGGCCGGGCTGACGGCGGCGACGGTCGCCGTCGCAGTCACTTGCTGGCCCACGACGGCACTCTGCGGCTGCATCTGCAGGCTCGTGGTGGTCGCCCCCGGATTGACCGTGATCTGGAGGGTGCCCGTAGAACTGTGGAAGTCACCGGTGGACGGCGTGTACTCCGCGCGGACCTGGTGGGAGCCGACGCCGAGCCGGATGGCCTGGAAGGTCGCCCGGCCATCGACCAGCGTGCCGCTGTCCAACAGTTCGCCGCCCTGGTAGAGGTCCACCCGACCCACCGGGGTGTCGGAGGTGTCGTTGTTACTGACGGTCACCGAGTAGGTAACCGGTTGGCCGTAGACGGACTCGATCGGATCGGCCGTCAGGTCAGTCACGGTAGCGAAGGTGGGGTCATAGGTGATGCGTACGTACCCATCCCCGCGCTCGGTGTGGGTGGACAAGGTGGCGTCAAGCCCGGGAGAGACATAGGACGTGCCGCCCCCTCCCCCGCCGCCGCCGGCGCCGCCCACCTTGCTGCCCTCGCCGCCGCTGCCGCCGCGGTAGCCACCGCCTCCGCCACCGCCGCCACCGCCGCTGGAACTGTCCCCGGCGTTGCCGCCTTCGGTGCCGTGGCCGCTCGTGACGGCCCCGGCTGACCCGCCCGCACCGCCACCGGCACAGATACCGAATGCGTCGAACCCGTCCATCCATGCGTTCCCGCCATGGCCGCCGTAGCAGCCCGCAAAACCGGCGCCGCGGCCTCCGCCACCGCCGCCGCCGCCCGCGACGATCAGTTGGTCCCCGGCAACGACGGCGCTCGCACCGCCGCCACCCCCGCCGGCCTTGGCGGCCAACGACCCGGTGTTTCCGTCCCCGCCGTCGCGGTACCCCCGCCCGCCCGTACCGGGCTCGTGCCGGCTACCCACGGGACCCCCCTCCCAGGAACCGAAGAACCGAATAACCTCACCCGGGGTAACGTCCAGGGTTGCCGTCACCCGCCCGCCCCCGCCGCCGGCGCCGTCGCCGGTCAAGGGCATCCCGACGATCGGGATCTCCAGAATGTCCCCGCCGCCACCGCTGGCACCGACGACCTCCACTTCGATGGAGTGCACCCCTGGCGGTACGGTCCAGTTCGTTCCGCTGGGACTCCAGAAGGTGTGGGTGACCTCGTCAGCGTGCGCGGCGCTGCCCAGGCCGACCACTCCGGCCGCGACCAGCGCGGCAGTCGCCGTAGCCGCACCGAGCCGTCTGGCGACGGTCCTGGGGCCGGCGAACGACGTTGTACTGAAGGTAGCCATGCGGAACTCTCCCCGATACCGAAACGGATGCCGGGCCCGGAGTGGCCCGAACATCTGCACGCTAAGGAGTCCCGCCCCCGTCCACATCGGTAAGTGCTACGTATCTTCGGTTGCTGCTGTGCGTATTCACCGGCAGCACCACCCGGGAGCCGTCGAGCGTTCGGTCAGGTGTGCCGTTGTCGGTCGAGCCGCAGAGTCGGCGAGGCATTTCGGGGACCATGGGACGCGCCGGGCCGTCTCTGTCTTAGGGCTGAGTTGTCAGGGACATTGCCCCGTCTGCGCCGCCTGCCGGCACGGCATCCGGTCTCGATAAGTGAGAGGATCGATCCATGCGACTTACTGTTTATCTTGCCGGTGAAATCCACTCGGACTGGCGCCAGGAGCTCATCGAGAAAGTCCAGGCGAAGGGGCTCGACCTCGACTTCGTGCACCCCCAGTTGGTCCATGACCGGTCGGACAGCGTCGGTGAGGACATCCAAGGTCCCCAGCCCAACGCCTACTTCCGCGACCTGGCTGCCTCCGACGTCAACAACTTCCGAACCGAAGTGCTGATGCAGAAGGCGGACATCGTGATCGCGCTCTTCGGGGAGAAGTATCGGCAGTGGAATACCGCGATGGACCTGAGCGCGGCGATCACCATGGGTAAGCCCACCATCATGATCCGCCCCGAGGAGTTCATCCACCCTCTCAAGGAACTCTCTCGGAAGACCAACGTCACCGTCGCCACTGTCGACCAGGCCGTTGAGGTGCTGGCGTACGTCTACGAGTAGGCGCCAGACTTTCCGCGCGACGCGCTTTCCCCGACGATGCGGCTTGGCCGTGGCGACCTGCTCCCGGAGGTGATGCGGGTTGCCACGGCGGTGCCCTCCCCCAGGCGATGCGGCTTGGCCGTAGCGATGCCCAACCCAGGCGATGCGGCTTGGCCGTAGCGATGCCCAACCCAGGCGATGCGGCTTGCCGTGGGCGGATAACAGCCTGCCCGCAACCACTTACCCGGACGGTGCCCATCCGCCCTTGACGGCGGCGGAACATCGTACTCGCGGGATATCGATTTCTCGTTTCAACTGCTCCTTGCTCACGCGCGAAGGCCGTGCATAACATTCTGATAACGGCCGACGGGCACCACCGCCGACCCGTCCTGTCCTCGGGGGACCAAGCCCACTGCTGGAGCAATTTATGGGAACAGCGTTCGCCTACCCTGTCACGCCCGTGAGTCCGACGAAGTCGTTGGGCTCAACATTTTTGGCACTGATAGCCAGAGAACTTCAGACCAGCGCGCAATCCAGCGCGTCCGACCATGTGGGCGTGATCATGGCCGACCTTCGCTATTGGCCTGACTTGACTCCCGGCCTGCGCCGGACCGTCATGAATGACATCACCAGCAGATTGCGAGGCGCGCTCCCGGCGCGTGTGCACATCGGCCGCGACGGGTACCGGATCAAGATCGTGGCCAGCGGATCCGTCCTTGACCTGGCCGCCTACGCCGACCGCGCCCGCCTGTGCTTGCGGAGGTTACGGCGGATGGTGGGGACGGCCGCTTTTGAGTTCGACCTGGCGCTGGCCGTGGCAGCAGCCGGTGAGTCCGCTGAGGAATTAACCAGTCGTGCCCAGGCGATGCTGTCGCCGCTGTGAACCCGCTCCTGACGTAGCCGCAGGTGCTGTCGAGGGGGGCACCATCCGCTGAGCAGCGAGCGTTGAGCGGCCAGCTGCGGGCCTGCCCTGAACAACAGGCGCGAGGCCGATCGCGGTCATGGTGAGCGAGGGGCTCCCCGCCGGCCGCGCCGCCAGAACTGCCACCACCGGTCCCGGCGGACGGGCCCATCCATGCCGACACCGTCCGGAACGGCAGTTGCGGGCTGGTCAGAGAATGATGCGCTTTGCTGTTCGGCGGCCGCGGAGCCGCCGGGGTCCCTCACCGACGGGTCGGGGGCCGCGGAAGGTGTAGGAGGCTGGGCGCGGGCGGCGCGCCACCCGGCCACGATTTCCTCAACCGGCGCTGGCGCGACCGGGATCACCGGGCCGCTGGGTGCACGGATCCACTCCGCCACACGTTGGTTCACTTCGCTGACCCGGGCGCGAACTGACTCCTCATCGGGAAGGTCACGCACGGCGTCAGGCAGCCCGGCAATTTCCCTGCGTAGTTGCAGGGCCGGGGGCAGCAGAACGTCAGGTGGTACCTCTTCCGCACGGATCTTCTGCTTGACCCACCAGTCCTCTTCCAGCGGCTTGTCGATCCCGGGCAGTGGCTTACCGGTCCCCGGGAGGTTGTCGAACTCTCCGCGCTCCTCGGCCTCACGGATCAACCGGTCCACCCAACTGTGGATCGGTACGCCGCCGGGAATGCGTTCGACCATCGGGTTGATTCTGCCTTGTCCGGCCGCGTCGATTCCACCGCAGGGCCATCGGGTGCCTCAGGAGCGCCGGCCGGCGGCCATGAAGGGTCCGGAGAACAGGGCCAGGCCGAGTACGAACCCGAAGTCGTACCAGTTGCCGTTGTTGTCGACCTCGTAGATGCTCACCGAATCTGTGAACAGCGAGATGATGAACGTTACGGGCAGGATGATCCCGTGCCACAGACCCAGCCAGAAGCCTGCACCTTCAGGCATTTGCGCCGGGTTGGCACCCGCGGCGCAGGCGCTGAGGGTGAGCAACACGAGGAGTATCAGACCAGCAACGCTCAGGGCCGCCGGGCGTTTGTTCATGAGGCTTCCTTCCTAGAAGCTGCACGCACTCCGAAGACGATGAGCAGCACGCCGGCGGCGATGAGCACCCCGCCGCCCACGACCGCTGCGATACCAACGGGCTGGATCCACGGCAGCGCGGCCCCCGCGGCGATGCTCCCGTGCACGCCGGCTTGCCCGTCGGGCGACATCACTACGACGACGAATCGGCCCGGTTCGGCCGGCAGCACCAACTCCACCTCGCCGGTACCGCTGGCCGAATCAATCCAGATCCCCGCCTCACCCGGCGGCATCGCAGGCGGCCCGCCGGGGATGTCGCGCTCGAAGAGCGTGCTGGTGCGCTCGGTACGCGCCACTCCCTGAAGGTACGTGGCAGCGTCGTCGGCTTGGGCCACCCCTAAGAACAGTTCATCCTGCCCGGCCACCTGCAACCAGATATCGCCGACGACCTCATCGACATCCCCGCCCTGCAGTTCCAGTTCATCACTGACCACCGCATACCCCAGGGAATCCACCTCCCACGTCGGAGTCGTCAGGAACCCCTCCTGACGCGCCGTCGCCTGGCCCACCAGGAGCGCAATCCCACCGCCCAGGGACAACAGCCCCAGCACCAGCAGCACCGCCCCGACGACGACACTGACCACCCGGCCGGGCGTCCAGGAGGCCGATGCTCCCGGCGCCTGTGAGGCTGCTCCGGCAGCCAGCGGCGCCGATCCAGGCCCAGGCGACGCCGACCCTGGCCCCGGCGGTGCCGGTCCTGGCCCCGGGGGTTCCGATCCAGGAGCCGGCTGCCCGGAGCCAGCAGGCGCCTCATACGGCGGTGCGCTGCCGGCGTGCACCGGCGCAGGCGAAGCGGCGGCAGCCGTAGGATCCGGCGCCCCGGGCGGCCCCGGACTCGGTCCGGCTGGTTCCGGGCCGCCCTGGTCCAGGCGGAACGGCGGGTAGGCATCGGTCAGCAGACCCGCGTAAGCCACCACCCGAAACACCCACCGGTTCAACCCCACCAGGAGGCGGTACAGCCCCTGGGGGTAGGAACCGGTGAAGAGCAGCGCGACACCCACGAAAAACACCAGCAGGGCGATCAACCCGCCCTCCCACATCCACTGCAAACCATCAACCTGCCGCGCCGCCCGCGCCCCTGCACCGAGGAAGAAGACCAGCAGCAGATAGTGCGGCAATGCCAGCAGCCACCACTTGATCAGCACCAGACCCCGGGACAACCGCGCCGGGTGGTCCACCTGCAACCCCGCCGGGTAGGTCTGATCGTCGGCGAGGCTGAACGGCGGGTACCGATCGGTGCCGAGCGCGCTATAGGCGTAATACCCCACCCGCCAACTCCACCGCAGCACGCCGACGTTGAAATCAAACACGCCCCGCGGATAGCGGCCGGTAATCAGCACTGCGAAGAACGCGAATACCATCAACACCCACGCCGCGATCCACAGCCCGATCAGGATCAGCACATGCGGGATCACCAACACCCACTTGACCAGCCAAAGCCACCGCGAGGGGCGATCCGGGCCCGCCCAGGCATACAACCGCGCAGGATGTTCCGGTGTGTCCCTGACATCTATATCCATCACGAAGCCCTCTTCGCCGAAGTCCTATTGCCCCGACCTGGTTCCCGTCGTAGGCCCTACTCACGCTCGACGGCGGGTCACTGCTCAACGCAGCAGCCGGATCCTCTTGTGCTCCATCGCCGAAATGTCGTCGGACGTGGCGCGGAGTAATTTGTCGGCCAGTTCCCGCAGGGCGCGGGCGGCGGCGAGTTCTTCACCGATCTCCGGAACGTCCTCATCCTCTGGTTTCAGTCGAGCCCGGCCGTAGCCCTCCAAGGTGTCACCTGCGGTGGTTGTCAGGACTGCGTGTGCAGCGGTGACGTGCCCTTCCTGCTCCACGCCGCCGACTGAGAAGAGGTCGATCGATACTTTCCAGGTGTGGGTCATGGCTTTCTCCTTTCCAGAACCTCAACGGACTGTTGGCACCACACGGGTTGCACCCCGTCGTCTCGGGCGGGGCGTGCGCGAGCGCCGGGACTCTTGGAGGCGGGGCGAACTCGGATAGGCCCGTGGGGAACGAGCCAAAGGCGGGCGCATCCGCGGCAAGGGGCCGGTGCGTCCGCCATGGCACGACGGCGGAGGCGCGGCTGGGAATGACGTCAGAGGGCACATGGTGGCATCCCCGCCCGACTGCATCGTCGACTCTTCGGCGAACCCTGCCCATGGCCACCATGTGGACCGCCTTCTTTGGGTTGGGTACATGATCCGCCGCCGCGGGCACCCAGACAAGGGTTGGTCGGTTATTTCCTGGCTGCGCGTGTTGCTAAGTCTTGACGCGCTTCTTGCTGCGGGTCGACATTTAGGGGTATGCCAGCGCACGCGGCCAGGTGCGGGCGGTCGCGCACTGTTGGTGGCGCTGGATCACCACCTCCTATGGCAACCGGATCCAAGGACTAACAATGTCGCGAGTTCGTATCGACCTGAATATCTCCCTGGACGGTTTCGCCACCACGACCGACCAGACACCCGAGCAGCCGTTCGGTGCCGACTGGGCACGACTGACCGCCGCCTACGTGGCCACCCGCACCTTCCGACGCCGGGTTCTGGGAGACGAGACCGGCGCCGGGACGACCGGAATTGACGATGAGTTCGCCGCCCGTTACTTCGAGAATCTGGGCGCCGAAATCATGGGGGCCGCCATGTTCGGTCTGCATGCCCATGGCGATGATCCGGACTGGAAAGGTTGGTGGGGGGATAACCCGCCCTTCGGGGTACCGGTCTTCGTCCTCACCCACCAGCCGCGTCCGTCCATTGCGATGGCCGGCGGCACCACCTTCCATTTCCGCGACGCCGACCCGCTGGAAGTTCTGCGGGAGGCGACCACTGCTGCGGGTGGCAAGGATGTGCGCATCGGCGGCGGAGCCACGACCGCGCGTACCTACTTGCAGGCGGGTCTGGTGGATGAGTTGCACGTGGCGATCGTCCCGATCTTGCTGGGTCGAGGCGTGCGACTCTGGGACGACTTGCGCGGCCTGGAGAACGACTATCAGGTCGTCGTGGTCACCGCCCCGAGCAACGTGACCCACGTCAGTTTCACTCGAGACTGACACGGTTATCGTCCCGGGCCCGTGGAGCCTTGGGTTCATCCACGGCAACGGCGAAGGACTGCCGGAGGAGGTCACGGCACCGTCCGGGTGGGGAACTGCGGGTTGGTCAGAAAGTGATGCGCTTTGCTGCGGCATCTGCCGCTTTTCCAACCATGCGGATCGAGAACGGCGCCCCGGTGCACCCGAGACGCTACTCGACCCTGACATCGACGCCAACGCCCTCAACTGGGCCCAGAACACCGACAAGGCCCGAAACCGCGGCCGACAATTCGGTTGGCAAAGGTTCGAGCCTCGTGCGCGAGGTGGAGCTAGCGGGATTCGAACCCGCGACCTTCTCGTTGCGAACGAGACGCGCTACCAACTGCGCCATAGCCCCAGGGGCGCACCTAGGTTAGCACTGCCCACACCGCCGATTACAAGCAGATGGACCGGACCTGACGGTGACCTCGGTTACTCCCCGCTGGTTCCGGAACCATGGGGCCCTGCGCTACCGCACGGCCGCTACCGCACCGCCGTGCCGCGGATCAAGGGCACCTGCAGTCCGAACACGCCCCGCGCCGTCGTCTCTATGTAATCGACACGGGTGAAGTCCGCGCCCTTGAGGATCTCACCGGTGTGCTGATCCGGCCTGCACTGCGCGAACGGAACCCGGGTCCAAACGTGTTGGAGGCGCCGAGTCCTGGTGCCGGCAGGTGCGGCCACGTGTTCGAGGAACACGAAAGTCGCACCGGGCCGTAGCACTCGTCGGATCTCAGCCAGGGCGGCTCGGACGTCGCGGACCGAGCAGAGCACGAACGTGCCCGCCACAGCATCGACGCTGGCATCGGCTAATGGAATTTCTTCGGCACCGGCGGCGTGGAGACGTACCGAGCGGCCCAACTGGCGAGCCCGTCGTCTGATCGCGCGATGCTTGCTGCCGGCGGGTTCGATGCCGACCCATTCGGCCTCGGGGTGATAGTGGGGCAGGTTCACTCCGCGTCCGGGGCCGATCTCCAGGATGCGCCCACGCAACGGAGCCACGAGGGACTGTCTATCCAGCAGCTTCTGTGCCGCACCTGTCTGTACGCCGTCCATCTACGCCTCATCCACCTGCACGCCCGTCCCCTCTTACACCGTAAGGGCAACGGTAGTCGTACAGTGTAAGAGTGGTCAATGCGCGTGCCCCGCTGAGTCGGTTGAAGATCGTGACGGTCGCGATCGACATGATCGACGCCCACGGGCTGGAGTCGTTCTCCATCCGCAGCCTGGGGGCCGAACTGGGTGTGGCACCGATGACCCTGTACTGGCATGTGGGAACGAAAGATGAGCTGCTGGCCCTCGTGCTCGATGAGTTGATCGGGCGCGTGGCCGTCCCCGAGCCGGGCGGGCACTGGACCGACCGGGTCGCTGCCCTGCTGCGAGACCTGCGTCGTGTCTACCTTCGCCATCCGCAGGCGGCTCCGCTGTTATCGACCAGACCCGCCACGGGGCCGAACGCGTTGGACCGCACCGAAGCGCTGGTGGGCGAACTGCGATCGGCCGGATTCGATGACGCCCAGGTGCCGCTCATTTACCGGACGCTGCTGAACTACACCACCGGGTCCGCCCAAGCCGAGTGCACCGCGACCAGCAGCGGTACCCAGCCCGAGGGCCATTCGGACGCCGAGGGCCAATCCCGTAGCCCGGACCTCGCAGCCACCCATCCCCACCTGGCCGCAATCCTGCCGGGATTCACCCCGAGCACCCCCGGGGAGTCTTTCGAGTTCGGCTTGGCGCGCCTGCTCGAGGCTCTCGCACCGCTGGCAGATCGGTGAGTTCATCCCCCGCCCCAGCCCGCGCATGATCGCCCTGGTCCGCAACGTCGGGCGGGCTGGTCCGAGTTATTGTCCGACGGCGCGACGGCGTTCCAGCACCGACTGCAGATCGATCTTGGGATGATCCGGAACGCCGGCGCTGCCCTGCCCGGGCACGCCCGGGACGCTCAGCCCCTCGGCGCCGGCGGCATCGGCCAACTCTCCGGCACCGGTCGCCGCTACCGGCTGCTCGGCGGCCTCGTCACGGGATGACGCCTCGGAACGCTGCTCCTCACGGCTTCCCGGCTGCTCGCCCCGGATGTGGGCTTGCTGGGCATTTTGCCCCTGGCGGTCGCGGCCCTCGGTGTCCCGGCCCTCGGCGTCCCGGGCTTGGGCGCGGGCCTCTTCTTGCTCGGCGAGCATCTGTGCCTCGGTGGCGGGCGGGGCCTGGGGGTCCAGCCGTTCGCGGATGGCCTGCTCCACCTCGGCCAAGGTCACTTGACGTTCCTCTGTGGCCGTAGCGGGCGCGGGCTCCGGTTCCCACGTGGGCGGCTCGTATGCCCGCACCGTCCGTCGCGGGGCCGGTGCCTTCAGCGTGTAGGTGGGTTTGGGCACCGGCACCGGTGTCCAACCCTCCTCCCGTTCGCCGCCCTCTCCGGCTCGGGTCTCGGCCCCGGCTTGGGCGGGGTCCACCGAAATGCGCAGGCTGCCGGTACGTTCGGCCACCGGCGTGCGCACCGGGCCGGTGGTGGCTCTGGCGGTGTCTTCGGTTATCCCGGCGCTGCCAGCCGACTCTCGTGCCTCGGGTACCGAGGTGCTGCTGTGCTCACCCGAGCGGCGGGCGTGCCGCATCTGCCCGGTCTTGCTCGTCGTCGTGCCCTCCTCGCCGGTCTTTGCGTCGTGGCGAGGCCGGTCCGGTCCAAGGGCGACCCGCTCCCGAGCCTCAGCGCGAGCGGCTCGCACGGCGGCCCGACGGCCGGCCACCGTGGCGGCGAGCAGTAACGCAGTGGCTGCGATCGCGGGGGCGATCGGGAACGTGGTCGCGGCGAAGAGCACCCAGAACGTGAGGCTGAGCGCGAGGAGCCCGAGCAGCAGCACTCGACGACGACGGGCAGCGGCGGCTCGCCGGCTCGCGGCGGCGGCACGGGCGGCGCGTTGGGCGGCGGCTTGACGGGCTGCGGCGGCGCTTCCAGGTGCGGGCGGTTGGGGCTGACGGTCCATCGGGGCCTCCACTTGGCCTGCGCGTGGGGTGTGTAGGTAGACCCTCGCGGTGCTGTCGTACCGGGGCGGGGTGTCTCCGGCTCTGGCCAGGACCCGCAGTCCGGTGGAGAACCGGTCGTCCACGCGAGCATCGGACACAACCTGTCGGGACCGGATCATGGTGGGCAGCATGTAGCACAAAAACGCCAGCGCGATGGCCAGCAGGACGAACCCGGCGACGCTGTCGATCTGTGGGGTGCTCACGCTCCTGACGGTAGAACCGCAGGCCAGGTGATGCATCCACCTGCTGCGGCGTGTCGGTGCTGGCAGGCGCAACTGCGCTGTGCAAGCCCGTTGCGCACGGGTTTCCGGCCACTCGCGAGCCCGCCGGGGCCGCCGGACGGTGCCCACCCGCTTCCTGCGGCCCCCGGTGCCGGCGGTGTCAAGCCCAGCGGCGTCAGGTGCCGCGGAGTCGGTCCAGCATGGATCCGCTCACCTCTTCGGCGGTGATCGCGAAACTACGGTGGTCACGCCACTGCCCCTGGATGTGCAGGTACCGCTGCCGCAGGCCCTCCTCGCGCAGGCCGAGTTTCTGCGGCACCCGCAAACTCGCGGCGTTCTCCGGGCGCACGTTGATCTCCAGCCGGTGCAACCCCAGGGGGCCGAACCCGTAATCGATCGCCAGCGCTACTGCTCGGGGCATCAGCCCGCGCCCGGCCACGTGCTCGGAGATCCAGTACCCGATGTGGGCCGAGTGCAGCGAACCGCGCATCACGCCGGCGATGCTGACCTGTCCCACCAGGTCCTGGCGCCATTGCAGCACGAACGAATACGCGCTGTCCGTGCGGGCCTGGCGGTGCTGATGGCGTACGTATTGGCCGAACGTCATCGGCACTGCGGCACCGGCGGGGTTGGTCGCCTCCCACGGGGTGAGCCATTCGGTGTTCGCCTGCCGTACCCGCTGCCACGCCGCCCGGTCGCGGTAGCGCATCGGGCGCAGCAGCAGGTCTCCGTCGCGAACCTCCGGAGGCACCATGCCGGCCCCGGGGCTGCCCTGCGCCATGGTCAGTTGTCCAGGACCATCGCCGCCAGCCGGTCCCCGGCAGCCACGTGGCCCACGTCCTGGGGCACCACGGCCAACGCGTTCGCCTTGGCCATCGACGTCAGCAGCATCGGGTCCCCGGTGGGCGCGGCACGGTAGCCCTCTTCGGGGGTGCCGGTGAGCAACACCGGCACGAACTGGCGCCGTTCCAGCGGGGAGGACCAGCCCTGGGTGACCGCTGCGGTGACCGTGGGCCGATACAGGTCGCCGTGCCCGGCCATCGACAGCAGCGCCGGGCGCACGAACACCTCGTATCCGATCTGGGCCGCCACCGGATCCCCGGGCAGGCACACGATCGGGGTGCCCTCCCCGATCTGGCCGACGCCGAACTGCCGGCCCGGTGCGATCGCCACATTGTCAAACCGCACCGTGCCCAGCGGGGAGAGCACGTCCTTGACGGTGTCGTGAGCGCCGGCGGACAGGCCGCCGGTGGTGATGATCAGATCCGCTCGCACCAGTTGGTCCTCCAACACCTCCCGTAGTTGGGTGCGCTCATCGGGCACCGCCGCCACCCGGAAAGTGGACCCGCCGGCGTCCTGCACCGCGGTGGCAAGGGCATGACCGTTGGCGTCATACACCTCTCCGGGGCTGATCTGCCTTCCCGGTTCCACCAGTTCATCGCCCACCGACACCAGCACCACCCTGGGTCGCGGATGCACGCTCACCCGCGACCTCCCGATGCCCGCCAGCAACGCGATCTGCCGGGCTCCGATGCGCTCCCCGGCGTGCAGGGCCACCTGGTCGGCGCGCAGGTCGGCGCCCTGGGCGCGGGTGTTGGCACCAGGGCTCACCTGGGCGCGCACGTCCACCGTCGCCATGCCCCGGTCGGTGCGTTCCAACGGCACGACGGCGTCCGCCCCCACCGGCATCGGCGCACCGGAGGCGATGTGCACCGCGGTCAACGCGACCAAGCGGTGGGACTCCCGGTCCCCGGCGCGCACCTCATCGAGCACCCGCAGATTCACCGGCCGCTGCGGGTTGGCCCCGGCCACGTCCACCGAACGCACCGCGTACCCGTCGATGGTGGCCACATCCCGCGCGGGCAGGTCAGCGGGGGCGATGACGTCCTCAGCCAGGATGCAGCCCACGGCGTCCGCGAGCACCACGTGCAGCGGCGGTAACGGCTGTAATAAATCCAACACCGCCTGTAGGTGCGTCGATACGGGCTTCATGCCTGCCGGATCCGCTTAGATGCCATGGAGGAAGAGTAACGGGACGCACCCGTCGTCAAGTAATGAGATGGTGGAGCCATGTGGTCAGTGTCGAACACTCTGCCCGCGGGCGTGGACCTGGAGGTCGAGGACGCCAAGACCTTACTTCGGGAGGCGATCCGGGCCCATCGGCAGAAGCGCTCCGCGAAGGAGTGTGACCGCGCCGCCGCCCAGATCGCCGAACACGTCGATGCGTTGCTGGACGGGGTGCGATGCGCCTCGGTGTACGCCTCACGCCGGTTCGAGCCGGGCACGCAGGTGGTGACCGAGCGAATGCACCAACGGGGCATCAAGATTCTCATGCCGGTGCTCGGTGAAGGTCTGCGGCGGGACTGGGCGACCTATGAGCCCGGGGAGACGCTGGAGGTCCGCGCCCCGGGACGACCCCCGGAACCGGAAGGGCCCTACCTGGGTGAGGACGCCATCAAGGAAGCTGACCTGGTGCTGGTGCCGGCGCTGGCGGTGGATGAGCACGGGTGCCGGCTGGGCCAGGGCGGGGGCTGGTACGACCGCGTGCTCAGCCACGCCGCACCCACCGCGCCGATCTACGCGTTGCTCTACGACGATGAGATCAGCGACCGTTCGCTGCCGCGCGCCGACCACGACCGCTCGGTGCACGGCGTCATCACCCCCTCCGGGGTGCGCACGCTGGCCTGACCCCGCTCACCCCCTCCGGGGTGCGCACGCCGGCCCCACCCCTCTCACCCCCTCCGGGGGTGCAGGCTGCCTGTGGCTTCCGCGCTTCCCGGTCAAATACCCGCCGAGCGGGGAGATGATCAGGCCAGCAGGAGAACTCGGCGGTCAGAGAGGCGGGATCAGGGTGAGGGTGTCCTGCTCGTGTTCCTCCACCGCGGCGCGGGTGTAGCGCCAGGGGAACGTCTCGCCCTCGGCCCAGGCCTCGAACTGATCGTCGTAGGTTCCGGCCGCCGGGTGCCCGGAGTTGCCGGTGAAGGACACCCACGTGGAGGCGTCGAAGTCAGCCATGTCCACCACCATGCGCATCGACGGCACGGTGGTGACCGTGAAGTCGGGGTAGCCGTCCTGCCAGGCCGAGGCATCCCATCCGGTGGCGTTGACGATCGAGGACCCCCCGCCCACCTCCCGGGCGCTGGGGTTGACCAGAGCCCGGATCGGCTGAGGCGCTTCCTCGCCGAGGATCGGATGCAGCGGCGCCGCTTGGTGCAACCTGCCCCACTGCCACGTCTCCGGATCCTTGCCCAGGCTCACGGTCAATTGCTCCCGAGCGCTGACCAGCGCCATGGAGAGGATCTCGTCACGCTGTTCCACCACGGTGAGCGTGGCCCGGTTGTCCCACCACTCGCTGGTCTCGTCCTCCAGCAGCCCGCTGACCACCTCCAACCAGCGGCTGCCGCCACTGGGACGCTCGGTCACCGGCATCTGGTCCCAGAACGTCAGGTTCAGCAGGTTCGCCCACACCGAGGCGAAGTACGCCGCCGCCGGGGAGTCGGGACTGTTGTGGTAGTCCCAATCGTCCAGGAGTTTCACCGCCTCGGCCACGAACGGGTCCTCGATCTCCACCTGCAGCAGCACCGGGACGAGGATCTCAGCGTAGGCGTTGTAATCGTCCAGGAAGATCTCATTCATGTCCGCCACGGTGAACGGCTCACCGGCTTCGATCTGGGCGGTGATGAGGTCCCGGATGCGTTGGGAGCGATAGCCGTAGTCGAAGTCCGCACCCAGGAACGGCTCCCGGCCCGGCCCGAGGACCGACTGGTTGGCCGCGACGATGAACCCCTCCTCGGGGTTGAGGTCCGCCGGCATGTCCTCCGGTTCCACGAAGCCCTGCCAATCGAACCGGGAGTCCCAACCCAGCCGGGGCCAGGTCCCGTCGGCCGGCACCGGGGAGTCCCGCACCTCGTCGCGCACCGGGATGGTGCCGGGAGCCTGGTAGCCGATATCGCCTTCGGTGGTGGCGAACACGATGTTCTGGCTGGGCACCTCGAACAGCGCTGCGGCGGCGGCGATGTCCTCGGCGTCGGCCGCGGTGTTGATCGCGAAGATCGCCTCCGCGGTGCGGCCAGGTTGCAGCGCGGTCCAGGACAGGGCCACTCCATACCCGGCCAGGCCCATCGGCGGGGCGTCCTCCGGCAACGGGGTGTCGGCCGCTTCGCGGGTGTGGGCGATGGCATCGGAGATGATCGGCCCGTGCCGGGTGGACCGGACCGTGATGGCCACGTCCTCCCCGCCGTTGACCACGATCACCTCGCGGCGTTGCACCAACGGGTGGCGTTCATCGTCCTGCAAATAGGTGCCGTCGGGATAGATGCGTTCGAGGAAGAAGTCCGAGACGTCCGCGCCCAGGTTCGTCAGCCCCCAGGCCAGATGGTCGTTGTGGCCGATCACCACGCCGGGAAGTCCGGCGAAGGAGAAGCCGGCGACGGCGAACGGGCACTCGGTAGACACCTCCACGCAGTGCAGCCCCACCTGATACCAAATGCCAGGCGCCGAGGCGCCCAGGTGCGGATCATTGGCGAGCAGGGGCATGCCGGTCTCGGTGTGCTCGCCGCTCACCACCCAGGAGTTCGAACCGATCCCATCCCCCTCCCCCAAGGCGTTCGGCACGGCCGCCAGTGCGGT
>Ga0209487_1001783_pt1 | contig 17851 bp, 14 predicted proteins | sample Poulit2012_FD_187524 | JGI IMG/M metagenome (GOLD analysis project Ga0209487, IMG submission 187524) | Agricultural soil microbial communities from Georgia to study Nitrogen management - Poultry litter 2012 (SPAdes) (version 2) | ecosystem: Environmental > Terrestrial > Soil > Agricultural land...
AACAAGGAATCACGTACACGGAATTTAGTTATATGCTTTTACAATCGCTTGATTTCTTAAAGCTATATGAACAAGAAAATTGTACGCTGCAAATTGGGGGCAGTGATCAGTGGGGGAATATTACAGCGGGAATGGAGTTTATTCGCCGTTCAACAGGTGAGGGTGACGATGGTAAAGTATATGGATTGACCGTCCCATTAATTACCAAGGCAGATGGTAGTAAATTTGGTAAAACAGCAGGGGGAGCGATATGGTTAGATCCAGAAAAAACAACGCCTTATGAATTTTATCAGTTTTGGCTAAATACAGATGACCGTGATGTTATCAAGTTTCTAAAATACTTTACCTTTCTTGATCACGCGGAATTAGCTAGATTAGAACAAGAATCAAGCACGAATCCTGGTGATCGGGTTGCACAACGGCGATTAGCCGAAGAAATGACGCAGGCCGTACATAGTGAGCAAGCGTTACAGCAAGCCCAAAAAATATCGGAGTCCTTATTCAGTGGAAATATAAAGGACTTATCAGTCGCGGATGTTGAGCAAGGGTTTAAGGATGTACCGACGTTCGATACAGAGAAAGATGATGTTAGTTTATTGGATTTATTAGTCTCTGCCTCTATTTCACCATCACGGCGACAAGCACGTGAAGATATTACCAATGGGGCGATTTATTTAAATGGTGATCGAACCCAAGATCTGCAGTATACATTAACAAAAGGCGATCGGATTGACGATCAACTAGCGATCATTCGACGAGGGAAAAGGAATTACTTTATCATTCGATTTAATTAAATCGAATGTCATTAAACGAATAAAAATGGCACAGCTTATTTGTGCCATTTTTATTTATCCTTATTGCTCTGACCTCAAGATTTCCTTCTCACATGGCAAGCATTCTTTCGACAACTCCTTTTTGCAAGCTACGAATCGCACTTCAATTCCACCACTATCCCTAACAATATCGGTATTCTGCTAGCCAACAATCTGCCTTGTTTACTTTTATGAGGCGATACGTTATTATATACGAATAGCGACAATCATTATCTATGTTAACCGCTCTATACGGATCGTTGAATATAATGAACTGAAAAATGGAGGTGATTTACATGCAAATGAAAACAGGAGTTGAACAGGCGGTATATGCTATTCTTTTACTTCATTTGTTGCCAGAGAGGGCGGTATTACCGGGAGAGGCAATTAGTGAACAATTGGGTACATCACCATCCTATTTTCAAAAAATACTACGGAAATTAGTTCGAGCGGATTTAATTTCCTCTGTGCCTGGGGTAAAAGGCGGTTTTAAATTAATGAAAAAAGCGGAGGATATTCGAGTATACGATATTTACCTTGCGATAGAGGGGCAACAGTCCATCTATTCTTCGAGTGGTATTTTTGATGATATGTTTGAATTGGAAGAAGAAAATAAATGCTGCTTGTTAACAGATTTAATGGAAGAAGCTGAATCTGTTTGGAAAACGGTACTGAAGCGTGAAACAATAGCGTCATTATTAAGTGAGCTTCATACAGATCGTTTTCAAGAAGAGGTTGAACTCGTACAGGAGTTAATTCAGGAAAAAGCGGTTCTATAGGTAAGGGGGAGGGGGATCGATAATGGATAAGTTTCAGTCACATCAAGGTTTTGCAAGCACGTTTAAAGAAAACAAATTAACGCTTGGATTTCTATTCCCATTGGAGTCGTATTCAGGCGATTTCCCAAAAATGGACGTAGAGGAGCAAATCACACTTGTAAAAATGGTGGAAGATTTAGGATTCGCTTCTTTATTTGTCAGGGACACTCCATTATATGATCCCAATTTTGGCGATGCAGGAATGATGCACGATCCATTCATGTTGCTTTCTTATATAACAGCATATACTACTAAAATTGCGCTTGGCACATCGAGTATCGTCACGACATTACGTCATCCACTTCACACCGCAAAATCAGCGGCCACTTTGGATAGAATGTCACAGCAACGATTTCTATTCGGTACGGCAACAGGGGATCGTCCGATTGAATTTCCCGCATTTAAAGTGGAGTATGATGATCGGGTGGAATTATATCAGGAGTCGATCGCTGTCATGAGGCAAGCATGGAAAGAACCTTTCCCCAACATTCAGACGAGTAGAGTTGGTATGACCGAGGGCGATCTGGTTCCAAAACCAGGTTTAGCTGATATTCCTATTTTAGGTACGGGATTCTCAGGTCAAACAGTCGAATGGTTGGCGGAACATACGGATGGTTGGATGTTTTATGCACAAGAAGCCAATCGACAGGAGGAACTGATCAATCGTTGGCGCAATGCGGCCGGCAGATTTAAACCATTTGTACAGCCTCTCGTGCTTGATTTAGCGGAGAATCCGTATACGGCCCCAAACCCGGTTCCCATCAAAGTAGGGTTTAGATCTGGTCATAAGTTTTTAATTGATTATCTCCATGCCCTACAAGAGATTGGCGTTAATCATGTCATGTTTGGCTTGAAATATGGCTCCAGGCCTGCAGAAGAAGTGATTCAGGAAATAGGGGAATATGTATTACCTCATTTTCCAACTATAAATCAATGAAAAGAGGAGAAAACGTGATAAAAGGTTTAGATCGAATTAATGAATTATGGAGAATTCAACAAGAAGAAGGATTAACAAGCAGTGAAAAGGAAGAGCAAAAGGTATTGCGTGAAAACCATTTACGGCAAATTCGCGGACAGGTCCTCGATACCTTTTCCGGACTGACCGTACTCGATCCACTTGGAAAAGACGTTACACCTGAAAAACTTCGTAAAGAACAAGAAGGAACCAACGGTAAAACAGATTAAAAGACAGTTATTGAAGGAGAGAAAGTTAATGAGATTAAGTGTATTAGATCAAGCACCAATTACAAAAGGAAATACGGCAGCAGATGCGTTGAAAAAGGCGGAAGAGCTGGCAATCTTGGCAGATGAATTAGGCTATTATCGCATGTGGATGGCAGAACATCATGGAACAGATGCTTTCGCAAGTTCGGCCCCCGAAATTACCGTAGCCCATTTGGGAGCAAAAACTAAAAACATTCGAATTGGTACGGGTGGCATCATGATGATGCATTATTCACCATTAAAAATGGCCGAAGTCTTTAAAACGCTAAGTGCCTTTTCACCGGGACGAATAGATTATGGTGTTGGCCGTGCTCCAGGAGGGGATAACTTCTCGATTTATGCCTTATCTGAGGGACGGGAGCCGATGGTGCACAATATGTATGAAAAGTTTGATACAACATTAGAGTTAATCAATGATGTCGTACCATCCGATCGTTTGTACAATAAAAATATTGCTACACCAGCCCAAATTGTATTACCAGAAGCGTGGCTATTAGGTTCGAGTGGAAATAGCGCACGACAAGCGGGACAGAGAGGTGTAGGTTATTCTTTTGCCCAGTTTTTCAACGGTGAAATGACCAGGGAGATATTAGATACGTATAGAAACAGCTTTCAACCTTCTGCATTTATGGAGAAACCGGAAATTAATGTCTGTTATATGGTTACAACAGCTGAAACAAAAGAAGAGGCGGAGTTTGAAGCACTCCCACAAGATATTTCGCGTCTATTGCTGATGAAAGGGCAGATGGCACAAACGCTAACACCTGAAGAAGCGCAAAATTACCCGTTAACTGAAATGGATCGCATGTCCATCAAGAATAACCGTAAATTGCACTTAGTCGGATCAGCTAAAGAAATCGCTGTGTTGCTTCAGGAAGAAAAAGAACAATATGGATTTGATGAAGCCATGATTTGCAGCATTCCACACGCGCAAGAAAAGCGTTTAAATGTGTATCGTCTATTAGCGAAAGAATTGTTTTAGATTTTAATTCTCCTTGATGGGAGACTTTTTTCGGGCCTAACCTATAAAAGGACGTGAAAATGAGCGTCAACAATTCATTCCCAATGGATTGTTGGCGCTCATGGGCTCAATATGCTTCGCATTGTTTATGAGGGATCTCAAATTCAAAGAAGCGCCTCAGTCTTGAATGCTTTTGCTGTATCTATTCGGATCTACGTATTTTCCTAGAGTATAAGAATAAAATTTATGTTTCTTTATAAATAAAGTAATCGAAGTCAGCATACAGATTTTGCCCTGAAGTATCCTGACATTGCAAGCCTACAAAGGCACCCGTGAAAAACCCGCCACCATGTATATAATCGTCTGACAGCTTATAGGAATATAATTCAACGGGAATGATTATCCAATTACTGCCATCAAATGAATAGAGATATTGATAGATATTCGTTTTTACATCAACACGTAAATAAACATAATCAAGATGTTCTGGAATAACGATTTCCTGCCCCTTTAAAGGTTGGTCAAATAAGAAATTATCACAAGTTATTAACTCTAGTATTTTTCCCTTTGATTCATTCCATGTTAGCTGAAGTGCGGTCCAGTTCTTTGTGTTATAGTAGTTCACTAAGCCCGCCCCTTGTTGGAATGTATTCGGGTTAAAGGCCACCTTTGTTTCAGCAATAAAATTAAAGTGTTGCCAACGTCTTGCTATATGCGCCTGTGTGAACTTGGATGTTAATGATTCTTTTCCATAAAGTCGCAAATGACCAGGGTTGTCTTTAAGGGAAACGATATTCTCACCCAATGGAATTCGTAATGATTGGAAATGGTGATTGAGTATCTTTGAATCGAAGTCATCTTTTTCATCAAAATCCTTTTCCCAGATTACTTCCTGAATGTTCGGTCCTTCTATTTCAAGTGAGGGCTGATTGCCTCCGACAACATACGGCCAATCACCTCTCCATTCCAGACGTTGGATAGCTGTTTCCCTTCCTAGCGGACAATATCCTCTGTCACTCAGAACCGGTTGATCGTTCTGTGGGAGTGGTCTTCCGGTTAAATGTACGAGGAACCACTCGTTCGTATGGGTCTGAACAATGGAAGCATGTCCAGCTTTTTGAAGTGGGTTCCGTGGATTCGGCCACGATGAAATTAGCGGGTTGTCTGGATGTACTTCATAGGGTCCTTTTAATTTTTTAGAACGTGCGATCGTTGCTGCATGTTCATATTTTGTCCCACCCTCTGCAGTTAATAAATAATAATAACCATTCCATCGATATACATGAGGAGCTTCTGTTAACTTTATGTCTGTTCCTTCAAAAATAATCTCAGGTGTTCCAATTAATTGTTGCCGTTCATAATCATATTCCTGAAGGACAATCCCGTGAAAATTATGATTGTCTACACGGTGGTCCCAAAGCATATTAAGTAAATACTTCTTTCCATTTTCCTCGTGAAATAGAGACGGATCAAATCCTGAACTGTTTAGGTGAACAGGATCAGACCATTTCCCATCTATCGTATCAGATGTAGTAAGGTAGTTATGGCAATCTTTCCATTGACCGTTTACAACCTTCACATCTGTATATATTAACCAGAACTTCCCATCATTATAAGATAGTTGTGGTGCCCATACCCCACCAGAATCAGGGTTTCCCATCATGTTTAACTGACTAAGACGATTTAGGGGTCTGGAGATAAGCCGCCAATTTTTTAAATCCTTGGAGTGGTATATACCCACACCTGGAAACCATTCGAAAGTAGAAACAGCAATATAATAATCTTCATCTACACGGCAAATACTTGGATCTGGATTGAAGCCCGTTAATATAGGGTTTTGAATGATTGTCATTTTTTATCCACCTTTTTTAGAAGTAAGTTTATTTTCTTCAATATGGGAATGCGCTTACATAGGAACGGTTACTATTTTACCGCCTCGTAAAGTAACATGCTTCTTTATCTTAATGAATTTCATAATACCGGTTTAGTGCAACACCGCCACAACATATAGTTTCGTTAAACCGTTCTTAACTAGATAATGTATCGATGTTGCCAGTTTTGGTAATTATGAAATTCATTCATCTGTATGCTATCTTCAAATCTTTCTCTATGATTAGAAGATAGCCTTATTGAGAATTTGTATCATGTCGTACGCTTAGGTTGTGTATCATTTTTTAAGAAGGCTTCACTCACATATGCTGCTACTCCCAGGGCAGCGGAATGGGTTGAAAGCTCAGAAAAATTAATTTGTAAATCTCTTTTCTGGAACCATAGGGTTTGATTATGGATTCGTTTGTTCAGAGGTTCCTGAATCCACTTTTTAGCTGAAGCCATCCGATTACCGATAATTACTTGTTGTGGATTAAAAGTATTAATAATATTATTAATACCTACACCTAAATAATCGCCGATTTGCTCGAATAGTTTTATCGTTTCTTTATCACCATTTTCCGCTAGTTTGTATAAACTCTCATAGGAGGTTTGGGGATTGGAAGAATTAGTGATACCTTGCTGGAATGCACTTTTAAGCAGAGCTTGCTCGGAAGCATATAGTTCCCAACAACCATCATTTCCACATCTGCATTTAATTCCATTTACTTCAATTGTCATGTGCCCTAATTCTCCTGAAAAGCCATTATTGCCTTTATATATATGCCCATTCAATATAAGGCCTACGCCAATACCCATCCCTACACTGACATAGATGATATTATCAAAGTCTTTTCCTACCCCAAAGCACTTTTCCCCATGAGCGCCTGCATTTGCTTCATTTTCAATAATGACGGGCAGGTTATATCTTTCCTGTAAAACAGCTTTTAAATTAATGTTTTTCCAATCTAGGTTAGGCGCAAGCAAAATTTCTCCGTCCTTACTTACGGTACCTGGAGCGCCAATTCCAATACCTACAATACCATATGCACTTTTAGGTGAGTGTTTAATCAGATGATCGATCGTGAAAAAAAGTTCTTTTCTAATTTCTTCATAGGATAGATCAGAAAAATATACTACTTTTTCTTCTATATTATTGCCTTCGAGGTCCGTTAGAATCCCAAGAATATAGTTAACACCCAGATCAATGCCGACTGAAAATCCAGCGGTTTTATTAAAATTCAATATTAGCGGTCTTCTTCCACCACTCGATTTACCTGGACCAGATTCGTTAATTAACTGTTCATCTAATAATTCGCTTACTAAAGAAGAAACCGTACCTTTATTCAATCCGGTTAAACGGGCAACATTTGTACGCGAAATAGGGGATGCGCGCATAATTTTTTCAAGCACTAAAGATTTGTTTTCTTTTTTTACAACATGCTGGTTCCATGTTTGTGATGATTTCATAGAATTTCTCAGCTCTTTCTCTATTTTTATCTAGTGTATCATTTTATAATATAAACACAAACTTTGTTTATCCACTAGACAAACGATGTTTTGTTTGGTAATCTAAAAATTAAGAGAGGCAGAATGAATGAATTTCATAATTACCAAAACGAGCAACATCGATACAGTATATAGTTAAGAACGGTTTAACGAAACTATATGTTGTAGTGAAGTGGCACTAAATCGGTATTATGAAATCCATTAGAATGATCAAAAAATAAAACAATGGGGGTTTCATTATGAAAATTAAGAAGGCGGTTGCAATTATATTTGTAACCTTTGTATCTGTTTTGTTAGTGGCTGGCTGTTCTTCAGGTGATGAAAGTACAAGTGAGGGTGGTGATCAGACAACTGTAGAATTTATGCATTTATGGCCGGAAGGAAGTTCAAAACAGCACAATAAGATTGTAAGCGATATCATTGCGGATTTTGAAGAGGAAAATCCAACTGTCAAAATTGATCTTGAAGTATTGAGTAATGAACAGTATAAGGACAAATTAAAAGTACTATCGACTTCCGATGAATTACCTGATGTAGGGATGACATGGGCTGCTGGTTTTTTAAAGCCTTATGTTAACGGTAATAAATTTGCCACATTAGATGACATTCTAGAGGAGGATTTAAAAGATAGCTTTGTATCCGGAACTGCGGAAGCATATGAAATTGAGGGAGACACGTATGGTTTACCGCTAGAGTTAAATATTGCAACTGTATTTTACAATCAAGCAATCTTTGATGAATATGATTTGAAAGAGCCGGAAACATTTGAAGAATTGGAAGAGGTCGTGAAAACGTTAAAGGATAATGGGGTTGCTCCAATTGCACTGGGTAATAAAGACCGTTGGACAGGTTCACTTTGGTATATGTATCTTGCGGATAGGATCGGGGGGGCGGATGTACTAAATAAGGCGATTGATAGATCTGGCTCATTTGAAGATCCAGCCTTAATAGGGGCAGCTGAAAAGGTCCAGAACCTTGTTGATCTAGATGCATTTGTAAAAGGGTTTAATGGACTATCAGACGAAGAAGCGAAAAGCATGTTCATGAGCGAGCAGGCAGCTATGTATTTAATCGCAACGTGGGATTTACCTAACTATACTACTAACGAGGATGTACCACAGGAATTTAGAGACTCTGTTGATTACTTTAACTTCCCTACAGTGGATGGCAAGGGAGATATGAACAGTTTTGTTGGTGGTCCTGGAGTTGGATTATTTGTTGCGGAAGATTCAGATGTGAAAGATGAAGCGAAAGAATTTGTATCCTTTTTTGTACAGGAGTGGGGAGACAAGTCCGTAACTGATGCCGGTGTTATCCCTGCAACAAAGGTGGATGCTGAATCATTGGATCTACCGCAAATGTATGTAGATGTTTTGAATGATCTAAGTGAAGCAAGCAATATAACTTTATTCGCCGATGTACAAATGAGTGCAGATGTAGCAGAAGTTCACCTCGATATGATTCAGTCTCTCTTTGGTGAAGAATCGACACCTGAGGATTTCGTGAAAGAACATGAGGACGCGCTCACAGCTGAAGAGTAAAAAAACGTAATTAATCATGTCAACAAAATAAGAAGAGGACAGCTTCTAACAAGGACAGTTCTCTTCTACTGTTACAGTAAATGGAGGTGTATTGTTATGAATAAGGTAATGTCGAATAAGTGGATCATTGCATTGTACATTCTTCCGGGACTACTATTGATTACAGTACTTATATTTATTCCATTAATCCTCTCAGCCTATTACGGTTTAATGAAGTGGGATGGGATTGGCGCAATGGAGTTTATTGGCTTAGAGAATTATATCAATGCGATTCAAGATGCCAAGTTTTGGGAAAGTGCATTTCATTCCTTTTTATTGGCGCTGTTTTCAACATTAAGTCTGGTGATCTATCTAGCGATTTCAATAATATTGGCTTCAAAAATAAAAGGAGCAGACATATTAAGAAAGCTATATTTGATTCCAATGCTTTTGTCCTCCGTTGCGATCGCGCAACTTTGGATTAAAATATTTAACCCAACTAATGGAATGTTAAACAGTATTTTATTAGGAATAGGAGTTGAGAATCCACCTGCATGGTTGGCAGAGCCGTCGATCGTTCTATATGCAATATTCATTCCGATCTTATGGCAATATGCAGGATTTTATATTTTGATCTATTATGCTGCATTAAAAAATATACCAGAATCATTAATAGAGGCTGCACGAATTGATGGTGCTACACCATTTCAAGTGGCATATAAAATAAAATTGCCCTTGATTATGGGAGTTGTAAAGATAACGATTGTCTTAGCGATCGTTGGTTCATTAAAATACTTTGACTTGATTTATGTAATGACTGGTGGCGGACCGAATGGGGCTAGTGAAGTTATGGCATCTTATATGTATAAACTTGCTTTTGCGAGCAACGACTTTGGTTATGGAAGTGCAATCGGATTCCTATTATTGATCATCACCTTAATTGTCACTGTAATTGTAAGGAAAGCCACAGCTACTAAGGAAGAAATTCAATATTAAAAGGAGGTTCATATTATGGCGCGCATCGGTTATGTTTTACTTTATGTATGTCTAGGAATAGTAGCTGTTTTCCAAGTATTCCCTATCATTTGGCTATTCTTTTTCTCATTAAAAGATAATAGTGAAATCTTTACTGGATCTCCTTTTGCCTTACCATCGGAATTCAGATGGGAGAATTATATAAAGGTTTGGGAAGGTGGAATAGGTGGGTATTTTTGGAATAGTATTTGGATAACGGGTGTAGCAATTATTTTCACTGTTTTATTAGCCAGTATGGCTACTTTTGCGATTACAAGAATGCGATGGAAGTTAAGTGGTCCGGTGTTAGGTTTATTTATGGTTGGTTTGATGATACCAATACATTCCGCGATCATTCCATTGTTTAGTATGTTTCTAAATGTACATTTAATCGATAATCCTTGGTCGATTGTTATTACGTATACTGCTTATAATTTACCGATTACGATGATGATTTTACTAGGGTTTTATTACACATTACCGCGAGAAATAGAAGAGGCAGCAATTATTGATGGTTGTTCCGTTCATCGAATGTTTTTTCAAGTTATATTACCAATGACCATGCCAGTAATGTCAACAACAGTGATCATTAATATGATTTATAACTGGAATGAATTTGTGTTTGTTAATACATTTATTAGTTCGGATAAATATAAAACATTAACAGTAGGTATTCAGAACTTTATTGGGCAGTATATGACAGATTGGGGTGCAATTGGGGCGACGCTAATTATTAGTGTCTTACCAATCTTGGTTGCTTTCATATTCTTTAGTAATAAAGTTGTGGAAGGTATTTCTGCTAGTGCGGTAAAAGGTTAATTTAAAGTCGCTTTCATTTTTGATGTGGAGGTGGCTTCTAGCTACTTGTTTCCTTTTTGTTTGTTTTGTACGTTGTCAAAGGCGTTTAGGGCCAACCACATCGTGATAAAGGCATAAATGCTACCGCCGAATAAAAAGGCCAAGGCAGGAAGTAACTTCATAATGTAATAACAGGAAATAAGACATATTATAATAATAAAGCTGTTGAGTGGATTTACTAACATGATCAAAAAGGAATTTTTAATCAGTTGAATAACTGTGAGATCGTAATTTACAAAGGCTGGAAAAATATAAAAAAGAAACAAAGTAAATAAAAACATGAATGCAAACAATGGAATATATGTCCAAGTTAAAACTTCATTCAAATTCGTACTTATGAAAAATATATCAATTGTAATAAAAGCGACTATCAATACAATAAAAGCACCCAATCGATTGCTCTTCCAAAAGTCTTTTTTGTAATATTTCCAAAATCCAGTAAGAAGGGGATCTTCGTTATTACCTTGCAGCCAGTCACGGATAATCGCAAACATGGCAGTAGTAGCAGGGAAAAAGCCAAGAAGAACCCCACCAATGATCGTAAAAAAAATCCATAATAGATTGATGTAGGCGAATCGTGTAACCCATTCCAATGTCTTGTATAGGGAACTGTTCATATATTTATCTCCTGTCTTTAAGAATAATATAAGTTTACCATAATTGTTCAAATATAAAAACTTTGTTCATCCAATAGACAAACTAAGAGTGGTTTGCTAGACTGTAAGCAGTTACATATAAATTAGGAGGTTTGACAATGGCTTATTTTAACAACATAAACAAAATCAATTACGAAGGTGCAACATCAACAAATCCATTTGCATTTAAATTTTACAATCCAGAGGAAAAAGTTGCGGGTAAAACGATGGAGGAGACCTTGCGATTTGGTGCCGCATATTGGCATACGTTTACAATGGATGGTTCAGATCCTTTTGGTGCTGCAACAATGGAGCGCCCATGGGATCAATATACGGGGATGGATTTAGCGAAGGCGAGGGTAGAAGCTGCTTTTGAATTCTTTGGGAAATTGAATGTACCATTTTTTTGCTTCCATGATGTTGATATCGCTCCGGAAGGAAGTAGTTTAAAAGAAACGAACAAAAATTTGGATACGATCGTAGATATGATTAAAGCATATATGAAAGATAGCAAAACAAAGTTACTTTGGAATACGGCAAACAATTTTACACATCCACGATTTATTCATGGTGCAGCTTCATCGAATAGTGCGGATGTTTTTGCATATTCCGCAGCGAAAGTAAAAAAAGGATTGGAAGTTGGAAAAGAGTTAGGTGCAGAAAATTATGTGTTCTGGGGTGGCCGTGAAGGATATGAAACACTGCTAAACACAGATATGAAACTTGAAATGGATAACCTAGGACGTTTCTTCCATATGGCTGTTGACTATGCAAAGGAAATCGGATTTGATGCGCAGTTTTTAATTGAACCAAAACCGAAAGAACCAACAACACACCAATATGATTTTGACGTAGCTACCGGCTTTGCCTTCTTACAGAACTATGATCTGCACAATCATTTTAAATTTAATATTGAAGCAAATCATGCAACACTAGCAGGACATACGTTTGAACACGAATTACGTTATGCGCGTATTCATAATATGCTCGGTTCAGTTGATGCGAACCAAGGTGACCCATTATTAGGTTGGGATACGGATGAGTTCCCAACAGATTTACATGCTACGACACTCGCAATGTATGAAATTATTATGAACGGTGGACTTGGTCGGGGTGGATTAAACTTCGATGCGAAGGTAAGGAGGGGATCATTTAAATTGGATGACCTATTCCATGCACATATTGCAGGCATGGATAGTTTTGCAATCGGTCTTAAAGTGGCACAAAAGCTAGTGGATGATAACGTGTTCGAGACAATTCTAGATGATCGTTATCAGAGTTATACAGAGGGTGTTGGATTGGATATTGTTCAAGGGAAAGCGGATTTTCATAAACTTGAAGCACATGCTTTAGGATTAACTAAAATTCAACATCAATCTGGTCAAATGGAAAGAATCAAAGCAACGTTAAATCAGTATTTGATGAATGCTTATGCAGGGGAATAGAGGTGCGGATATGAAATATGTAATAGGTGTTGATTTAGGTACGAGCGCTGTTAAACTATTACTCGTTAATCAAGTTGGTGACGTTGTTCAGGAAGTAGAGAAATCCTATCCGCTCATTCAGGAGAAAACAGGATACAGTGAACAGGATCCAAAAGTATGGGTAGAGCAAACAGTTGCTGGCTTGTCTGATCTGATTAAAGACTTTGATGAAGATCCAAAAAAAATCGAAGGCATCAGTTTTTCGGGACAAATGCACGGACTTGTTTTATTGGATGAGCATCATGACGTGTTGCGAAATGCGATTCTATGGAATGACACACGTACAACTGAACAATGCCAGCAAATTTATGATCGTGTTGGGGAGGCACGCTTGTTGGACATTACGAAGAACCCAGCATTAGAAGGATTTACGCTGCCCAAACTACTATGGGTAAAAGAATATGAACCCGAAATATACGAAAAGGCACATAAGTTTGTATTGCCAAAGGATTATTTACGTTATAAACTAACAGGAAAATTACAGATGGAATACGCAGATGCCGCGGGAACGTTATTGTTCGATATGAATACTAGATCATGGAGTCGTGAGATCTGCGACGTATTGGACATTGATGTTAATCTTTGTCCTGAATTAATAGCATCCCATGATGAAGTAGGTGAAGTCACTTCAAAAGTTGCTAAAAGAACAGGCCTTGCGAAGGAAACACTCGTTATTGCTGGTGCCTCTGATAATGCATGTGGAGCAATTGGTTCCGGAATCTTAGCGCATGGAGAGACATTATGCAGTATTGGAACATCTGGTGTTGTATTATCTTATGAATCCAGTAGTGATAAAGATTTTAAAGGGAAGGTCCACTATTTTAATCATGGTGCACCTGATGCCTATTACACAATGGGTGTTACGTTGGCAGCAGGTTACAGCCTTAGTTGGTTTAAGAAAGTCTTTGCAGAAGATGAAACGTTTGAAGAATTACTATCCGAAGTAGGAACCGTTCCCGTGGGATCTAATGGACTGATCTTTACTCCCTACTTAATTGGTGAGAGAACGCCCCATGCCGATGCTTCGATTCGCGCAAGTTTCATTGGTATGGATGGCTCCCATCAAAGAAAAGACTTTGTTAGAGCAGTACTAGAAGGAATCACATTTTCATTGAATGAATCGATCGAAATATTCCGCGAACATGGCAAGGTTATTGATACAATTGTTTCTACGGGTGGAGGTACGAAAAACGAAGATTGGCTTCAGATGCAAGCGGACATTTTCGATGCTAAAATTATCAAGCTCTCAAGTGAACAAGGGGCAGGTATGGGAGCGGCGATGTTAGCAGCGTATGGAAGTGGTTGGTATGATTCATTACAGGAATGTGCTGAAGACTTTTTGCGAGTAGAGAAGGAGTATTTTCCAGATCCCCACAGTGTAAGAATATATAGAGAATTATTTGTTTTATACAAAGATATCTATAATCAAACGGAACAGATTAATACGAAATTACTAAAATACAGATCAAAGTAATAAATAAGTGGAATAGAAAAAGCTAACTCTTATGATTTGAAAATAATTAAATGCTAAGAGTTAGCTTTAAAATGAGTCATTTTCAGTACGATTAAAACTCCTTGTTCTGTCCACTATTTCTCGAGCTCGCTAAATAATAAGCATAGATCCAAGAAACAATTGGGATAATGAGGGCAATCCCTATCCCCGCACTAAATATCGTAATCATTTCAGCACTAAATATTTTCGAATTCACGACTTCGCCAAACGAATACGATAAGTCCTTAAACCAGATGAGCAATGCCATATAGCCACCAATAAAGGCAAAAAACAATGTATTCGTATTGGACCCTAAAATATCCTTGCCAATCGTCATTCCTGATGTAAATAATTCCCTTTTACTCATCGAAGGATTGTGATAATAAAGTTCATGCATGGGAGAAGTAATGGAAATTGCAATATCTGTCACAGCCCCAATGGTACTCATAATGATAACGGCAGCACCAATTTTAAAGAAATCAACGCCGAGATAAAGGGAGAAGATGCTGAGCTCATCAACCTCTTCCTCGCCGAATCCTTGAATCATCGCCTTTTTTGTGATGAGATAAATGAATAAGATTAACATGGTAATTGTAATGACAGTAGCAACAAAGGCAGCGATTGTTTTACTGTTCACTTTATTAATATAAAAAAGATTGATGCAGCTGATCCCCGTACAGGCTATGATGGTTAAGATGATCGGATTGACCTGAGGATCTAACATGATAAATACCGTCAGTAACACGACACCGAAGTTTAAAAACAAGGAAATAAATGACCGTGCCCCTATTTTTCCACCAATCAGGATCATCAATGCGAATAAAATGAGGGCCAATAATACTAATGTATTCATGATTTTGCCTTCTTTCGATTAATGAAAAAAATAGTCGTGTACAAACCGAGTGGTATTGTAATCACAATACCGATCCCACCCGATAGTGCGCGAGCAAACTCGAGCGAAAGATTGATGGAAAGTGTAAATCCTAATGGTGAATGATTTTTCAAATATAATATGAGCATGGGAATCGAACCACTTACATAAGCGAAAAATAGAATGTTCGTCATCGTACCCATAATGTCTTTTCCGATATCAATGCCCGACTCTTTCAGTGCTTTTGCCGATATTTGCGGGTTTTTTTGATAGAGTTCGAACATCGCCGCAGAAATTGAAATCGCAACATCCATAACGGCTCCTAATGATCCGATAAATAACCCCGCTAAAAATATGAGTTGATAGGGTCGTGTTAAAAATTGCATCTCTTCATAATAAAGCCCATTTTCAGAGGTAACCCACATTGCCAGATATGTAATCAGCAGCGTACCGAATGTTCCGAGTAGGGTGGCAATAATGGCGGCATATGTCTTTTCATTAAATCCATTCACAAGCAATAGCGAAATGATCGTAAATAAAATAACGGCTCCACCGGAAATCCACAATAGATTCATGCCCGTAGCTACATATAAATCCAACGCATATGATAATAGAATAATATTAACAGCTAAACTAATGCTGGCAAATAAACCTTGCTTTTTTCCAACGAGTAGTAAGATAATGATGAAAACCCATGCTACGATAACGATGTATTTATCACGCTTTACATTGGAGATGCTTCCTGTTAATGCTTCATTTTCTGCTTGTTGCTTATCAATCGAAATAAATACATCATTTCCCGTCTCATAGGACTGATCATAAGCACCCGAAGAGGAGTATTCATTTGTTAAATGAATGATACTCCCTTTGTTTTTTCCATTTTTGATTTCCGCTGTGAGATGCTGGATGAATAGTTTGTCCTCATTATCATACATATCCGTTACTGCAGTGGTCTCCTGTAAATCACTATGAATAACCTGGGCGATAGGTTGTTTATATAATGAATAATTATGATAGACAAAAATAATCGAGGCAATACAACAGAGAATGGTTGCGGTATACATAGCTAGTTGTTTAAAAGTGATTTCATTCCATTTTTTCCTGATCATATACACCTCAATTTTTTTGTTATCGATAGGCTAGCGTAATATTTTTATACTGCATGATGGACATAAGATACCAAGAATCATTTTAATGGTCAAGGAAAGGTCGTATATAAAAGCGTATCTGTATGGTACGATCGTATTAGATAAAACATTATCAACAAGGGTTTATACGAGAGGGGGGAGTCCGTTTTGTCAACGTTTTTAGGAGCACTTCTTATTATTAGCGTTATTTTTTATCTACATAAAAAAGGGATTATTAAAAATGCTAAATTCCCAATCATTCGATTCGCCTATCAATCTATTCCGACGAAAAGTAAGCTTGCTGTCTCGTACAAGTTGTACAATGGTGTAGACAAATATCCTTTTCAGGTAAAAAAAGGGGAAGATATAACTTTAAACTACCATGTTTCTGTTCGAAGCGGGTCGCTTATTTTGAAGTTTGTTAATGACACATATGTTGTATTTGAAGAAGAGTTTACGGCGGACCAGCAAGGGAGTTTCACATTCACCCCGAGTAGTCGCGTTCAAATCATTACCGTTATAGGAAACTTTACGAAAGGTGGATGCAATATTGAAATGATAGAGTCAACCACCCCCCACTAATTGCAAGAACCGCAATTTGAAGAGGACTTCTCGCCCTAGGTTATTAAATGATTCACGTATACTTGCAAAGCAATATTTTGAAACAAAAAGGGTTCTTTGTCAAATAGCGCTGGTGAAGAATTTTAAGTCGATGAATATTTAATTAAGTGGAACGATAACAATCAAAGCTTGCGCTCTTATTTCGCTGACTTGCACTACAGTCGACAGGCTTTCCGCGGGCACGGCCTCAGCCTCCTCGGAAGAAAACCACTTCCTCCGGGGTCTTCGGACTCGTGCTGTTCCCGCAGGAGTCCGTCGACTTCCGTTCCAGTCAGCTTAAAGAGTGGTAATTTCATTATTGCACACACTTCAATGTCTGTTTAAGCAGCGTTGGGGTGTGTTTCTTTATGTCCTGTATTGCATGTGACTTCTACAGGTTTTAGCTTGAAATGAAGCATGATTCGATTCTTAAAATTCGTGAAGTTTCTGTAGCCATATGCGACTCTATGAAGTACATTTATCTTGTTGTTGCTCCCTTCAATCCGTCCATTATTATATGGGTAAATAAAACTGTTTTTAATGTATGGAAGGTGTTTTCGTTACGTCTTTAAACTTGTTTTCATGTAGCTTGATATTAACAGTGCTACGTCTTTGTAATATGCTCTCTAATGCGCTGTAATCGCGATTCGTCATTGACTGCAAAAAAAATATACCACAATTCTTACAACATATAGGTTCGTAGGTCAACTTTCCGGTAACATATTAAAAAGTTTTTCCTTTTCGTATACCTTCTTTTACACAATTCTCTTCAAAGATAATATTTGCGTCTTGAATATCGAGTAGATTTCTTATATCATTAGAAATAGACAAGTGATTTCCCTCCGGAGTATGGTTTTCATCGACTTATATTCTACAGGGAAACTCACCTGTTTTCTAATGTAAAATGGAAAAAACGCTAGTGAATTTACGTCACGTTTCTCTGCGAGAGAGAAATGTGATTTTTTCTTCACCAACGTCATATATTGTACAACCCAAGTCGTAGGGGAATGGCCTACGACTTTTATTCTGTCTAGTCATGTATGAAGGTGTTATGATG
>Ga0209487_1001784_pt1 | contig 17848 bp, 8 predicted proteins | sample Poulit2012_FD_187524 | JGI IMG/M metagenome (GOLD analysis project Ga0209487, IMG submission 187524) | Agricultural soil microbial communities from Georgia to study Nitrogen management - Poultry litter 2012 (SPAdes) (version 2) | ecosystem: Environmental > Terrestrial > Soil > Agricultural land...
GACTTTACCAGCGCGCTGTCGGCGCTCGGGCTGCTTCCGCCCCGGAGCATACCCACAGCGGGGGTACGGACGGTGGACGTCGGACCGGCCTGCGGCCCGCAGCGTCGATGCGCCGGGCGGGAGGGACGGCGAAGGCTCGGAGCAGCGCGTGCTCCGGGCCTTGCGCAGGGGGTCAGCGGCGGATGCCGAGGGTGTCGCGGCCGTCGCCGTCCCAGTCGCCCACGAGGGTGGTGTCGGAGGCGCGACCGTAGACCAGCACGGTCTCGGCGTCACCCCCGCGCAGGGAGTTGCTGACGTAGTAGGTGCGGTCGCGGCGCACGGTCAGGCTGTCGGCGCGGTCTGCGTCCCAGTCGCCGACGTAGACGTCGTCACCGGCCCGCCCGTAGTGCAGCACGGTGTCGGCGTCGCCGCCGCGGATCGCGTTCTTCACGTGGTAGATCTTGCCGCGGCGCACGGTGAAGGTGTCGCGACCGTCGCCGTCCCAGTCGCCGACGAGGACGTCGTCGCCGCTGCGGCCGTAGCGGATCACCCGGTCGGCGTCACCGCCGGTGACGGAGTTCTTCACGTGGTAGGTCTTGCCGCGGCGCACGGCGAAGGTGTCGGTGCCGTCGCCGTCCCAGTCGCCGACGTAGACGCGGTCCCCGGCCCGGCCGTAGTTGATGACGCGGGTGGGCCCGCCGGTGCTGTTGGCGTCGCGGATGTAGAAGGTCTTGCCGATGCGGTAGGCCAGGGTGTCGGTGCCGTCCCCGTCCCAGTCGCCGACGTAGACACGTCCGGCCCGGTTCCCGTACTGGAGCACCCGGTCGGCGGCACCGGTGAAGCTGTTGCTCAGGTGGTACTCGCGGCCGGTGCCGCCGACGCCGCCGTCGTCGATGGAGCGGGTGCTGGAGCCGTCGTCGCCGGGGATCGTCGGGCGCGGCGCCGGCGCGGGCGAGGGCGACTCGCTGCCGGAGGAGGGCTCGCGGGACTCCTCGCCGCCGGAGGAGGAGCCCTTCTGGTCGGAGGCACGGGCGGCGGGCAGGTGCTGGGTGATCTCGCGGTCCATGATGGCGGCGAACTGCCGGCCGCGGCCGTGGCCGACGCCGGAGGGCCAGGTGGCGTCGGTGACGAAGCCGGCATCCGTGTACCAGCTGTAGCCGCCGCGGGCGCCCCACGAGTTTGTCGTGTACGCCTCGTCGGCGGTGCCGGTGTCGAAGGACACCACGGTCGATCGCCGGTACTCCTGCGAGAACGAGGCCTTCGTCGCGGGCGCGCCGCCGTAGGCGATCGCCACGGCCAGGTCGACGGAGTGCGCCTCGCCGTGGGCCGGGAGGAAGAAGCGGGTGGTCCACTGCGCGCCGGAGGAGTAGCCACCGATGACGACGCGGTCGAGGTCGATGTCGTACTGCGACGTGACCCGGGAGATGAGGTCGGAGGACCAGCGGGCCTTGCCCACGGCGTTGCGCGAGTCGTACCAGCAGTTGTCGGTGCCGTCGCAGCCGGGTGCCGGCGCTTCGGGCGTGAGGAGCAGCAGGTTGTGCTTGCGGGCCACCGCGACCAGTCCGGCGTCGCCGTCGGCGTCGAGCAGGTAGGTGCTGTTCGGGTTGTCCAGCCCGTAGCCCCCGGACCCGTCGGTGTAGACGAGCAGCCCGACCGGGCGCGACCAGTCCAGCCCGGCGGCGAAGATGTGGTAGTTCGACGTGAGACCGGCGGAGGTGAAGGACTGGTCCAGCCGGTTCGTCAGCGCGCCTCCTGCGCCGCCCGTCGATGCGGCGCTCGCCGGCGCGGCGACCCCCGCGACGACCAGACCGGTAGCGACGAGTGCGGTCACGCCGGCCTGCTTGATGCGTCGGTACACAAGAACCCCCCGATAGTTGACTGACGACGCGGTCGTCCCCACGCGTCGGCGGGGGGACGGCCCCTCGGCCACGGCCTGCGCGGACCCGGCGAGGACGACCGCATCCAGTGTCGGGCGAAAATGGCCACTTTGGAGACAACTGTCGTCGAGGTCACGTGTGGTGGGCCCCACACGGAATCCCGGCGAAGCGCTGGCACGCGCGTTGCCTGCCCGCTACCGTCGGCGTCAGGTGCACGTGTCACCGGCCGCCGGCGGCCGGTGTGGTGCGTCCGGAGCGCGGTCGTGGACGTCCGGCGTCCGGACGTAGCCGAGGCGTGCCGGCTGCGTGACGGGGGGTGCAGCGATGGCGCGGCGGTGCCGAGGTGGCCGACGATCCGGGCGCGCTCGCGCGCACGCGCCTCCCGCGACACCTGCCCGGCGGGTCCCGACGTCATGGCCCGTCCCCGGCGCGACGGGGGAGGTGAGGACCCTGGCTCGGACACGGCGATGACGCGTGTTGGGAAGAGGCGAGTGAGAGGGCAACGACGACCCATGGAAGTCAGCACAGAGACAGCGAGCGCCGTCCGTCGCGGACGGTTGCTCCTCGTGGCGGCCGCCGGAGCGGCACTGGTCGCCTCGCTGGTGGCCACCCCGCCGTCACAGGCGCAGGAGGGGCAGGTCACCGGCCTGACCGTCGAGCAGCAGCAGGGCTTTGCCACCCTGCGGTGGGATCCGGTCCCCGGTGCCACCGAGTACGAGATCGAGCGCACGCCGGTCGACGAGGACGACGAGGTCACCGGTGACCCGGTGATCACCGGTATCTGGCGCCCGGAGCGGCAGGTCGACCAGGTCGAGCCGGCTTTCGCCGACGCGAACTTCGACCCTGGTGACCGCTTCCGGTGGCGGGTGCGGGTGCCGGGCCAGGAGTTCTCCGAGCCCGTGCACGACACCACGCTGCCGCAGTGGGGTGACCCGCAGGTGCCGGGGGAGAACCTGCGCACCCAGTGGGAACGGACGGGGGCCGCGACCTACACGAGCGACGTCGAGGAGTACGCGTACACCGCCGCCCTCGACGCCGCCGGCGACCGGGTGCGGGTGGTGGAGATCGGCCGCACGCTGCAGGACCGGCCGATCAACATGTTCGTCATCGGGTACCCGGAGCCCCCGGCGACGGCCGCAGAGGTCGCCGACTCCGCGGCCGCACTGGTGAACTGCAACGTCCACGGCAACGAGCCGTCCTCGCGGGAGGCGTGCCTCATCCTGGCACGCGAGCTCGCCTTCGCCGACGACGAGCGCACCATCGACCTGCTGTCGAGCACCACGGTGCTCCTCGTCCCGTCGATCAACGGTGACGGCCGGGCGCTCAACCGCCGCGGCAACCTCGTCAACCAGGACCTCAACCGGGACTTCTCGCTCATCCGCCAGCCTGAGACGTTCGCCTTCACGCAGATGCTGCGCGACTACCGGCCCGACGCCGCCTTCGACGGGCACGAGTTCGGCAACAGCCAGGCCGGTGACCTGCCGGTGATGTTCCCGCGGCACCTCAACGTCCCGGAGCCGGTCCACCTGCAGAGCAAGCACCTCGTCGAGGACTGGCTCTACGAGCATGGCTCGCAGGACGGCTGGTGGTACTGCCCGTACGGCTGCCAGGGCGGCGGTGCCGTGGGGCTGAGCCAGGAGACCATCCTGCGCAACACCCTCGGACTGAAGAACATCGTCGGCGTCCTGCTCGAGGCGCGGAGCTCGGGCGGCGCCACCCGGCCCAGCGACGGCGGCTCCAACACCCCGGAGAGCCGCAAGCGCAAGACCTACTCGGCGATCTACACCTACCACCAGTTCTTCGACTACTTCCGCGCCCACCAGGCCGACATCCTCCGGGCCGGCGAGGAAGGACGGCGCGCCCAGACGGCGAACACCGGGCCGATCGTCTTCCGCGGCTCCTACCCGGTGCCGGCGTTCCCGGCCCCGCACCCGGGGCAGGCGCCGCCACCGGACGAGGTCCCCGGTCCCGACCAGGTCCTCGACGAGGAGCGGCTGTGCGGCTACCTCCTCACCGAGGAGCAGTACCACGGCCCGCGGTCGGACAGCCCACCCGGGTTCGAGACGACGCTCGCCGACCGGATCGCCGCCCACGGCTGGCGGGTCCAGGTGCGGCCCAACGGGTACATGGTGCCGCTGACTCAGGAGGAGCGCGGGCTCATCCCGCTGCTGCTCGACGGACAGGCGGCCGAGCCGTGGACCGCGGCGCAGCGGCTGTACTGGCCACCGGCGAACCCCAAGGCCGCGCTGCCCGACAGCGCGTGCGGACGCTCCGCCGGCTACGCACCGCCCAGGGCGACGTCCACCCCGCAGGCCGCTCTCGGCTACGTGACCGACTGAGCTCCCGGCCCGGCGCGTGCGTCCCCGAGCGCCCCGGCTGCTCGGGGACGCAGGGTCGTCGCGCGCGGGTCTGACCTGCGCCGGCCGTGCGGCAGCCGCCCGCGGGACCGGGTCCGCACGATCTGAACCGGACCATTCCGGCATACCCGGCTGCCTTTGCGCGTGCCTGCCCGCTTGTCCTACGCATGGGAACCACATGTCCCGGAGTTGCTGCGCAACTTATGCTTGACGACTGACGGAAGTGTCCCTAAGGTCTCGCCCATGTCTGTTGCGGGGGTCACGGTCGACCAGAACCAGGGCGCGACGGCGACGCGTCGCTATCGCGCCGGCATCGTCGGAGCCGGCTTCATGGGCCAGGTGCATGCACGGGCGATCCGCGTCAACGGCGGTGAGGTCGTCGGCGTCGTCGCGAGCACCGAGGAACGCTCCCGGCAGGCCGCTGCCGAGCTCCTCGCGACCCGCACGATCACCACGGTCGACGAGTTGCTCGAGGCGGAGGACGTCGACGTCGTCCACATCTGCACGCCGAACTACCTGCACCACCCGGTCGCGATGCGGGCGATCGAGGCCGGCAAGCACGTCGTGTGCGAGAAGCCGCTGGCCACCACCCCGCAGGACGCCCACAGCATGTGGGCCGCGATGGAGGCGAGCGGAAGGCTCGGCACCGTCCCCTTCGTCTACCGCTTCCACCCGATGGTCCGCGAGGCGCGCGAGCTCGTGCGCAGCGGCCGCGTGGGCCGCGTCGTCCTCGCCCACGGCTCCTACCTGCAGGACTGGCTCAGCGCCCCGGAGGACGACAACTGGCGGGTCGACTCCCGCCTGGGCGGTACCACCCGCGCCTTCGGTGACATCGGCTCCCACTGGTGCGACCTCATGGAGTTCGTCACCGGTGACCGGATCGCCGCCGTGAGCGCGCGCTCCGCCACCGTCAACGAGAACCGCGGCGAGGCCGTGGTCGACACCGAGGACGTCGTCGTCCTCCAGTTCGAGACCCGCGCGGGTGTCCTCGGCACGGCGACGATCTCCCAGGTCTCGCCCGGCCGCAAGAACCGCCTCCTCCTGGAGATCTCCGGCGCGCACGCGACCCTGACCTTCGACCAGGAGGAGCCGGAGAAGCTGTGGCTCGGCGCACGCGAGCGCTCCCAGCTGCTCGTGCGTGACCCGGAGACCCTCTCACCGGCCGCGGCCCAGTACGTCGGCGTCCCGGCGGGCCACCCGCAGGGCTACCAGGAGTGCTTCGCCGCCTTCGTCACCGACACCGCCCGCGGCATCGCCGGGGAGGTCCCGGACGGACTGCCCACCTTCGCCGACGGGCTGCGCGCGGCGCGTATCGCCGACGCCGTGGTCCGGTCCGCTGCCGAGCACACGTGGGTGGAGGTCGAACCGTGAGCACTGCGGCGGCTCCGCTGCTGCGGATGCGGGGGATCACCAAGTCGTTCTTCGGCGTGGAGGTCCTCAGCGGCATCGACCTGGACGTCCGCGCCGGTGAGGTCCACGCTCTCGTCGGGGAGAACGGCGCCGGGAAGTCCACCCTGATGAAGATCCTCGCCGGCGTGCACCCGGCCGACGGCGGCACCATCCACCTCGACGGACAGCCCGTCGCCTTCACCCACCCGCTCGAGGCGCAGGCCGCCGGGGTGACGACCGTCTTCCAGGAGTTCAACCTGCTCCCCGAACGCACCGTCGCCGAGAACGTCTTCCTCGGGCGCGAGCCGCGCCGCCGCGGCCTGGTCGACCCGACCCGGATGGCCCGTGACACTGCCCGGCTGCTCGAGGACCTGGGCATCGACACCATCTCCCCCTATGTCAAGGTGCGCAGCCTGTCGGTCGCCGAGCAGCAGGTCGTCGAGATCGTCAAGGCGATGTCCTTCGACGCGCGGATCATCTCGATGGACGAGCCCACCGCGGCGCTCGCCGACCACGAGGTCGAGCTGCTCTACGACCTCGTGCACCGGCTGCGCGACCGCGGCGTTGCGGTGCTGTACGTGTCGCACCGGCTCAAGGAGATCTTCGACCTGTGCGACCGGATCACCGTCCTGAAGGACGGCGTCCTCGTCGACACGGTCGACACCGGAGACATCACCCGGGACGAGCTCGTCCGCAAGATGGTCGGCCGCCCCATCAGCGCGCTCTTCCCCGAGCCGCGGCCCGGCACCCGGCCCGGCCAGACTCGCCTCGCGGTGCGCGGCGCCGGGAACTCGATGCTCCGCGACATCAGCTTCGAGGTGCGCGGCGGCGAGATCGTCGCCCTCGCCGGCCTCCAGGGCAGCGGCCGCACCGAGGTCGCCCACGGCCTCTTCGGAGTCGCCCCCTTCACCCAGGGGCACGTCGAGGTGGACGGGCGGCGCGTCGACCTACGCTCCCCCCGCCAGGCTGTCCGTGCCGGCATCGCCCTCGTCACCGAGGACCGCAAGACCGAGGGCCTCGCCCTCAACCAGTCCATCGCCGCCAACGCCCGCCTCGTGCTCGACGCCGTCATGCCCGGCCGTGCCAGGCAAGGCGCCCGCCGCGCCCCGGGCGTGCTCTCCTCGCTGGAGCTCACCGCCCGCAGCGGCGCCCACGAGGTGCGCTTCCTCTCGGGCGGCAACCAGCAGAAGGTCGTGCTGGCGAAGTGGCTGCTCACCGAGCCGCGGGTCATCGTCATGGACGAGCCCACCCGCGGCATCGACGTCGGTGCCAAGCGCGCCGTCTACGAGCTCATGCGCGACCTCGCCGCCGAGGGCGTGGCGATCGTCCTCATCTCCTCCGAACTGCCCGAGGTCATCGGGATGGCCGACCGGATCATCGTCCTCAACGACGGCGAGATCAGCGGCGAGCTGCCCGGCGGCAGCGACGAGGAGGCCGTGATGGCGCTCGCCACGCGCCACGACGTGCTGGAGGAGAGCGCGTGACCACCACGACCACCGCCGCACCGCGACCCACCTCGCGCCCGCTGCACCGGCGGAGCGTGGTGCGGTCCATCCCCCTCATCTACCTCGCCCTGCTCGTCATCCTCGCCGTCGGCACGGTCATCCTCGCCACCAACGGGGAGAACCTCTTCAGCGCCGGCTCCGTCGTCGACATCCTCACCCGCTCCAGCCTGCTCGGCTTCATCGCCATCGGGCAGACGCTGGTCATCCTGTGCCGTTCCCTCGACCTCTCGGTGGGCTACGTAGCGGCCCTGGCCAGCCTGGTCGCCGCGGTCGTCATGGACGGGCAGGAGTCGCGTATCGCCCTCGGGGTGGTCGCCGCGCTCGGCGTCTCCGCCGCCGTCGGCCTCTTCAACGGGCTGGTGACGACGAAGCTCGGCGTCCACGCCTTCATCACCACCCTCGGCGCCGGGCTCATCATCAAGGGGTTCCTCGACACCCGGTTCCCCGGCCCCTCCGGGTCGGTCCCCGCCGCCTTCCAGGGCTTCGGCTACACCCGGATCTCGGTGCTGCCGCTCTCCGCCCTCATCATGCTGCTCCTCGCGGCCGCCGCCGTGGTCATGCTCCACCGCACCCGGCTCGGGCACAGCATGTTCGCCGTCGGTGGCAACATCGACGTCGCGCGCCTCTCCGGCATCCGCACCGACCGGACGCTGGTCACCGCCCACGTCCTGTGCTCCACCATGGCCGGTGTCGCCGGGCTGCTCCTCGCCGCCCGCTTCAGCACCGGTGTCGGTGCCCAGATCTACAGCGCCGGCTACGACCTGGACTCCATCGCCGCCGTCGTGCTGGGCGGCACCCTCCTGCTCGGTGGCCGCGGCGGCGTGGGCGGCACCATCGCCGCCGTCCTCATCCTCGGGGTCCTCGACAGCCTCTTCAACGAGCTGCAGATCGACCCCTTCTTCCGCGACGTCCTGCGCGGTGTCATCATCATCGCCGCCGTCGCCATGTACGCCCGCCGCCAGATCGACCCGACCAAGGCGCGGGCCCGGTTCCGAGACTCGAGCCCCGGCCGGCGCCTGCTCCGGCTGGGCAGGGGAGGACAGCGATGAGCGCCCGCACCGACGCCGCCGCGCTCCCGCGGCCCACTCTCCTCGAGCGGCTGCGGAGCAACGGCAGCGCCCCCGTCCTCGTCGTCCTGGCCGTGCTCGTGGCCGTCATGCTCGGCCTCAACCCGGGCTTCTTCGAGCCGCCGTCGCTCATGGCGTTCCTCCGCAACGCCGCACCACTCGTCGTGCTCGCCATCGGCCAGTACTTCGTCATCGTCTCCGGCGAGTTCGACCTGTCCGTCGGCAGCCTGGTCGGGGCGCAGGTCGTCATCGCCGCCGCCCTCATCAACGGCGAGGAGAGCCGCACCTGGCCGGTCATCGGGCTGATGATCCTCGTGGGGCTGCTCGTCGGCCTGGTCAACGGCCTGGTGACCACCGTGCTGCGGGTGCCCTCGTTCATCACGACGCTCGGCACGATGCTCGTGCTCTACGGCGCCATCCGGCTGTGGACGGGCGGGGCGCCCATCGGCGCCCTGTCGGAGAGCTTCCGCAAGTGGGGCCGGCTGGGTATCGACATGCCCGTCGTGCGCCAGCTGCCTTACGCGCTCATCATCATGGTGGTCCTCGCCGTCGTGGCCGTGCTCGTCATGAGCTCCTCGTTCGGGCGGGTGCTCGTCGCCACCGGGGACAACGACGTCGCCGCTACCTTTGCCGGTGCGCGCGTCTGGTATGTGCGCACCGCCGCCTTCGTCCTGTCCGGGCTCTTCGCCACCATTGCCGGCATCCTCGTCGGCGGCTTCGCCGGGGTGACCGCCCAGGTGGGGCAGGGCATGGAGTTCACCGCCATCACCGCGGTCGTCCTCGGCGGGGTGCTCCTCGGGGGCGGGCGCGGCTGGGTCGTGGGGGCGATGGCCGGTGCGCTGACCTACCAGCTGCTGTCGCGGCTGCTCGTCCAGCTCGACGCACCCTCCACCCTCAACCCGACCATCCAGGGCGTCATCATCATCGCCGCGGTGGCCTACGCCGCGCGGGGCCGGAGCACACGGCGCCGCCGCACCGCGCCGCAGACACCGGCCCCGCCCCAGCCCGTGGGAGCCGCATGACCTGACCGCCCGCGCCCACGGCGCTCCCCGCCCACCCCGTCCCCACCGACTTCCTTCACGACCAAGGAGGGTTTGATGAAGCGCACGCTTCGCGTCACCGCCGGCCTGCTGGGCCTCGGCCTCGCCCTGGCGGCGTGCACCACCGACACGCCCAGCGACGCCGAGACCACCGACTCGCCGACCACCCAGGAGACCGACGCCGCACCGGACGCCGTCACCGACGACGGCGCCGGCGGGGGCACCCCGGAGGGTGAGTTCTTCGTCCGCGCCGACTACGAGCGCCAGCTCGCCCAGCGCGACGTCACCCCCGAGGGGGACCCGGCCACCCCGTGGCTCCAGATGATCGAGCCCGGTGAGATGGTCGACACCGCGGAGTTCACCTCCGAGGGCCCCCACACCCTGTGCTTCTCCAACGCCTCGGTCTCCAACCCGTGGCGCGTGACCGGCTGGACCACCATGCAGCAGCAGGTGCAGGTGCTGCAGGACGCCGGTGTCATCGGAGAGTTCCGCTTCGCGGACGCCGGCGACGACGACAACAAGCAGATCTCCGACATCGAGTCCTTCATCGCCGACGGCGACTGCGACGCGATCATCATCTCCCCCTCCACCACGGCCACCCTGACCCCCGCCGTCGAGGCGGCCTGCGAGAGCGGTGCCCCGGTCATCGTCTTCGACCGCGGCGTCAACACCGACTGCGCCGTGACCTTCATCCACCCGATCGGCGGCTACGCCTACGGCGCCAGCGGCGCGGAGTTCCTCGTCGACAACCTCGAGCCCGGCTCGCGGGTGCTCGCGCTGCGGATCTTGCCGGGCGTGGACGTCCTGGAGCACCGCTGGGGCGCGGCCAACGACATCTTCTCCCAGAGCGACCTCGAGGTCGTCGGGGTGGAGTTCACCGAGGGCGACGCCGCGAAGATCAAGGATATCGTCACCCAGTACCTCCAGCGCGGTGACGTCGACGGCATCTGGATGGACGCCGGTGACGGCGCCGTGGCCGCCATCGAGGCCTTCGAGGACATGGGCGCGGACTACCCCGTCTTCGTCGGCGAGGACGAGCTGAGCTTCATGCGCAAGTGGGAGGAGACCGGCATGACGGCGATCGCCCTGGTCTACTCCAACTTCCAGTGGCGCACCCCGGTGCTGGCCGCCGAGATGATCTGGAACGGCGAGCCGGTGCCGGCCGAGTGGGTGCTGCCGCAGGAGCCGATCACCGAGGCCGAGCGCGCCGACTTCCTCGAGCGCAACGCCGACATGCCCTCACTCCACTACGCCAAGTTCGGCGGCGAGGACCTGCCCGGTTACCCCGAGGCGTGGCAGAACCGCTGACCCATCCGTGAGCTGCGGGGGCGGGGCACCACCCGCCGCGCCCCCGCAGCACACCGCCGTCCCCACCCCACCCGACTGCTGGGAGAGACGAACAGACAATGACGTCCCTGCGGCGCCGCATCGGCGTCAACACCTGGGTCTGGACCTCACCGCTCACCGACGACGCGCTGCGCACCCTGGCCCCGAAGGTCAAGGACTGGGGCTTCGACACCATCGAGCTGCCGGTGGAGAACCTCGGCGACTGGGACCCGCCGTCCGCGGCGACGCTGCTCGCGGACCTGGGCCTGGACGCCACCGTCACCCTCGTCATGGGCGAGGGCCGCGAGCTCGTCGCTGCCGACGCGGCCACGGTGCGCGCCACGCAGGACTACCTGCGGGGCGTCGTCGACGCCGCCCACACGGTCGGCTCCCCGGTCATCGCCGGGCCCGCGTACACCTCCGTGGGCCGCACGTGGCGGATGAGCGAGGCCGAGCGGCGCGCCTGCTACGCCGAGCTGGTGGAGCACCTCGAGCCCGTCGTCGCCCACGGCCGCGACGCCGGGGTCCGCCTCGCCGTCGAGCCGCTCAACCGCTACGAGACATCGCTCATCAACACCGTCGACCAGGCGCTGGAGGCGTTGACCCCACTGCCCGACGCCGGGATCCTGCTCGACGTCTACCACCTGAATATCGAGGAGACCGACGTGCCGGCGGCCATCCGCCGGGCCGGCAGCCGCATCGTCCACGTCCAGGTCTGCGCCAACGACCGCGGCGCCCCCGGTGCGGACCACCTGCCGTGGCGGGAGATCCTCACCGCGCTCGACGACGCCGGGTACCGGGGCCCGCTGTGTATCGAGTCCTTCACCGCCGAGAACGCCACGATCGCGACGGCGGCATCGATCTGGCGGCCGCTGGCCGCCACCCAGGACGCGATCGCCGTCGACGGCCTGGCCCACCTGAGGGAGCTGATGCCGAGGAGCTGACCGGGGGACCGCACCCGCGCCGCACCGGCGTCGGGGCAGTAGAAGCAGCTGTTCGACCACGTGTTGTTCGACCCAATGGAGGGGAACTTCGATGAGCACCGCACGTCCCGGCTGGGGACGGATGGTGGCCTCGCTGGCAACGGGTGCGCTGGGCCTGTCCCTGCTCACCGCCCTGCCGGCCGCCGCCGAGACCGATCCACCGCTCGACATCGTGGACACGAGGGACGGGGACCGGGCCACCGTCCTCGTCTTCACCGCCACCGCCGCCTGGCGCCACGGCGACACGATCGAGCAGGGCACCCCGCTGCTCATGGACGCCTTTGCCGAGGAGGGCATCGGCTCGGTCTGGACCGAGGACTCGCGCATCTTCAACGACGAGGACCTCGCGCAGTTCGACGCGCTGGTGATGTTCCAGACCTCCGGTGACCCGTGGACAGCGGAGCAGAAGGAGGCGCTGGAGTCCTACCAGCAGGCCGGCAACGGCATCGTCGCCATCCACAACGCCACCGACATGCGCGGCGACTACGAGTGGTGGGACAATCTAGTCGGCTCGCTCATGCCCGGCCACGCCGCCACCGGCACCGACCCGGGCCTGCCCGGCGTCGTCCGGGTGGAGGACCGCTCCCACCCCTCGACGGCGCACCTGCCCCAGCGCTGGGAGCGCGCGGACGAGTGGTACAACTTCTCCCACAACGTGCGCGGTGAGGCGCACGTGCTGGCCACCATGGACGAGTCCACCTACAACCCCGGTGGTAACGCCATGGGGTACGACCACCCCATCTCCTGGTGCAAGCACTACGACGGCGGCCGCGCCTGGGCCACCGGCATGGGCCACTTCCCCTCGCACTTCGAGGAGCCGGCACTGCTCCAGCACATCATCGGCGGTGTGGAGTGGGCAGCCGGCCTCGCCGAGGGCGACTGCGGCGGCACGAGCTGGGACATGTACGAGCGGGTGGCGCTCGACCAGAACACCTCCGCCCCGTTCGGCATGGACATCGCCGAGGACGGCCGGGTCTTCTTCACCGAGCTGGTCCGCGGCCAGATCCGCGTCTACGACCCGGTGACCCAGAACACGACGACCGCGCTCGAGCTCGACGTCTACTCCGGCGGCGAGGACGGGATGCTCGGCATCGCGCTGCACCCCGACTTCCTCGAGAACGGGTACATCTACCAGTACTACTCGCCGGCCAGCGACGACGACACCGACCCGGCGAACTTCTTCAACCGGCTCTCCCGGTTCACCATGGACCACGAGACCGGCCTGATCGACCCCGACAGCGAGCGCGTCATCCTCGAGGTGCCCGCCCGCCGGCTCCCCGACGAGCCCGGGCACACCGGCGGTGTCGTCGAGGTCGACTCCGAGGGAGTGCTCTACCTCGGTGTCGGTGACGACGTGAACCCGCACTCCGAGCCCTCCGGCGGCTACGCCCCCCTCTCCGAGCGGGAGGGCACCTTCCACGACGCCCGGGAGACCTCCGCCAACACCAACGACCTGCGCGGCAAGCTGCTGCGGATCATCCCGCTCGACGACATCCCGGAGGGCGCCGAGCCCGGTATCGGGAGCACCTACGAGATCCCCGAGGGCAACCTCTTCCCGGTGGGCACCGAGAAGACCCGCCCGGAGATCTACGCGATGGGCTTCCGCAACCCCTTCCAGTTCGCCATCGACGAGGAGACCGGCCACATCAGCATGGCCGACTACTCCCCGGACAACAGCAACGACAACCCGAGCAGCCGCGGACCCGCCGGCATCGCGGAGTGGATGCTCATCACCGAGCCCGGCTTCTACGGCTGGCCGCTGTGCATGGGCGACAACGAGCCCTTCCGCGACGTCGACTACACCACCAGCCCGCCCACGGTCGGTGACTTCTTCGACTGCGACAACCCGGTCAACGACTCGGTCCGCAACACCGGCCTGCGCGAGCTGCCGCCTGCCAAGCCCGCGGACATGTGGTACGGCTACCAGCGCAGCTCCCACCCGGAGGTCATCCCCCAGGGCAGCGGCCTGGCCCCGATGGGCGGCCCCTTCTACCACTACGACCCGGACCTGGAGTCCGACACCAAGTTCCCGCCGGCCTTCGACGGCCAGCCCTTCTTCTTCGAGTGGGCGCGGAACAAGATGTACTCCCTCATCCTGAGCGAGGACGGCACCGGCCTGGAGAAGGTCAACCCCTTCCTGCCCTCGGAGCCCTTCCTCGCGCCCATCGAGGCGAAGTTCGGGCCCGACGGGTCGATGTACGTGCTCGACTGGGGCGGCGGTTTCGGCCGGCATAACCCCAACTCCGGGCTGTACCGCATCGACTACGTCTCCGGCTCCCGCTCGCCGTCGGCGGTCGGCACGGCCACGCCGGACAGCGGCCAGGCGCCGCTCGAGGTGGCCTTCGACGCCACCGCGAGCCGGGACCCGGAGAACGAGCAGCTCACCTACGCGTGGGACTTCGACGGTGACGGCGAGGTCGACTCCACCGAACCGGTCGCGACGACGACCTACACCGAGAACGGGGTCTACAACGCCCGCCTCACGGTGACCGACCCGCACGGGAAGACCGGCACCACCGTCGTCCCGGTCACGGTCGGCAACACGCGTCCGGAGATCCGCTTCAACCTCCCGCCCACCGGCGCCTTCTTCGACTTCGGTGACGAGATCAGCTGGCAGATCGAGGCCCACGACGCCGAGGAGGAGATCGCCGACGAGGACATCATCGTCCAGCCCGCCCTCGGGCACGACGAGCACGCCCACCCGGCGGAGCCGCTCAGCGGCCGCACCGGGAGCGTCACCACGAGCCTGGGCGGCGGGCACAGCGCGGACATGAACGTGTTCTACGTGCTCGACGCCCGCTACCAGGACTCCGGCGGCGCGGACGGTGTCCCGAGCCTCATCGGCGAGGACACCACCCTGCTCTTCGCCAAGATCCGCCAGGCGGAGTTCTACGCGGACTCCGAGGGCATCACGACGAGCCCGTCACGTGACGTCGAGGGCCACGGCGCCGCCATCAGCGGCGAGGACGGGGCGTGGGCGTCCTACGACCCGGTCAACCTCCTCAACGTCGACCGGCTGCTGCTGCGGGTCGCCTCCGCCACCGGCGGCGACATCGAGCTGCGGCGTGACGCGCCCGACGGCGAGCTGCTCGCCACGGCCGAGGTGCCCTCGACCGGTGGGCTGTCCCGCTACGTCGACGTCCCGGTCGAGGTCGCGGACCCGGGTGAGTCCTTCGCGCTCTACGTCGTCTTCCCCGGCGCGGGGGAGCGGCGGCTGAACTTCATCGAGGCCGACGGGCAGGGCGTCTCCCCGACCACCAAGCCGCGGGTGACCATCACCTCGCCGGCGCCGCGGGAGTCCCTCGAGCTCGGGACGGTCACCGTCACGGCCGAGGCGAGCGACGCACAGCACGCGATCACCCAGGTGGAGTTCTTCGTCGACGGCGAGTCCATCGGCGTGGACGAGGAGGCCCCCTACAGCGTGACGTGGGAGCCCACCGAGGAGTCGGTATTCCAGCTCACCGCGGTCGCCACCAACGACGAGGGGGTGTCCACCACCTCGCGGATCGTCCCGGTGACCGTCGGTGCGCCCTTCGGAGCCTTCGACCAGTTCACCAACGCGGCCGGTGAGTTCGACCGCGGCGAGGACGGCTCGTTCATCATCGACTCCGGCGGCCGTAACATGTGGAACGCGGTGGACGAGTACAGCGCGCTGTACCTGCCCGCGGGCGCCGACGAGAACTGGTCCGCCACGGTGAAGATCACCCGCCAGGGCAACTCCCACAACAGCGCCAAGGCGGGGCTCATCGTCCGCAACGACATCACCGCGCCCGGCCAGTCCGCCGGTTACGCCGCCCTCGCCATCCGCCCCAACGGCGGCTTCGAGTGGTTGCGCTCGGCCAATGGCAACGGTGAGCTCAACGCCTCCACCAGCGCTGGTTCGACCGGGTACCCGGCGTGGGTGCGCCTGGTGCGCAACGGCGACCAGTACACCGCGTTCTGGAGCCGGGACGGGCAGACCTTCCACCAGATCGGTGCCCCGGTCACGCTCCCGGGCGCGGCCGCGGTCCAGGACCTCGGCCTGTTCGTCACCGCGCACCACGACACCGCACGCAGCGAGGTCGAGTTCACCGACTTCGTCTTCGACGACGACCCGGCGGTGCCCGAGCCCGAGCCGGAGCCGGGTCCCGGGCCGAAGTGCGAGGGTCCGATGAGCGACGAGTTCGACGGCGACCGCCTCGACACGCGCCGCTGGACCACCGTCCGCTCGGCAGAGGGGGCGCCGGTCACCGTCGGCGACGGGGCGCTGCACCTGCCGGTCACCGCCGCTGACATCGACGGCGGCAACACCGGCCCGATCAGCTACGTCGGGCAGCCGATGCCCGAGGGCCCCTGGCAGGCCGACGCCAAGGTCACCCTCGACCACGAGCGGCACTGGCAGTTCACCGGGCTGATGATGCACGCCGGCGACGACGACTACGCCAAGCTGGCGTTCACCAGGCACCAGAACGGCAGCCGTTTCGTCGAGTTCTGGACCGAGCGCAACGGCTCGCGCGACTCGCACTCGACCGACGTCACGCTGCCGGCGGACGTGTCGACCGTGCACCTGCGCCTGTCCAGCGACGGTGAGGACCTGCGTGCGGCCTACTCGCTGGACGGCGAGGAGTACACCGCGATCAGCGGTGCCTCCTCCGTCATTCCCGGTGCCACCTTCGGTCTTGTCGCCGCCGGTGACACCGGGGCCGGGGACGGCGTCGCCCTCGTCGACCACTTCCGGGTCACCCCGGACCGGGAGGACGACGGTGAGCGGGAGCCGAGCGACGAGTTCGACGGCGACGCGCTCGACGGGTGCCGCTGGGACCGCACGGTGCGCTACGTGGAGGAGAACGTCAGCGTCTCCGACGGCGAGCTGCACATCGTCACCCAGCCCGGTGACATCAACAACGACAACCCGCAGTCGCCGCAGAACTTCATCCTGCAGACCGCGCCCGAGGGGGATTGGACCGTGGAGACGCGGTTCGCGGCCCCGCTCGTCCACCGCTGGCAGTACGCCGGCCTGCTGGCCTACGGCTCCGACGACGAGTACGTCAAGCTCGACGTCGTCGCCCGCAACCAGCCGGGCCAACCGCTGTCGCTCGGTGCCGAGCTCGTCTCGGAGGTCGGCGGCTCCTTCGGGGCCGGCGGCAACCGGGCGGTGGACCTCCCGGGCCGACCGGAGGACGGCTACTGGCACCTGCGCCTGAGCCGTACCGGCGACGCCTACGAGGGCTGGGTCAGCGCGGACGGCGAGAGCTGGACCTCGCTGGGGGCCCCGGTCACCCACGCCGGAGACCTGGACGCCGTCGGCCTCGTGGCGATCGGCCCGGAGCAGACCGAGCCGGTGACCGTGAGCTTCGACTACTTCCGCCTGGTCCAGGATGAGCCGGAGCCTCCGGTGGATGAGGAGGCGCCCACTGTCTCGGGCAACGTGCTGGGCCGGTCGGAGGCGGTCTTCGAGCCGACGGACCGGGACCCGGGTCAGATCGGGGGGACCGCGACGCTGGTGAAGAGCGCCGAGGGTACGCGGGTCACGGTGCAGGTCACCGGCCTGTTGCCGGGCTTCGAGTACCCGGCCCACCTGCACGACGGTTCCTGCCTGGACCACGGTGGGCACTACATGCACGACCCGGACGGGCCGGCTGCTCCGCCGAACGAGATCTGGGTGTCCTCGACGAGCGACCCGCGTGGCAACCTGGTGCCCAACCAGCAGGGGGTGGCCCGTGGTTCGGGGTCGGCCGACTGGACGGCGCGTCAGCAGCCGCTGTCGGTCCACGTCCACGAGCCCCAGTTGCCGGGGCTGCCGATCGGCTGTGCCGACTTCGCGGCCTATGAGGCTCCCGCGACGCTGGTGCTGGAGGCCGACGACGGTGCCGGCAGCGGTGTGGAGACCGTCGAGTACTCCTTGGACGGCGGGCAGTGGGTGACCTACGAGGGTGAGGTCGAGGTGAGCGAGCCCGGCTCGCACACCGTGGCGTTCCGGGCCACCGACGCCGCCGGGAACACCAGCGAGGTCCAGGAGCTGAGGTTCGCGGTCGCCGGTGAGGAGCCGGAGCCGGTGGAGGTGATGCCGGAGCCGGTGGTGTTCACCGACGAGCCGGGGACCGACCGGGACAGCTACACCGTTCCCGCGGTGGAGGGTGTGGAGTACCTGGTGGACGGTGAGGTCGTGGCGGCGGGGACCTACCCGGGTGCGGGCACGGTGACCGTCACCGCCCGCGCGCTGGACGGGTTCGTGCTGGCCGACGGGGCCACCACCGAGTGGTCCCACACCTTCTCCACCGAGGGTGAGGAGCCCGAGCCCGAGCCGGAGCCGGGGCCGGAGAAGCGCACGGCGGAGTTCCACCTG
>Ga0209487_1001785_pt1 | contig 17840 bp, 16 predicted proteins | sample Poulit2012_FD_187524 | JGI IMG/M metagenome (GOLD analysis project Ga0209487, IMG submission 187524) | Agricultural soil microbial communities from Georgia to study Nitrogen management - Poultry litter 2012 (SPAdes) (version 2) | ecosystem: Environmental > Terrestrial > Soil > Agricultural land...
AATTTACCCCATTGATAGCAGCGGTAACCACAATGCCAAGGCAACCAGTGTCGCAAGCAATATGGGTGGTGTAATCAGCAGGCCTATTTTCATGTACTGCCCCCATCCGATGTGAAAATCACGTCCCGCAAGAACATGGAGCCATAGTAATGTTGCCAAACTTCCTATCGGGGTAAATTTAGGACCAAGGTCATTGCCAATAATATTGGCGTAAACCATTAATTCCTTTGTTAATGTGGGAACTTGCGCCTGATCTATCGCCAATGCTCCCACCAGAGTCGAAGGCAAGTTATTCATGACTGATGCCAGCAGCGCCGACAGCATGCCGGTTCCAACCGTTGCAATCAAATTACCCTGATGGCCCAACCAGCCCAAAAGCTTAGCCCCCATTGAGGTCAATCCGGCATTACCCAAGCCATAAACCACCAAGTACATTCCAATGGAGAACAAAACAATTTGCCAAGGCGCACCCCGCAACGCTGCTTGAACGGAAACAATTGCCTCACTTCTCGTGCTCCACCAGCGACCGGCAACCACCATAAGCACTAATGCCGCCAAACCGGTTACTAAGGAAATGGGCAATCCCAGTGGCTCTGTGGCGAAATAGGCAATTAACAACACTCCAAGCAGTGGAAATGCGATACGGAACACCAGGGGATCAACAATGGCAGATGCTGGCGCCTCAAGGGTTTCTACGGGGTAGCGAGAAGGAATATGACGCCTAAATGCAAGCCACAAAACCAACATTGTCGCAAGCACTGAGACGATGTTGACCGGCACCATCACGAGCGCGTAGCGGGTAAAACCAATATCAAAATAGTTTGCGCTGACGATGTTCACCAGATTGGAAATAATCAATGGCAAACTGGCAGTGTCTGCGATGAAGCCGGTGGCAATAATGAAAGCCAGCGCTGCGGACGGGGAAAAGTTTAATCTCAACAAAATCGCAATCACAATGGGCGTTAATAGCAGTGCCGCGCCATCATTTGCGAAAAAAGCTGAAATCATGGCCCCCAACACGATTATCAACGGAAACAAGATTACGCCACGCCCGCTCGCAATGCGGGCAACGTGCAAGGCCGCCCAGCCAAAAAAACCTGCTTCATCTAATAGCAGTGAGATGATAATCAAGGCGACAAACGTAAAGGTCGCATCCCAAACAATGTCCCATACAATAAAAATATCGGACCATTGCACCACCCCTACCAGCAACGCGACTGCCGCGCCGCCCAGCGCGCTCCAACCGATGCCAAGGCCTCGGGGCTGCCAGATAACCAATGCAAGTGTTATGGCAAAAATACTGAGTGCCGTCACCGTTTATTTTTTGGTTTTAAATTTTTCGTACACAACCTGACCACTAATCGGTTCAATATAAAGCTTCACCTGATGATCTTCTGGCGTTAGCGCTTTTACCTTATAGCCCCACTTCTTGCGTTTAATCGCACGCACATCTTTGTAATCCGCCGCCTCGATTTTATTCTGGACTTGGCGCAAACTTAACCAATTACCTCGTTGACCAGATTCTGGCGCCGCCCCGTTCATGGTGTTGGCATCCGACAAAGCAACATTTGATGCGAAATGCTGGATGAAATCGTTACGAAAGCTTTGATGGCATGCCAAGCAATTCCCTTGAACCCGGTGTAATGCTTTCATTACACCATCAATGTCTTCCTTCCTGGCGGCAGCGGCCAGGTCTTTCGCGCCGGCTTTCACTTCTAAATCATAATTTCTAAACTGTGGTGCCTTATCCCCAAGCCATTGCAAGATCTGTTTTTTCTCGGCCATGGGCGGTTCCTCATGCGAGGCAACCTCTGTAGCAATCCGCGCAACCGCTGCCCAATCTTCGGTATACATTTTGCTGCTTAGCAATTGCATGTTGTCACTTAATTTCTGCATGATATGCTGCAGCGCAACAGGCGGTGTGTTGGACACATCCGCAGCCTGGGAAGCTGGTATCAGGACAATACCCAAAGTTAAAGCGAATGGTATGAGTTTCCTTTTAGACACGATTGCACCTCAATATAGTGGAGCCTTTTCGCAGGCGAAGTTAGGGCCTCAACAACAAGTATAAACAAGCTTGGTATACATTTAATACATTTTTTAAAAAGTGATATATACTGATTGCCAACAAAGAACAAAGAATTCGTTGGACTATCTAATTGCCACTTCGGTGGAATCGTATACACGTCACAAGATAACCAACAGCAAGCGTCATGCTAACCATTGCGTGCTTTGTTGGAGGGGAAGCTATTTGCATTCCCTACCCTTTTTATTCTATCTGTATCTATTAACAATCCTAAGGAGTAATAGGAATGAGACATACTGTTGCTGCAACACTGCTTACCGCATTATTGGCAAGCACGGCCCAGCCAGCCATCGCCGCGGATGACACGGTTAAGCTGCGTGTCGCGGGTAACTTGCTCGCTACGGGGCTAATTCTAGAAAATAAAGAACAACCTTTTTTTGAAAATCTGGCTGAAAATAGCAACTTACCCATTGAAGTTGATTACAAGCCAATGGACTCCCTTGGCATTAAAGATGTTGAAGGGCTACGAACACTGCGTACTGGCTTGTTTGATATCGTCTCACTCCGGCTCAACCAAGTAGCGCGCGATGAACCCTTCTTCCTGGGGCTGGACCTTGTCGGGTTGAACCCGGACTACGAAACTACACGTGCCGTTGTTGACGCATACCGCCCGGAATTTGATAAACGCTTACAAGAACGTTTTAACGGAAAATTGCTGGGTATTTGGCCGTTTGGCCCTCAAGTTCTATTTTGTAAGCCGGAGATTTCGGGCTTGACAGATCTCAAGAACAAGAAAGTCCGGGTATACGATCAATCCTTAGCGAAATTTATCGAGAATATCGGCGGTATTCCTGTTACCCTTGCGTTCGGGGAAGTACAACAGGCTTTACAGCGCGGCGTTGTTGACTGTGCGATTACCGGCCCCAGCTCTGCCAACAGCGCTGGCTGGCCAGAAGTCTCCAACTACTTCATGCCAATTGGCTTTTCAGTAGGCATGCAAGCATACGGGATCAACCTTGATACCTGGAACAAATTCAGCGAAGAGCAGCAAGAAGAACTCACCACGCTATTCACCGACTATGAAAACGAACTCTTTCGTTACTCGGAAGAGCTCTTCGATGATGCAGTCCGTTGTAACGTAGGCAAAGAACCTTGCGAGACTGTACAGTCTTATGATTTGGTCGAAGTACCGATTTCCGACGAAGACAAAGAAGTCATTCAAAAAGCTGTCGTTGAAATCTCTCTTCCCGATTGGTCAGAAACCTGCGAGAGAAGTTACAAAGGTTGTACGGATATCTGGAAATCCACAATTGGACCGGTTGTGGGCATCGAATAATTCCATATATCTCTTTCACGTCATGGCGGGCAGCTAATTGCCCGCCATGACGATATGCATTTGTCATGAGTACTGCCATGAGAAAAACGGCAAATATTGCTTCCGCTATTTTTGGCTATCTATTACTGTTTCTGTCATTTATGGTAGTGATAGAAACTGTCGGTCGAAAATGGCTAGGGTTCTCTTTGCAAGGCGTTGACGAGCTTGGGGGCTACATCCTTGCGATTACTTCTGGCCTTGCCTTTACGGTTGCCCTTGTTGATCGGGCACATATTCGCATTGACCTGCTCTATGACCGTAGTGGTAAGACATCACGCGTTTGGTTAGACTGGCTGTCTCTGCTATTACTGACGGTTCTGACCGTCATGATGTGTTATGCCGGCACCATCTCATTATTGGAAGCCATTGAATTTGATAGCACGGCACCTACGCCCTGGGCAACACCATTAAAATGGCCTCAAGGAATTTGGGTAGCAACCTTAGTGCTCTTTATGTTGACCGCGTTTGTTGCGTTATATCAGGCCACTAAACTTCTGCTCGCTAAACAGTACCAAACCTTACAGCAAAACTTTGGATTGAAAGTAGTCTCGGATGAGCTGCAAGATGAGCTTGCCGCGCTAGAGCAACGTTCGGGGTCATAGGTAAGACAATGAGCATAACACTATTACTTGCCTGGTTCCTGGGCTCCCTACTTGTATTATTAATTAGTGTCCCCGTGGCGGTCACGCTAGTTGCTGTTGGTGTTATTGGCGGCCTGGCCAGTATCGGCCTACCCATTGTGTATTCCATGGGCAGTATTGTCTGGGGCGTACAAAATGAATACACACTTACCGCAATTCCGTTATTTATCCTGCTAGGTGAGTTGTTATTAAGAAGCGGATTAGCAGATAGTATGTATACCGCCCTGTCTGCCTGGGTCGGCCGCCTGCCGGGGGGCCTGATGCATGCAAACATGACGGCATGTGCTTTATTTTCTGCGACTAGCGGCTCGTCTGTAGCAACCTCCGCAACCATTGGAACCGTAGCCTTACCGGCGTTACAAGAACGCAATTACCCCTTACCGTCAACCTTGGGATCGCTTGCTGTGGGCGGCACGCTGGGAATCCTTATTCCTCCAAGCATTGCTTTACTTGTTTATGGCTCTATGACCAGTGTTTCCATTGGGAAACTTTTTATTGCCGGCATCCTACCGGGCATTCTACTTACCCTGGTGTTCATGATCTGGATTGCCATTAGCAGCAAAAAGTATATGGCAACGGTTGCCCAGGAACAAAAAATTCCATTGGCCGTAAAACTTAAGCTTTCCCGCCACCTTATTCCACCCGCAATCGTATTTATTGTTGTCATGGGGAGTATTTACGGGGGTGTTGCCACGCCCACAGAATCTGCAGGCCTTGGCGTGATTCTTGTGTTGCTCATGGCAGCGATGATGGGGCGATTTAGTCTGGATATGTTGCATCAAAGCTTTCGGGAAACCGCTGCGCTCACGGGCATGATCATTTTAATTGTCGTGGGCGCTTTCGTGCTAAACGTCACACTAAGTGCACTTGATATCCCCAGGCAGCTTTCCAACCTCATTTTGACAGCCGGCATCACGCCAACACAATTTTTCTTAACATTAATTGGCTTTTACATTGTATTGGGGATGTTCCTTGAAGTGCTCTCCATGCAAGTCACAACAATCCCCATCGTGTTTCCAATTGCCGTAACGCTCGGGATCGATCCCATTTGGTTTGGCATTTTTATTGTACTAATGAGTGAGATCGCGTTGATCACTCCTCCAGTAGGCATGAACATTTTCGTAGTTCAAGGGGTGAGGAAGGATGGTGGGCCGGTTACTGATGTCATCCGCGGAGTAATCCCCTACGTTATTATTCTCCTCGCCTTTACCTTGCTAATCTGGTATGTCCCTGAAATTGTTCTTTGGCTACCCAGCCACGTGTCTTAAAGGTTTGCTATGAGCGCATCCACTGAATTATGGCAACTGAGTGCTACCGACCTGGCAAAAGGATATTCCACTGGGCGGTTCACGCCAATCGATGTGATCAATAGTTGCCGTGCTCGCATGGAGCAAGTTGACAAGCACCTTAATGCTTTCGTTTATGTTGACTTCGATGCAGCATTAAAAACAGCTACGGAAAGTACCCGTCGCTGGCGCGAAGGCAAGCCCTTATCACCACTGGATGGTGTTCCCATTAGTATCAAAGACAATATCAATGTGGCAGGCATGCCCACAGTTTGGGGCAGTAAGCTTTTTGGCAATTATGTGCCCGCGGACGATGAGCTACCCGTTGCACGTCTTAGAAAGGCTGGCGCCGTTTTACTTGGGAAAACCAACGTACCAGAATTCACCCTTCAAGGGTATACCGATAACCTTGTGTTCGGCCCTACGCGTAACCCATGGAATCTTGAGCTAACCCCAGGCGGGTCCAGTGGGGGCGCCGTGGCGGCTGTTGCCGCAGGGATGGGACCTATAGCACTTGGAACTGATGGTGGTGGCTCTATTCGTCGCCCCTCATCGCATACTGGTTTGGCAGGTCTTAAGCCTTCCATTGGACGGGTTCCTCGCAGCAAAGGACTTCCTGTTATATTGCACGAAAATGAAGTGATCGGACCAATTGCGCGCACAGTTGAAGATCTTGAATGTGTCATGAAAATCATCGGATCCTACGATCCTGAAGACCCTTTGTCTCGATGCTATAGGAACACTCCCTATGCTGAAACCGACACCAAACTATCGGGCCGCATACTCTATATAGAAACATTCAACAGCAGCCCGGCTGTAGATCCGGAAATAAAACAAAGTGTTCACCAGGCCGCACAACAGCTTGCGGCACTCGGCCATGACGTTGAACACTGCACAACGTTCACACTTGCCGATTCAATTAATGAGATTGTCTGGCCTGTCATTGGGCAAACGGGGCTTGCTTGGCTACTACAAGCCTATCCGGACTGGGAAACACAAATTAATCCATCGTTAATTGATATGGCAGTGACCGGACAGAATCTTTCGGCTACGGCCTACTTGAATGCACTTGATGAAATTCGAATCACCAAACAAAAGCTCTCATTATTGTTTGAAGAATACGATTTTTTAATGACGCCGTCGGCTGCGGCCTTGCCATGGCCTGCAGCAGAGATTTATCCTACCCACATCGCTGGAACGGAGGTCGGCCCGCGCGGCCACGCTGTTTTTACCGCATTTGTGAATGCTGCTGGCTTGCCTGGCCTAAATCTTCCTGGCCAACCAGCACAATCGGGGCTGCCGATCGGCTTCCAATTGGTTGGGCCGCAAGGCAGTGATGCTCGCTTATGTGCAATTGGTCGGGCCTTCGAAGCTGCCCATCCCTGGGCATCGCATTGGCCAGAATTGCCAACCCGCTAATTCATGATTATCAATCACGCCCTTCTTCGACCGCATGGCAGGCAACCTGAGCATCTCCAACCTGCCTAAGCTTGGGTCGTTCCTGCCGACACCTATCATTAGCAAGTGGGCAGCGCGGGTGGAAGGCGCACCCCGTCGGGGGGTTTAATGGGTTTGGAACCTCACCACCAACAGGGACTCGGGCCTTGCCCGTTCCTGTCATGTCAGGAATGGCGCCTAGCAGCATTTTTGTATAGGGATGGCGCGGTCTTGCGAAAATCTCATCGCGCTTTGAGATCTCTACTATTCTGCCCAAGTACATGACCCCCACGCGATGCGCGACATGATGAACCACCGCAAGGTTATGGGAAATAAACAAATAACTCAGTCCCAACTTATCTTGCAGGTCCTTCATCAGGTTAAGGACTTGTGCCTGAACAGAGACGTCAAGCGCTGAGGTAGGCTCATCACAAATAATAAACTCTGGCTGTAATGCTAACGCGCGGGCAATAGAAATACGCTGGCGCTGACCCCCCGAGAACTGGTGAGGGTAGCGAGATTGATCAGACGCAGCAAGCCCAACCTGCTTCAACAACTCACCAACTTTTTGTGCTTGCTCGGCTTTTGACAACTGCGTATGGGTGCGCAATGGCTCAGCAATAATACGTCCCACCCGCCACCGTGGGTTTAAGCTGGCATACGGATCCTGGAAAATCATCTGCAAGCGTTTGCGCATCTCGTGCTGTTGCTGGGCACTCATGGTCGCGATATCAACGCCATCGAACACGATACGGCCATGCGTCAATCGATATAAACCCGCCAACAAGCGTGCTACCGTTGATTTTCCGCAGCCCGATTCGCCCACCAAGCCTAGTGTTTCGCCCGGATATAGTTGGAAACTGACCTCGGCAACCGCTTGTAAATAGACCTTTGGTTTACGGTAAACAAGGCGCTCCAGAAATGGCGGGGACACATCAAAATGACGCGCTGCCTCATGCACCTCAACAAGCGGCTTAGCCATGCTTCGCCTCCCCATCATGCAACCAGCAAGCCACATGCCTGTTACCCAATGCCAATAACTCCGGACGCTGGGTTTTACAAATATCCATCACCTTGGGACAACGAGGATTAAATGCACAACCCTTAGGAATTTCATTGAGTCGTGGCATGCTTCCGGGAATCTGCTCAAGCCGGGCGGCACTGCTTTGAATATTGGGAATAGACTGCATCAGCCCAATGGTATACGGATGTAAGGGTTGCTGAATCACCTGCTGCACCGGTCCCGTTTCTATTATGCGCCCGGCATACATCACTGCCACCCGATCCGCCGTTTCGGCAATCACACCCATGTCATGGGTAATCAGCATTACCGCCGTGCCGTGTTCTTTGCAAAGTTTTTTTAACAGGTCAATAATTTGTGCCTGGATGGAAACATCTAAAGCCGTTGTGGGTTCATCCGCAACGATTAGTTTAGGTTCCGCAGCAAGTGCCAGGGCAATGACAACCCGTTGGCGCATACCACCAGAAAACTGATGAGGGTAGTGATGAAACCGCTCCCTGGCAGCAGGAATGCCGGTTGACTCGAGCAGCTCTACCGCGCGGTTATGGGCCGCTTTGTGGCCAAGATCAAGATGCGTTTGTATGGTTTCCACCAATTGATCGCCGACCGTATACAAGGGGTTGAGCGATGTTAAAGGGTCCTGGAATATTGCCCCAATCTCATTACCACGAACCCGGCGCATTTCAGCTTCACTGAGTGTATCCAGGCGCTGGTTATTAAACACAATTTCGCCACCAGCAATTCGTCCCGGTGGATCAAGCAGGCGGATAATAGCCGTCCCTGTTAGGGACTTTCCGGCACCCGACTCACCTACGATACCTAACACCTCACCCCGATTGATGTGAAACGACACACCGCTAAGGGCCGTAAGCACCCCCCGTCGCGTTGGAAACTCAACTTTCAGGTTATGCACTTCAAGTAATTTGGCCATAACTAGCTTAAACGCGGATTAAGGGCATCACGTAGCCAGTCACCCATAAGATTGACGGACAGCACAAGTAAAATCAGCATAATGCCCGGAAAAATCGTAATCCACCACTCCCCAGAAAATAGAAAATCATTGCCAACACGGATTAACGTGCCTAATGATGGAGATGTCGGTGGAACACCAACCCCCAGGAAAGAAAGTGTTGCTTCTGTAATAATAGCGGTCGCCAGGTGCACTGTCGCGAGTACCAGCACGGGACCCAGGACGTTAGGGAGCACATGACTAATCATGGTTCTGTATCCCGACACCCCAATGACTTTTGCCGCCAGGACATATTCCTTATTCTTTTCCACCATGGCCGAGCCCCGCACCGTGCGGGCGTATTGCGGCCAACCTGCCAAGGCAATTGCCCCGATAAGTACGGGGAAAGCAATACTGTCGAGTAGGTGTTTGGGAACTGCTGCGCGTGCTACCCCATCGATAAGTAATGCAATCAAGATTGCCGGGAAGGAAAGTTGAATATCAGCAATGCGCATAATAATTGCATCGGTACGTCCCCCCGCATAGCCTGCGATAAGCCCCAAAACAATTCCCACCAACATCGCCAACAATACCGAAGCAAATCCAATAAGCAAGGAAATCCGCGTGCCATATAGCAGCATGGAAAACAAATCTCGGCCTTGGCTGTCGGTACCCAACAAATAGGTGGCATTGCCATCGGGATTCCACACCGGGGGCAATAAGGCATCCAGTAAATTAATACCCGACAAATCAAAAGGGTTATGCGGTGCCAGCCAGGGGGCACCAAATGCACCAACAAACAGTAAAAACGTTGTTACAGTTGCCACCACCGCCAAGGGCGAGTGACGCCAGGACCAAGCCAGATCAGAGTCCCATAAGCGTTGTATAACCCTCATTGTCCCGTTCCTTGACCCAAAGTACTGCGCAACCTTGGATCAACAACAAAGTACAGCAGATCCACAATGAGATTAATGCAGACAAATACCAACGCGATAAGACATAGATAAGCCGCCATCACGGGAACATCCGCAAACTGTACTGCCTGAATAAATAACAGCCCCATGCCTGGCCATTGAAAAACGGTCTCGGTCACAATCGCAAAAGCGATAATGCCCCCCAATTGCAATCCGGTAATCGTAATGACGGGAACCATGGTATTTTTTAAGGCATGACCAAAGTGGATGGTACGCTGGCTTAGTCCCCGCGCCCGCGCAAACTTAATGTAGTCGGTACGTAGCACCTCCAACATTTCTGAGCGAACAAGGCGCAATATAAGCGTTAATTGAAACAGGCATAAGGTGATGGCTGGCAGTATGATATGGCGCCAACCATCTATAGACAGCAGACCAGTGGTCCACCAACCTAACTGTGTAACCTCACCTCGGCCGTAGCTGGGCAACCACCCAAGCATGACCGACATAAACAAAATAAGCAAAATACCAATAAAAAACGTTGGCAAAGAAATGCCAATTAACGAAAATGCCAAAATTGCCTGCGATATCAGGCTATGGGGTTTTAATGCGGTATAAACCCCAAAAGGTAACCCTATAAGCAAGGCCATTAACGCCGCAAGTACCGATAGTTCAACGGTTGCCGGTAATCGCTCTTTTATGAGGCCAGTAACACTTTGGCCCTGGCGTAAAGATAAGCCAAATTCCCCTTGGATGGCATTTTTGACAAAGTTACCAAATTGCACAAAGGGCGATTGATCCAGGCCCAGGCTGGATCGTAGCGCAATTCGATCGGCTTCTGTGGCGTCCTGTCCCAACATAATGGTGACAGGATCACCAACATAGCGAAATAGCATAAACGCTAGCAGACTGACTGCAAGCATTACGATCAATGCTTGCAGTACCCGTCTGATAATGAAGGCCAGCATTTAGTTCACGGTCACCCAATGGGCGGTAAGACGATTGTCAGCACGGTGAATCACATCAATGTTTTTACCCATTGCCCAAGGAATCACCTGGTCGTGCAAGGGAATGTGCCCTACCTCTTCTGCATGAATCTTGAGGGCTTGAACAATGGCGTCATTGCGCTTGTCCTGATCGGTTTCTATTTTGATTTGGTCAATTAAGCGATCAACCTCGTCATTTTCGTAGTTACCGAAATTAAAAGAGCCGTCTGCCCCATCGCCTTTACTTCTAATCAGACTTTGGAGCGTGTACAACGCGTCGAAGGTTGGTACACCCCAGCCAAACATATAGGCGCTGGTGTCGTAGGACTGCACTTTAGGAAAATAGGTGGCGCGCGGCATGGCGTTTAGCGATGCTTTTACCCCTATTTTTGCCCACATGGCAACAACGGCCTGGCAAATTGCTTCATCGTTAATGTAACGATTGTTGGGGCAATCCAAGGTAAAGCTAATTTCGTCGGGCGCGTATCCGGCCTCTTCAAGCAGGGCTTTCGCTTGCTCAACATCGGCTTCCACCGGCACAGCCAGTTCTTCAGTCCACCCGTTTACTTGCGGCGCAATCATGGTTCCCGTGGGTAAAGAAGAGCCTCGCATGACGGCCTTTCTAATGGCTTCCGTATCGATTGCCAGTTGTAGGGCTTTACGCACCCGAACATCAGCAAACGGATTCTTGCCTTCCACGGCACTGTATTTTAGCTCATCACTTTTTTGATCGAAGCCAAGATAAATGGTGCGGTATTCATTCCCCTCCACCACTTTTGCTTGCTGCTCAATACGCTTTAGGTCCTGTGCAGGCGGATCCAGTACAAAATCGATTTCTCCCGACAGCAAAGCCGCCGTACGGGTAGCATTCTGCTTAATAGGCGTGTACACGACTTTGGTGACATTACCGATTTTGTCGCTCTTGCCCCACCAATCCGGATTTTCAACAAACACGGTGCGCACATCGACTTCCCGGGATTCTAGCTGATAAGGTCCCGTACCATTGGCGTGGCGTGCTGAGTAGGTTTCTTCTTGCTTGGCGAAGTCTTGCGGCTGCGCGGCATCGTTTTCTTCTGACCAGTCTTGACTCATCATGAAAACGTTCGTGAGTTGGCGCAATAAGACAGGATTCGGACCATCCGTTTCAATTTCAACGGTGAAGTCGTCAAGCTTGCGGACTTCTTTAATGCCATTGACATAGGCTTTAAAGTTTGAAGTCGGTGACATTGCACGATTAAATGAAAATACGACGTCATCGGCAGTAAAGTCCCCGCCATCGTGAAAGCGCACGCCCTCACGCAAACTAAAGCGCCATACGGTATCTGAGGTTGTTTCCCATTCCGTGGCCAAGGCTGGAATAACATCGAAATCCTGGTTATATTCCACCAAAGGTTCATAAACATAGCTGCTTGCGGCAATTGTTAGCCCCTCGTTTTGCGCATGAGGATCCATGGTTAGGATATCCCCTTGACTGGACCAACGCAGAGTTTCGCTATGCCCGGCTAACGGTAGCATTAGCCCCGCCATCAAAAGCGTTGCGAATAGTTTTTTTCTCATGAATAGCTCCTGACACACACCGTGGTAACAAAAAAGACCATGCCCCACTAAAAATCTTAATTTAGCCCGCGCCGGTTCCTCTTACAATGAGGGTTTATAATTACCTAGCCTCGGCAACTCCCGCATAAGCCGCGCATTTCAATAATGGTATGGGCGCGATCGAATTGGGCGTTATCGGCGATATGCGCCAGTTGCTTATCCACAATGGCATCGGAGAACTCATTGGCCTGACCACATTCATCGCAAATGGTAAATGCTGCCAAGCCGTGTTTATGGGGGTGGCGATGGGTGCAAGCGATAAACGCGTTGATACTCTCCAGCTTATGGACCAGTCCCGCTTTAATTAACGCATTTAAAGCGCGATAAACTTGTAATGGCACCCGAAAACCACTGTCTCGCAAATCATCTAGCAAGGCATACGCACTTAACGGCCGTTCTGCCCGCGTTAATGCGGTTAATACCTGTTGTTGCCGTTTGGTAAGGGGTTTGGATGTTGACATGAGAGTTTGCCTTTTAAAACGATCATGATTTTTGCGAAAACTTAGGATTCATCAATCCCATAAGCAGCTAGTTATGTTATAACATTACATCTTGCTCTGGCTATCCTTTTAATCCAACGCGCCCCATGCCAAACGCTGTCTTACAAATAAACAACCTTACCTTGGGCTATCGCGCTCACCCAGCAGTCCACCACTTGACGGGGACGCTGGCACCGGGCTCATTAACGGCGCTTGTCGGCGCCAATGGCTCTGGTAAATCAACCCTTATGAAGGGTATTGCCGGACTCCTGAAGCCTATTACCGGCTCAATAACTATCCAGCCAGGCACCCGGCTGGCTTATCTGCCGCAGCAATCAGAGCTGGATCGCAGCTTCCCCGTGCAGGTGCAAGATCTTGTTGCTTTAGGGCTTTGGTCGAAGCGCGGTATTTTCAAACGCTACCAACCGGAAGACAAAGTCATTATCCGTACTGCTTTGGAAGCCGTTGGCCTGCAAGGTTTTGAGAAGCGCAGTTTAGATACCCTATCCGGTGGCCAATTCCAACGTGTTCTATTTGCCCGTGTGCTGGTGCAAGATGCTGACCTTATCCTTCTTGACGAGCCCTTTAACGCCATTGATATGAATACGCTTGAGACATTATTGAACTTAATACAGCAATGGCATCAAGAAGGACGGTCGGTAGTCGTGGTTGTACACAATCTTGATATCGTGCGGCAGGTCTTCCCTGAAACACTCCTCCTCGCACGCGAACTTATTGCCTGGGGCCCAACCAAGGAAGTATTAACAGCTGCCAATATTGCGCGTCTTCGTCAACAACCTCAAGGCTGGCAAGCTGATGCCCCTTGGTGTCCTGTCAATGAGCTTCCCGGCGGACGAGCTGGCAGTGTCGTCCATGGGCGTTAATTTCTACAGTTTTGCCATTGCGCCGTTCCTGGAACATGCATTTATGCAGCGTTCTTTGATTGGCGTCCTATTACTGGCCCTTAGTGCCTGCCCTTTAGGGGTATTTCTAATGCTGCGTCGCATGAGCCTGACGGGCGATGCGATGTCACACGCTATTTTGCCGGGCGTGGCATTGGGGTTTCTTTTTTTTGGTTTGGAATTAATTCCAATGACAATCGGCGGATTGCTTATTGGTTGGCTGGTTGCTGTTGCTGCCGGTGCCGTATCCCGGCTAACCAGTCAAAAAGAAGATGCGTCTTTAGCAGCGTTTTATTTAATTTCCTTGGCAGCTGGGGTAACCATTATTTCTATGCGGGGCTCTAGTGTTGACCTCATGCATTTACTGTTTGGTTCAGTACTTGCCATGGATAACACGGCACTTTATCTGATTACGGCCATCAGCAGCACCACCCTCGTCGTGTTAGCGATCATCTGGCGAGCATTGGTCGCGGAATGTTTAGATCCTCTTTTTTTACGTTCCGTTTCGCGTTGGGGTGCTTTAATTCATTTTGTGTTTCTTGCCCTGGTGGTATTAAACCTGGTTGGTGGCTTTCAGGCATTAGGAACTTTATTGGTGGTTGGCTTAATGATGCTACCCGCTGCCACCGCGCGGTTCTGGAGTGCCCAAATCAGGCCGATGTGTATTTTGGCCATTGGATTTGGTGCGACTGCCGCCATCAGTGGCCTACTGCTGTCTTACCATGCCGCCCTGCCCTCCGGCCCCGCAATCGTGTTGGCGGCTGGCAGCATTTATTTAGTGTCGTTGTTCATTGGCCCCAATGGGATTATTGCTACGCATAAAAAGCCCATTTCCCACCGTACTGCCTGATGTTTTAAGCCCTATGCTTTTTTCCAGGACTATCCTGCTACCCCTTCTAATCATAATTTCAGTCGTCTATCATGCCCATGGTGCTCAGGCAAACCCGCTGCAGGTCGTGGCGAGCTTTTCAATTATTGGCGACATGGTGCAGGCAATTGGAAAAGATCGCGTGCAAGTCACAACACTGGTCGGCCCTGAAAGTGATGTACACATTTACGAACCCAAACCCGTTGATGTTGTGGCCATTACAAAAGCTGATGTGATTATGATTAACGGCCTGGAGTTTGAAGGATTTTTGCCACGACTCATTACGGCCAGCCAAGTCGAGGCACCAATAATCAAGCTCAGCAACGGTATTGACGTCCTTACCGACACCAACCAACAGCCTGATCCGCATGCCTGGCAATCTGCCCACAATGGCAAGACGTACATCACCAATATTGCCACCGCATTATGCCAGGCAGACCCTGACAACTGCCACTTTTATGAAACCAACGCGCACACCTATCGGGAACAGCTGACGCAACTGGATCAGGAAATACAAGCAACCATAGACGCCCTCCCGGAAGACCGTAGAACTGTGATTACACAGCATCGGGCCTTTCAATATTTTGACGCCCGCTATGGACTGCACTTTCATGCCCTGGAAGGCAGCACTGCCCATGCAGAAGCGTCTGCGCGCGCTGTAGCTGATGCCATTAAAGCGTTACAGCAAGGGAAGGCAACCGCCTTGCTCGCAGAAAGCTTTCAGGATCCGCGCCTTATTACGCAAATATCCCATGACGCTGGTGTCCCGGTGAGTGGAACCCTATTTGCCGACACATTATCCGGCCCTGGGGGGGACGCCCCAACGTATCTGGCGCTATTAGCACATAATATCCAGCAATTAAAACAAGCATTAATGCCAGATGCATCAACAACGGAATAGCTTGCGTCTTCTCAAGAAATGAATTAGCATTCACATTTGTGAATCCAGATTCATTTCTATTATGGCGTATCGACAAACCCCAGCAGTACAAGCGCGTTTAGAAGACACGCGCAACCGCATCCTAAAAGCCGCACGCTCCTTAATTAGCGAAGGTGGCTGGCAACAAGCGCAAGTGGCAAGCGTTGCCCATGTGGCAGGGATAGCAACCGGCACCGTGTATCGCTACTTTGCCTCCAAGGCGGAGTTATTTGCCGAGGTTTTGTCCATGGTTTCACAACGCGAAGTTGACGTCATTACGGCTATTGCGGATGCCGAAGGCCTGGCATCCACACGTTTACATGCCGCAGTAAAAACCTTTGTAAAACGTGCCTTACGTAATCCGCGGCTGGCGTATGCCTTAATTGCAGAGCCGTGTGAACCAGAAATTGATGCCGCCCGCCTCACCTACCGTGCGGCCCTGAGCAAAGCTATCAAGACACTCATCATACAGGGGCAAGAAGCCGGTGAATTTCATAGTGATGTTGATACAAATATTGCCGCATCTGTAATTGTGGGTGGCTTTATGGAAGGCTTGATTGGGCCCCTATCCCCATTACATCACACCCAACAACATGAACAATCTAACCACGCTGAGGGCGTGGTTGAGCAAATTGCTACACAGACCTGCCGCAGTGTTCGTCTGTCCCTATTATCGGAGGAAACATGACACAAAAGGATCAAGACACCTCAACGCAACAAGCCGAGGTTCAAACCACGATTCCCACCAATATATTTGCCGACGTGCTAACGCAAAGCCCGTCGCTTATTCCTGCCAGCACGCCAGATCGCTTCAGTACCCATCAAGTACTTAATCAGGCCAAACCCGCCACAGGGTTTAATGCGTTTACCCAAGACGCAGTGATCAATGCCGCAATTGAGCGGGAGGCGCCGTGGGCGCATGAACGCTGTGCTGCACTTGGCCTGGCAATTGGCGATGAGGCCGTGCAGGAGCTCGCACGCCTTGCCAATAAGCATTTGCCTGAATTAAAAACGCATGACCGCTATGGCAACCGTATCGATTGGGTAGAGTTTCATCCGTCTTGGCATGTGCTTATGTCCCTTGCCTGGAAGCATGAGGTACCCAATTTATCCTGGCGCAGCGACCAACAACACAGCCACTATGCGCGCGCCGTCTTATCTTATTTGTGGAACCAGGTAGAACAGGGCACGGGCTGCCCTACTGGCATGGCTTATGCTGCATACGCCGGATTTGAGCGCGAGCCCGCCTTACGTATTTGGGCAGAAAAATCCTTGGGAACCGAATATCAATTCAACCGCAATGAAGTAGCCCATAAGAATTCTGTCGTGATAGGGTATGCCATGACCGAAAAGCAAGGTGGCTCGGACTTGCGCCAAACCCAAACCACTGCAGTGTTTTCACATTCCGAGGACTATCACGGCGCCACCGCCGACTGGTATGAACTCACAGGTCATAAGTGGTTTTGTTCCGTGCCCCAGGCCGATGGCTTTTTTACGCTCGCCAAAGTGGACGGCGAGGTCACCTGCTTTTTCCTGCCACGCACCATGCCCGATGGCCGCTTTAATCGTTTTTTCATCCAACGACTAAAAGACAAGGCAGGCAACTTATCCAATGCGTCAAGCGAAGTGGAGTACAGCGGCACCATGGCGATCCGCGTGGGTGACGTTGGCCGGGGTCTACGAGAAATTCTGTCCCATTCACACCTGACACGCCTGGATTTTGCAGTGGGCTCAGCGGGCCTGATGCGACAGTCGCTTACGCTTGCCATCAATCATTGCCACACCCGGGCAGGTTTTGGGGATGGTTTGGCAAAACAGCCCATGATGGCCAATGTGTTGGCCGATTTGGCCATAGAGGTAGAGGCCACCACGCTAATGGCCCTGCGGATTGCCAAAGCAACCGATTACTTGGACAGCGATGAACAAGAACGCGCGTTTGCTCGCGTCACCACCCCCATGGCGAAATACTTTAACTGCTCCCGTGCCCCGGCTGTGGCCAATGAAGCCTTGCAATGTCACGGCGGCAATGGCTTCATATTAGAGCATCCCATGGCGCGCCTGTTTCGTGAAAGTCCGCTTAACAGCGTCTGGGAAGGCACCGCCAACATGATGTGCATGGACGTACGGCGCTCATTGAACCGGGTGGAAGGCTGTCGCGACGCCCTCTTTAAAGAATTCGAAGATGTGCAAGGCATGGACAGCCGCTTCGATGCCTACCTCGCCGATTTACCCGCTTTAGTGGATGCCATGATGGAAGACGAATTCCTGGCGCGTCCCGCCAACGATGCGATCGCCCGTGCGGTACAAGGGGCAGAGCTGTTACGTTACTCGACAAGCGACGTCATTAACGGCTTTATGGAAACACGCATTGGCGGCGCGGGAAACAATCGCTGGGGCACCATGTTTGGCAGCCTGGGAGCCGGAGTAAGCAAGGCGCAAGCGGA
>Ga0209487_1001787_pt1 | contig 17836 bp, 12 predicted proteins | sample Poulit2012_FD_187524 | JGI IMG/M metagenome (GOLD analysis project Ga0209487, IMG submission 187524) | Agricultural soil microbial communities from Georgia to study Nitrogen management - Poultry litter 2012 (SPAdes) (version 2) | ecosystem: Environmental > Terrestrial > Soil > Agricultural land...
CGCTCGGCAACAGCTTTTTTGCCAGAGAGCATCACAACGTTCATAAATTTAGCGACATCTACACTGCCATAAATTGGATCTGGCAGGATTTCTCTTTTGGGTACTTCGCGACGGCGAGGCATGATAATTTCCCTTGTGACAATTCAGTTGAACCGCGTTTCACGGCCATGATCACCCATTAGGAGTGACCCCTTACATGCTGGTACCAATGCACCGGCTGCACGGAGGGCAGATCAGATAAGACTGATGACTAGAAACGTAACAATAAAATGATTAGATTATTTTGGACGCTTGGCGCCGTATTTGGAACGGGCCTGCTTGCGGTCTTTGACCCCTTGGAGGTCAAGTGCACCGCGCACGATGTGATAACGCACACCGGGCAAATCTTTAACACGGCCACCGCGGATTAGGACCACGGAGTGTTCTTGTAAGTTGTGCCCCTCACCGCCAATATATGAAATAACCTCGTACCCGTTGGTCAGGCGCACACGGGCGACCTTGCGCAGGGCGGAGTTTGGCTTTTTAGGGGTGGTAGTATAGACACGGGTACATACCCCGCGGCGCTGTGGGCTGTTCTCTAGGGCCGGACTTTTGCTGCCGTGACGCGCGAGAGAACGTGGCTTGCGCACTAATTGACTTATAGTTGGCATAACCTCGACGTATCCTTTACGTTGCTAATTTGGAACTATGAAGCCCATGTGACATCCTCATGCTGGCATTGCAAACATTATGAATGTGGACTGGGCGATTTATATAACCGCCCTTTTATGCCCAAAGCATACGTAAAAAAGAGCGGTCGAAAGACACTAAGGCAGCACACCTAAAAGGTATATATAGCGACAACTGGCTAACAACCGGTAAAGCCAATGTCGGGTAATCAATCATGCAGATACGCAAATGAACCGAGCGCACAAGTAATTGAATTGCGGCTGCCTAGCGTGCTTTTAACAAAAAACCAAAAATGGCTTTTAGTAAGCGAGTCAATATACCATGAACTGCACAGCATAGCAATGCGCCTTTAGGTGCTTTGCGGCCTTTTAATGACGAAAGTCCCTGAGTGACGCACCATCTAAGTGTTAATAATAGAAAAAAACACACTCATGACAGTATAATAGCTAGCGATGACCCACTTACCACAAGTATAAAATGCATATAGCGATATTAGAAGATGATCTTAGCCAAGCCGAACACATGAGCATGGCCCTGAAAACAGCCAATTACGAATGCACTGTGTTTCATGCGGGCAAAGACTTGATGCAACAGTTGGCAAAGAACCACGATTTCAACCTGATCGTTATTGACTGGGAGCTCCCCGATGTCAGCGGTCTGGATGTTCTCCATTGGCTGCGTTCCAACTTGGGCTATGCGGTGCCTGTCTTATTTGTTACCAGTCGCACCCAAGAAGAAGACATCGTGACGGGTCTGCAGGCAGGTGCCGATGACTATATGTGTAAACCCGTCAAAACTAATGAGCTACTCGCACGCATACAAGCCCTATTACGACGCGCCAACCCTATCAGTCAAAGCAACGAGGCTTTTGATTTTGGTTACTACCACATAGATACCGTATCGAGCACAATATCTTTACGCGGCCAACCCGTAGAATTAGCTCCTAAAGAATACGAGTTGGCATTGCTTTTATTTAGAAATCCTGGTCGCCTGTTTTCCCGCGATGTACTCAGTACCGCAGTCTGGAATCGTGAAATTCCCCCCACCTCGCGTACGCTAGATACTCATTTATCTAATATCCGTCGCAAATTGCAAATACGACCCGAAAATGGGGTACGACTGAATGCGTCCTATGCGTTGGGATATCGATTGGAATCATTGCTAGATTCCACCGAAACTGTTGATGAAGCAACCGAATAATCCAACAATACCAAAATGAGTTGTCAATAATAAATTGGTTTCACGCGCGTTTGCGGCTTTTATTTTTCCATAACAAACTCAAACGATGACACAGCACAAACGTCCGAATTATTTTTTGGCAAAACTTCCCTTGCGAACCCTCACGCAGGGTCTTTTTTTATTCTTTTGCTTGTTTTTTGTCATTTTAAAAAGCTTTGCTCAGCCGACGGGTGCAGAGCAAGACATGTTTACTTATCGGGTACAAGCCAATGATACCCTCATCGATTTAGCTGAACGCTACACCCTAAATAAGGACAACTGGAAAATCCTGGAATCGCTCAATGATGTCGATGACCCCAAACGCCTGCCCATTGGCAAAACGTTGGTTATCCCTTTCGATTTAATTCCAGTGCAGCCAACGACGGCCGAGCTCATCCACACCCAAGGCGAGGTTTTACTCAACCAACGCCCTGCAGCAGTACACAGTACGATTCATCCAGGTGATCGTTTAAAGACCGGTCCTAATAGTTTTGCCACCGTTGGCCTTCAGGATCAAAGTACGCTGTCATTACCCGAAAACGCCCAAATACTCTTTCAACAAATCAATGAATTTCAGGGGGTCCCTATCTCGGACGTTATTTTTGTCCTCGAAGAAGGCTCTCTGGAAACCCATGCAGACCCTGAGCAACAAGGTGTGGGTCGTTATGAAATACATACACCTATCAGTGTCACTGGCGTACGCGGCACCAAAATGAGGGTGGGTGCTGACCAACAGAGCAGCCGCACGGAACTCCTCCAGGGGCGTGCCCATATCCAAGGCATGCAATTAGCGCCGCAGATGCTCCAAGCTCAACAAGGCGCCGCTATGGACAGTACGGGGCAGTTACACGTAACTCATTTATTAGCTGCTCCTTCAGTTATCGACAGTGATACAACAAAAGGTGGCTTGCAGGTCACCTTAGAGCCTGTCAGTCAGGCTGATTATTATGTCGCTATCATTGCTACCGATCCCAATGGTAAACATATTATCGGGCAACAACAAAGCAATGAACCCTATTTTGATCTCCCTGTTTTCCGTTCGGGCACGCATTATGCGTTTATCCGCGCAGTAGATGAATACGGTTTAATGGGGATGGACACTGTTATTGATTATCCTGGACGCCGAGTCGTATTAGATCGTTCAGGCCAACCGGTGCGTACACACTACGGGCAAGCTGTTTTTTCCGGAATGCTCTAATTACTGCTTATGCGTCGTCTATGGCCTAAAAAAAACTTATTTCCTAACCCCACCAGTGCGTTTGCAGCTCAAATACGGCGCGATAGTTGGTGGGTCACCTTTTGGTTGGTTTTATTCGTTGTTATCCTGTGTTTTAGCACACCACGTTTACCATTAGAGCGTCTAGACAACATCATCTATGACTTTCAGCTACGATTACAACCCACCCCAACAGTCACAGATGAATCACCTATTGCTCTTATTATCATCGATGATTACAGTCTTAGAACGCTTGGGCACTGGCCTTGGCGTCGCAAGATTTACGCTGAGCTACTCGACCATCTAGGCGAGGCCAAAGCAGTCGGTATTGATTTATTATTTACCAGCAGCAACCCTGCCTACCCCGAAGACGATAAATTACTCGCGGATGCCATCAAAGAGCACGGCCGAATTATCTTGCCCGTCTACATCAACCGTAATGACGAGCTAGAACAACCCATCCCCCCTTTGGTCAAAGCTGCTGCTGGACTAGGTTTTATTAATATCCAGCCCGATGCAGATGGGGTGGTACGGCACATAAAACTTTTTCACGAACTAAACCCTGGCGCACGTCAAAAAGACAAACAGCAACGCCTCCAAATCCATAGCAATCCTTCAATTAGTGATGCCCCCAGGACGAGCCTTACGGACAATGATTTTGGCCCCAATACGACCAGCCACTTTTCTACGGCTTTGCTCTCAGTAAGTGATGATGCAAAGTTTTTAGATAATTATGGGCCGCATTATAAAGCACCGCATCTCAGTCCTTTTATAGGTCCTTTTGGTAGCTTTCCTACCTATTCATTTGAAAAGGTTCTCAAAGGGGACTACCCTGCCAACACATTCAAAGATAAATATGTACTGATTGGAGCCTGGAGCAGCGGACTGGGTGATTTTTACCCTACTCCATTTTCCAGCACAGAAAACACCAGCATGTCAGGGGTAGAAATACTCGCTAATGCGACAAATAATCTATTGCATAACCAATGGATTCACAAACCCCCAAACTGGATTAAGATACTGGCCAATATTTTGCCAGTCATCTTTATTTGTCTTAGCTTGCGCCAGCTATCACCACGCTATGCATTTTTTGGCACCTCATTGGTGATCGCTACCCTATTTGTTGGTAATTGGGTTTTGCTGCATGTATTCCATTTATGGATACCTATTGGCAGTGCCTTGGTTGGGTCTATTATTTCTTACCCTCTGTGGTATTGGCGCAGTCAAGAAACCGTTTTGCGTTATGTCGATAAACAGCTTTCAGAATTACGCCAACACAACCCCGGTTTAAGCCAAGCTTTAGATATTTCCGAGGTCCAACTCACCATACCTGCTCGACTCAATCATTTATACAAATCAATTGAATTACTACGTGAAGCTGAACAACGCCGCGTTGAAACCTTGAACTTTATCTCTCATGATATGCGGGCACCTCAAAACTCTATCTTGGCGCTGGTTGATATGGAACGCCAGCAGCAAATTGATAATAAAACAGCCAAACAAGAACAGTTTTATCAACGCTTAGAAAATTATGCCTCGAACACATTAAATTTAGTTGATGACTTTATTGATTTTGCTCGCGTAGAAAGTTCTGCCTTTGAGTTGCAACCCCTGGTCCTCAACGATTTGGTCACCCAGGCTATTGATGATATCTGGGCGGTTGCCACTCAAAAAAATATTGCTATACATTACCAAGATCCTGAAAAAATAATTTGGATCCAGGGTCATCAATCTTTTCTGCACCGTGTATTAACAAACCTATTAGATAATGCAGTGAAATATAGCCCAGAACATACGACTGTCTTTACTTCGGTCAGCACTCATAAAGATCAGGCCGTTATTCGTATCCAAGACCAAGGATGGGGCATACCACAGGATCAGCTACAACATGTTTTTAGCGCGTTTAAGCGCTTTCATACCGGTCATGCAGAAAACCCTAAAGGAACCGGTCTAGGGTTGGCATTTGTTCACACAGTGATCGAACGCCACCGCGGCCAAATAGAAGTTGAAAGCAACCTCGGCCAAGGCACAACCTTTTCCATATATTTGCCATTAATTTACTGAGTACCCAGATATTGATTTGAATACCCAATAAATCAATCAACACGACAAGTTTTCTATAGTGCGTTTTATAAATTTTACACACGAACCACTAATAAAAATGGCCTGGAACAATGTCCAGGCCATTTTGTTTTACATGCCATAAAAGGCGTGCGCAAAGGAGCAGTGTGCCCTTATCTAGGACTCATCATCAGCGGCCTCTTGGGCATCTGCCTTTTCAGCCTGCTCGGACTCATCCATAAAAGGGTTTTCTTGAGCACGGGCAACCTGTCGCTCTTGTATTTGAATGCGCTCTTTTTCCTGACGGGCCAGATGGTAAGCCATACCGGTACCCGCGGGAATCAAACGACCCACAATTACGTTTTCCTTTAGGCCGCGCAACTCATCACGTTTACCCATGATGGCTGCTTCGGTGAGGACTCGGGTGGTTTCTTGGAAAGAAGCTGCCGAGATAAAGGAATCTGTAGACAGAGAAGCCTTGGTAATCCCCAGCAAGATATTTTCATAGGTTGCTGGGACACCACCTGCTGCGGTGATCCGATCGTTCTCGTTAAGCAAATCAGAGCGTTCGACTTGTTCACCAGTAATAAAGTCGGTATCTCCGGAATCAACGATATTAACCCGACGCAGCATCTGACGGACAATCACCTCGATGTGCTTGTCATTGATCTTAACCCCTTGGAGGCGATAGACATCCTGGACCTCGTTCACAATGTAGCTAGCGAGCTCTTCAATGCCTTTGAGGCGCAGAATATCGTGCGGGTCTGGTGGACCATCCACAATAAATTCGCCTTTGTTGACCACTTGACCATCGTGCACCAACACCTGCTTTTCTTTTGGAATCAGGAATTCGTGCGACTCGCCATCCAAATCTGTGATGACTAAGCGTTGACGGCCTTTGGTCTCTTTTCCAAAGGAAACAGTCCCTGTGACCTCGGCCAGCATCCCGGCATCCTTGGGTGAGCGAGCTTCGAACAGCTCGGCCACACGCGGTAGACCCCCAGTAATATCGCGAGTCTTTTGTGACTCTTGGGGAATACGCGCCAAAATTTCACCAACAGAAACCTGCTGACCATCGCGTACTGTAATCAAAGCACCCACAGGGAAAGAAATATTCACTGTGTGCTCAGTGCCTGCGATTTTGACCTCTTCGCCACTTTCATCCAACAATTTGATTTGCGGACGCTGAGCGGCACGGCCCGAGTGTGTCTTGGGAGTAATGACAACCAAAGTAGACAGCCCTGTGACCTCGTCAACTTGGCGTGCCACGGTGACGTTTTCTTCGATATTTTCAAAGCGCACAGTACCTGCGTACTCAGAGACAATTGGGCGTGTCAACGGATCCCAGCTAGCGATGCGCTGACCGGCTTCGATATTCTCGCCGTCACCGACTGAAATAGTCGCCCCGTAAGGGATTTTGTGACGTTCGCGTTCGCGACCCTTGTCGTCGTACACGAGGATCTCACCCGAGCGAGAAATAGCAATGCGTTCGTCTTTGTTGTTAGTGACATAACGCAAGCCAATGGCAAAGCCAACTGTACCAGCTGTTTTGCTTTCAACTGTACTGGTTGTAGCTGCGCGTGATGCTGCACCCCCGATGTGGAAAGTACGCATCGTTAACTGCGTGCCGGGCTCACCGATAGATTGAGCAGCAATCACACCGACTGCCTCACCGCGGTTGACGAGAGCACCACGACCTAAATCACGGCCATAACAGTGCGCGCACAATCCCCAACGTGTTTCACACGTGAGAGGCGTACGAATCTTGACCTCGTCAATACCCATTGAGTCAATCAGCTCGACATTGCTTTCATCCAGCAATGTACCGGCCTCAATGAGAGTCTCTTGAGTATCGGGATTAACAACATCCACTGCTGTCACGCGGCCCAGGATACGATCACGCAAGGTTTCAATGACCTTGCCGCCATCCAGAACTGCTTTCATGGTGTAACCACGGTTAGTTTTACAGTCCTCTTCGGTAATCACCAAGTCTTGGGTGACGTCAACCAAACGGCGTGTCAAATAACCCGAGTTAGCAGTCTTGAGCGCAGTATCAGCCAACCCTTTACGTGCCCCGTGTGTAGAAATAAAGTACTGCAGTACGTTAAGTCCTTCACGGAAGTTAGCCGTAATCGGTGTTTCGATAATCGAACCATCTGGCTTGGCCATCAGACCACGCATACCCGCCAATTGGCGAATCTGTGCAGCTGAACCACGAGCACCTGAATCTGCCATCATATAAATGGAGTTAAAGGACTCTTGGGTTTCTTCCTTGCCAAAACGATCCACGACGGTTTCGGTGGACAGCTCTTGCATCATGGCCTTGCCCACGCGATCACCGGCCTTGCCCCAAATATCAACAACGTTGTTATAACGCTCTTGTGCCGTAACTAAACCCGAGGTGTACTGCTGATCAATCTGGCGAACCTCTTCTTCGGCCTCGCTCAGGATTTCATGCTTGGATGCGGGTACCAGCATATCGCTCATGGCGATAGAAATACCACCACGGGTAGCCAAGTCAAAGCCCCACTGCATGAGCTTGTCAGCAAAAATGACGGTCGCACGTAAACCACAACGACGGAACGACTGATTAATCAGTTGCGAAATCTCTTTTTTGCTCAGCGTGCGATTTAACAGCTCGAACTCGAGTCCCTGGGGCAGAATGCTGGATAATAATGCACGCCCTACCGTGGTTTCGACACGCAATGGATGCGCAATCCACTGACCATCATCGCCACGGGTGTACTCATTGACCCGTACTGTAACGCGACTTTGTAATTCGACCTGATGGTTGTCATAAGCACGATGGACCTCGGCCACATCAGCAAAGAACATCCCCTCGCCTTTACCATTAATCTTGGGACGAGTGGCGTAATACAGTCCCAATACAATGTCCTGTGAAGGAACAATAGAGGGCTCACCATTAGCAGGGAATAGAACGTTGTTCGAAGAGAGCATCAAGGTACGTGCTTCTAGCTGTGCTTCTAAGGACAGCGGCACGTGTACAGCCATCTGGTCACCGTCAAAGTCAGCGTTAAACGCTGCACAAACTAACGGGTGCAATTGAATGGCCTTGCCCTCAATCAGGACAGGTTCGAACGCCTGAATCCCTAAACGGTGCAACGTTGGCGCACGGTTTAGCAACACAGGGTGCTCTCGAATAACCTCGTCGAGAATATCCCAAACTACAGGCTCTTCGTTTTCAACCAACTTTTTGGCAGCCTTGATAGTGGTTGCCAAGCCCATCATCTCGAGACGATGGAAAATAAACGGCTTGAACAGCTCTAATGCCATTAGCTTGGGTAAGCCACACTCATGTAGCTTGAGCTGTGGGCCCACTACAATGACCGAACGTCCTGAGTAGTCAACACGCTTACCTAATAGGTTTTGACGGAAACGACCGCCTTTACCCTTAATCATGTCAGCCAATGATTTTAGCTGACGACGATTTGCACCTGTCATGGCTTTGCCGCGACGGCCATTATCCAACAATGAGTCCACGGACTCTTGTAGCATGCGTTTTTCATTACGCAGGATAATGTCAGGCGCCTTGAGTTCCATCAAGCGCTTGAGACGGTTGTTACGGTTAATCACTCGGCGGTATAGGTCGTTCAGATCCGAGGTCGCAAAGCGGCCACCATCCAGCGGCACCAAGGGGCGCAGCTCGGGAGGTAGTACTGGCAACACCTCGAGAATCATCCAGTCAGGCTTAATACCTGATTTTTGGAACCCTTCGAGGACTTTTAGACGCTTGGAAATACGCTTAATACGAGCAACCGAACCGGTGGTTTTCAATTCACCACGCAGGTTTTCGATTTCATCATCCAAGTCGATAGTGCGCAGCAATTCGCGCACAGCTTCTGCACCCATCAGAGCTTGGAAATCATCTCCGTATTCTTCGGTTTTAGTGAGGTAATCATCGTCAGACAGTATTTGTCCGCGTTTGAGTGGCGTCATGCCAGGCTCAATCACACACCAAGCCTCGAAATACAACACACGCTCGATATCACGCAGGGTCATATCGAGCACCATTCCCAAGCGGGAAGGCAAGCTCTTTAAAAACCAAATGTGTGCAACAGGGCAAGCCAACTCGATGTGCGCCATACGTTCGCGACGCACTTTCGATACAGTGACCTCGACCCCGCACTTTTCACAAATCACACCACGGTGCTTTAAGCGCTTGTACTTGCCGCACAAGCACTCATAGTCTTTGTTTGGGCCAAAAATCTTGGCACAAAACAATCCGTCACGCTCTGGTCGGAAGGTGCGGTAGTTAATTGTTTCAGGTTTACGCACCTCACCAAAGGACCAAGAGCGTATTTTTTCTGGCGAAGCAATGCCAATCCGAATGGCATCAAACTGCTCATCTTCGTTGACTTGCTTAAACAGATCAAGTAGCGCTTTCATTATTTACGCTCCAATTCCATATCAAGGGCCAAAGAGCGAATCTCTTTGACAAGCACATTAAAGGATTCGGGCATGCCCGCATCAATCACGTGATCGCCCTTGACAATGTTCTCATAGACTTTCGTACGGCCGGCGATATCATCCGACTTAACCGTGAGCATCTCTTGCAAGGTATAGGCAGCGCCATAAGCTTCAAGCGCCCAAACCTCCATCTCACCAAAGCGCTGACCACCAAACTGTGCCTTACCACCCAGCGGTTGCTGTGTGACTAACGAGTAAGGACCGGTCGAACGCGCGTGCATCTTGTCGTCAACCAAGTGATGCAGCTTGAGGAAATGCATATACCCAACCGTCACGGGCCGCTCAAATCTCTCGCCTGTCCTTCCATCATACAGAGTAATCTGAGTACGGTCAGGGGTAAGCTCGAGCTTTTCTGCGATCTCATCGGGGTAACCGAGCTTGAGCAAGGTCTGAATTTCTTCTTCGTTTGCTCCATCAAAAACAGGGGTTGCAACTGGCAAACCACGTCTTAAGTTGTGTGCCATCTCGAGCAGCTCTTCATCAGTCAATGATGCGATATCCGCTTTTTCACCGGCGCTATTATAAGACTGGTCAACAAACTCACGGAGTTCGTTAATCTGTACCTCGCGCTCATCACTGAGCATTTGATTAATTCGGTCACCAATCCCTTTGGCAGCCCAACCGAGGTGAACCTCGAGTACCTGCCCGACGTTCATTCGAGAAGGAACACCCAATGGGTTAAGCACCACATCCACAGGGGTGCCATCGGCCATATGAGGCATATCCTCTACCGGTACGATATTGGATACCACACCTTTGTTACCGTGACGACCCGCCATCTTGTCCCCAGGTGCCAAGCGACGCTTGACCGCTAAGTAGACCTTGACCATTTTTAGAACACCGGCGGGCAATTCGTCACCTTGCGTGAGCTTTTTACGCTTTTCTTCAAAAGCCAGATCAAATTGGTGACGCTTGTGCTCGAGTGAGTCTTTGGTGTGCTCTAAAACTAGGGCATCTTCTTCGTCAGCTAGACGGATATCAAACCACATCCAGCGATCGATGCTATCTAGATACTCGGCAGTAATTTCAGAGCCCTTGGCCAAACGCTTGGGTCCGCCATTAACGACCTTGCCAATCAGGAATTTGTGGATTCGGTCAAAAGCGTCATCCTCAACAATACGCAACTGGTCATTCAGATCCTGACGATAGCGGCGTAATTCGTCATCAATAATTGACTGTGCACGCTTATCACGCTCGATACCTTCGCGAGTATAGACCTGTACGTCAATCACCGTCCCAACCATGCCCGAAGGTACACGCAAGGAGGTATCTTTAACGTCAGAGGCTTTTTCACCGAAAATGGCACGCAACAACTTCTCTTCGGGCGTTAATTGTGTTTCCCCTTTGGGGGTCACCTTGCCCACCAGCACATCATCTGCGCCTACTTCGGCACCGATATACACAATACCGGAATCATCCAGACGGTTGAGCTGTGTTTCTGACAAGTTACTAATATCACGAGTGATTTCCTCGGGACCTAACTTGGTGTCGCGTGCAACTACTGTGAGCTCTTCGATATGGATCGAGGTATAACGATCGTCAGAGACCACATTTTCTGAAATCAGAATCGAGTCTTCAAAGTTATAACCATGCCAGGGCATAAATGCGACTAACATGTTCTGACCCAGAGCTAGCTCGCCTAAATCAGTTGATGCACCATCCGCGATAACATCACCACGTGCCAAACGATCACCTTGTTTGACGATGGGGCGCTGGTTGATGTTAGTGCTTTGGTTAGAGCGGGTATATTTAATCATGTTGTAAATATCAACCCCGACCTCACCGGCCACGTTTTCATCGTCATTCACACGAATCACGATACGCTCAGAGTCAACATAATCTACAACCCCGCCACGCACTGCTTGAACGGTTGTACCCGAGTCAACTGCCACGGTGCGCTCAATACCTGTTCCTACGACAGGCTTTTCAGGGCGCAGGCAAGGAACTGCCTGACGTTGCATGTTGGCACCCATCAAAGCACGGTTAGCATCATCATGCTCGAGGAAAGGAATTAATGAGGCCGCCACCGAAACAATCTGTGATGGTGCGACGTCAATGTAATCCACATTCTCGGGTGAGGTCATCAAAGTCTCACCGGCTTGGCGACATGCAACCAAACTATCAACAAAGCGCCCATCATCATCGAGACGTGCGTTTGCCTGTGCAATGATGTAATTACCCTCTTCGATGGCTGACAAATAAACCATCTCGTCAGTTACGCGGTTATCAACAACCTTGCGATAAAGGGTTTCTAAAAAGCCGTATTCATTCAAACGTGCATACAGCGCCATTGAGTTAATCAACCCAATGTTCGGACCCTCGGGAGTTTCAATAGGACATACCCGACCGTAGTGGGTGGGGTGTACGTCACGAACCTCAAAGCCAGCGCGTTCACGCGTTAAGCCACCAGGCCCTAATGCCGATACACGACGCTTGTGTGTAACCTCGGACAAGGGGTTGGTTTGGTCCATAAACTGCGACAACTGGCTAGAACCAAAGAACTCTTTGATTGCAGCAGATATCGGACGTGAATTGATCAAATCATGAGGCATCAAGTTTTCACTTTCGGCCTGTGCTAAGCGCTCGCGGACAGCGCGCTCGACGCGCACCAGCCCTGCACGGAATTGGTTCTCGGCCAATTCACCCACGCAACGCACACGGCGATTACCCAAGTGATCAATATCATCAATTTCGCCAATACCATTACGTAGGTCCACTAGAACCTTGATGGTATCCACGATGTCCTCATCGGATAGCGTCATGGGACCCGAGGTATCCTCACCACGGCCCAAACGGCTATTGACCTTCATGCGACCAACGCGCGATAGGTCATAGGTCTCTTCGCTATAAAAGAGACGCTCGAATAGATTTTCTACGGCTTCTTCGGTTGGCGGCTCACCGGGACGCATCATGCGGTAGATGGCAATACGTGCAGCCATCTGATCCGTCGTATCATCGATACGTAGTGTCTGAGAAATGTAACCACCCTGATCTAAATCATTGATGTACAGGGTTTCGATCTCGCGCACCCCAGCCGAACGCATTTCGGCCAACATGCCTGCAGTAATCTCATCATTGGCACGGGCGATAAATTCACCAGTGTCCAAATTAATAATGTCCTTGGCAGTCACACGACCAACCAACGACTCGTCAGGCACTGAGAGCCAATCTACTTTGGCCTCTTCGAGCTGACGCACATGACGGGCATTAATACGCTTGTCTTTTTCGACAATCACGTTGCCATCACGATCAGTAATATCGAAATTAGCAATCTCACCGCGCCAGTGCTTGGGCACAAACTGCAAACGCGCACCCTCGTTCAAGACTTCGATATGATCGAAATCAAAGAAATGCGCCAAAATAGCCTCGGTGTCCATACCGATGGCCTTGAGCAGGATGGTGACAGGCATCTTGCGACGACGGTCAATGCGGAAAAACAGGATATCTTTGGGATCAAACTCAAAATCCAACCATGACCCGCGATAGGGAATAACACGCGCGGAAAACAACAGTTTTCCAGAGCTGTGTGTCTTGCCCCGATCATGCTCAAAGAATACCCCGGGCGAACGGTGCAACTGGGATACAATCACACGCTCGGTACCGTTGACGATAAAGGAACCATTTTCAGTCATCAGGGGCATTTCACCCATGTAGACTTCTTGTTCCTTGACCTCTTTGACGGTAGGTTTGCTGACCTCACGGTCCATAATCACCAGGCGGACCTTAGCACGCAAAGGTGCGGCATAGGTTAAACCACGCTGCTGACACTCTTTAACATCAAAAACAGGCTCACCAAGGTAATAACTAACGAACTCTAGGCGAGCCATCTGATTATGGCTTACAATCGGGAAAATTGAATGAAAGGCTTCTTGCAGCCCTTGAATCACGCGCTTGGATGGCTGGATGTCTTTTTGCAAAAAAGACTGGTATGATTCAATCTGCGTTGAGAGCAGATAGGGCACTTGCTGTACGTCTTCACGCTTGGCAAAGCTTTTGCGTATGCGCTTCTTTTCGGTATACGAATAAGGCATTGAGCACTCCGACTCAAAGGTTGTAGGCCGTCCACCACGACCCCAGGTTTACGACTTTAAAAAACAACACTACACCAGCCGAACCATAATTAAATAAATCCCGGCTGAATAATAGTGATCTTTTTAAAAGACGCAAATTTGAAACACCAACAATTGTTTGGTCACTGAACAAATAGCCTCCTTTTTATTTTTGTTTTTTTTCGCCAGTGCGTACCATTGCAGATACGCACTGGGATGCCAAAAGCCCGAAAGAGATAACTTTCGGGCCAATAGGTCTTATTTGAGCTCGACGGTAGCGCCTGCTTCCTCGAGTTTGGCCTTGGCCTCTTCGGCTTCGTCTTTGGAAACATCTTCTTTGATGTCCTTGGGCGCAGCGTCTACGAGATCCTTGGCGTCTTTCAGACCCAAACCGGTGAGTTCGCGTACTGCTTTAATAACAGCAACTTTCTTGTCACCGGCGCTAGCCAAGTGAATGGTGAATTCGGTTTTCTCTTCTTGAGCTGCACCACCTTCTGCGCCACCTGCTCCAGGAGCAGCAACAGCAACAGCTGCGGCAGCGGCGGAAACGCCGAATTTCTCTTCCATTTCTGTGATTAACTCGGATAGCTCGAGCACGCTCATGTTAGCGACGGCTTCGAGGATTTCATCTTTTGTAGCCATTTTAAAAACTCCAAATTGGAAAAAATATTTACCAGGGTTTGTTGGGTTGTCCGTCTTAACGAATAGTGATTCGTTTAAAACCGACTAAGTAATTAAGCGTTTTCTTTTTGCTCTTGAACAGCGCTAAGAACGCGTACAAACTTAGTAGGTACTTCGTTAAGCGTACGCACAAATTGCGTGATTGGCGCTTGGAACGTGCCAAGCAACTTTGCCAAAAGCTCTTCGCGAGAAGGCATATCGGCCAAAGCCTTTACACCGTCTGCATCAAGCAGGCTGCCGGGCATTGCACCGGCTTTGATCGTGATGCCTTTGTTTTCTTTGGCAAAGTCGGCAAACAATTTCGCCGGTGCAACAGCGTCCTCGCTGATGGCATACATCAAGGGACCCACCAAGTGGTCCTCGAGTTCACCAAAAACGGATTCACCAATTGCACGACGTACCAGGGTGTTTTTCAACACACGCAGGTATACGCCAGACTCACGCGCTTTTTTGCGCAATACGGTAGCGGAGGCAACGTCCAAACCACGATATTCAGCGATAACTACTGTCTGGGCCTTCTCTAGCTGAGCGGTTACCTCGGCAATAACTTTCGCTTTCTCTTGACGAATGAGACTCACGGTTGAACTCTCCTGTTAGGATGCAATCGAATGCAAAACTTCTTTTGCATCTACCGAATGCGGCGCACCTGGTCGAGTTTCTGGCTAAAAAGACTGAAATCATCGGCCATGGGCGCCGTCTGCGATGGATTTGAGACCAAATTCAATATGTTTTTGGTCCCGCGATTAAGCAGTAAACTGCTCCAACGGTCTTTGACAGCAGCGGTGCAGTTGCCTACACCGCAGCCCAAAGTTCTTAATGAAACAACACCTAAGCAACAGTGCTGATATCTACACGTGCGGCACCGCCCATGGTGGAAGATAGGGCGATTTTACGCAGGTAGGTACCGCGTGCTGCAGTAGGACGCGCCTTGTTGAGGGCTTCAAGCAAGGCTTTAAAGTTTTCTTCGAGTTGGTCGACCTCGAAAGAAGCACGACCAATCGGGGCATGAATAACACCGGCACGATCAGTGCGGTACTGAATCTGACCTGCCTTTGCATTTTTTACTGCAGTAGCAATATCAGGAGTCACAGTACCCACGCGTGGGTTGGGCATCAAACCACGGGGACCCAAAATCTGTCCCAACGCGCCCACAACACGCATAGCATCTGGTGATGCAATCACCACATCAAAATCTAAACGACCCTGACGAATCTCGTCTGCCAGGTCATCCATGCCAATAATATCTGCACCAGCTTCGCGTGCCTCGTCGGCCTTGTCGTCTTGGGCAAAAACAGCCACACGGACATCCTTGCCAGTTCCTTGGGGGAGAACGACAGAACCGCGAACCAATTGGTCAGATTTGCGTGCATCTACACCCAACTGAATCGCAACATCAATGGACTCATCGAATTTCGCAGTTGCAGTTTCCTTAACTAGGCCCAATGCCTCTTGCAAGGGATACAGCTTTGCGCGATCGATTTTCTCGGCAATAGCGGCGGCGCGCTTACTTAGTTTCTTTGCCATCTTAGAACCCCTCCACGTTAACACCCATACTGCGTGCGGTACCTGCGATAGTGCGCAGTGCAGCTTCCATATCGGCAGCAGTTAAGTCGGGTTCTTTAGTTTTGGCAATTTCTTCGGCTTGAGCACGTGTCAAAGTACCGACTTTGGTCACGTTGGGATTAGAAGACGCGGTATCAATGCCAAGAGCCTTTTTGATCAGGATCGTGGCAGGAGGTGTCTTCATGACAAAAGTAAAACTCTTGTCAGCATAAGCCGTAATAATTGTAGGAATCGGCAGACCGGGCTCGACATTTTGAGTCTGAGCATTAAAGGCCTTGCAGAACTCCATGATATTTAAACCACGTTGACCCAGTGCGGGACCAATTGGTGGGGATGGGTTGGCCTTGCCTGCAGGCACTTGTAATCGAATATAGCCGACGATTTTCTTCGCCATAACTAACTCCTTGCGGGTATAGCGCCCCTTTAAAAGGGCTCCCCGGGGTGATTAAAAACTAGGTCTTATCGACCTGATCGAAATCCAGCTCAACGGGAGTTGAGCGGCCAAAAATAGTCACGGAAACGCGAACTTTGTTTTTCTCGTAGTTCACTTCCTCGACATTTCCATTGAAATCGGCAAAAGGACCTTCTTTGACGCGAACCATTTCGCCAATCTCGTATAAAACTTTGGGGCGTGGTTTTTCACCGCCCTCTTCCATTCGCGATAGTATTTCATCAACCTCGCGCTGTGAAATTGGTGTAGGACGACTCCCTGACCCACCCAAGAAGCCAGTGACACGATTGGTACTGCGCACCAAGTGCCAGCTCTCGTCGGTGAGATCCATTTCTACAAGCACATAGCCAGGGAAAATGCGTCGTTCTGAAATACTGCGCTTGCCGTCTTTGACCTCGATAACTTCTTCGGAAGGAATCAAGATACGGCCAAATGCGTGCTCAAGCTCGGAAAACTCGATGCGTTCCAACAAAGCTCTTTTCACGCTTTTTTCCATACCGGAATAAACGTGGACGACGTACCAGCGTTTGCTCATGTGTGCCCTTTATTTCCAGCCTAAAAACAGGCCATAAATGATCCACTCTAGCCCTTTGTCAATCAACCACAGCAATACTGCCATCACCACAACAAACGCAAAGACAATACCGGTCATTTGTGTGGCCTCTTTGCGTTGGGGCCAATGTACGCGGCGGACCTCAGTATAAGAGTCTCGGGCAAAGCCAATAAAGCGCTTGCCTGACTCACTGGTCCAGGCCACAAAAGCAGCAATGATTAATGAAACGACAAAAAACCCAACTCGTAGATAAGTGGGTTGGTATTCAAAATATGAGTAGGCGATGATTCCTGCCAGAACGACCACCACCGCTAGGGATAACTTGAAGCGATCTGCGCCCCGATTAGCGGTTTGCACGTTGGTTTTAGACATATTGCGATGCTGTGATGGGCCACGTCTATGTGGCAAAGACTGTAGTGGCAGGGGTAGAAGGAATCGAACCCTCAGCCTTCGGTTTTGGAGACCGACGCTCTGCCAATTGAGCTATACCCCTACTCTAGAACATAACTGCAACTGCATTATTTAAATGGCAAGCCACCTACCATCGCCCAAAGCCTGCAATCCAGGTGCGCGATAACTAATGCGAACCCCTAATCTGTAAAGAACAAATCAGAACGTAACGCCAAAACAACTATCTGGCAGGTATAATTCGCGTTGCCTTCAAATCCAAACCAGGCAAAAACGAACGCCCAATTAAGCGAGTGCAGAAAAAGCAATTAAGCAGAAAAGATACATACTACCCTCTTTTCTGCTTGTTGTCAATTATTTAATGATCTTGGAGACCACACCGGCGCCTACGGTACGACCGCCTTCGCGAATCGCAAAGCGCAGACCCTCTTCCATAGCAATAGGTGCAATCAACGAAACCGTCATTGCAACGTTATCAC
>Ga0209487_1001788_pt1 | contig 17834 bp, 21 predicted proteins | sample Poulit2012_FD_187524 | JGI IMG/M metagenome (GOLD analysis project Ga0209487, IMG submission 187524) | Agricultural soil microbial communities from Georgia to study Nitrogen management - Poultry litter 2012 (SPAdes) (version 2) | ecosystem: Environmental > Terrestrial > Soil > Agricultural land...
TGATACAAATCTTTTGAACATTTGGTATAATAAAGGTATTAAATAGTAAGGGGTGATCTCATGTTTAAAGATATTTTATTAGCTTCAGATGGTTCAGAGTATGCGATTCGTGCGAGTGAAAAGGCGATTTATTTAGCACAGCAAGATCCTGAATCTAAAATTACTGTTGTTTATATCGTTGATGCAGCAACATCGAGAGCAGATGCAACCCATATTTATAATTCATTAGAGTTAGATCAAAGTAGAAAATTGAAACTCGAGATTACAGAGCGAAAATTAAAGGAAGCAGGCGTCAATTATGAGATCGTAGTGTTGGCCGGTGACCCTGGTCCAACGATTGTGAAGTATGCAAATGATAATAATTTCGATTTATGTGTGATTGGAAGTCGTGGATTAAACAGATTGCAAGAGATGGTCTTAGGTAGTGTCAGCCATAAAGTAGCCAAACGTGTCGACTGCCCAGTGATGATCGTTAAATAAAAAAAAGAACTCCCTTTTTACTAAGGGGGTTCTTTTTTTAATGACAGACAGGACATAAACCATAGATTTCAAACTTGTGATCCTCGATGATAAAATTTTTTAATTGTGTTGCTATCTCATCCATTGGACACGTTTCTACTTCTTCAGTGACTCCACATTCACGACAAATAAAGTGGTGATGATGGTGATCAGCACAGGAAATTTGATAATGATTCTCACCGTCAAGCTCTGTTGATTCTAGAATGCCTAGTTCACTAAATAGATTTAAATTTCGATAAATCGTATCAAAACTAATCCCTTCATAGTGAGTCTCCATATAATCTAGTAAGTGTTTAGCTGTTCTGTAGCGATCCTCTTTTTCAAAGAAAGCTAAGATCGATTCGCGCTTATCAGTCAATTTGTAACCTGCTTCTTTTAAAATAACTAATGCTTTATCTACCGTCATATCTGTATTCATAAAATCGCCTTCTTTCTTTTAATATTGAGTGATATTTTTTTAGCAGCCATTGTTATTAATAAAATGAGAATGGAGATCATCACGATGGTTCCTCCAGGTGGAATTTCTAAATAATACCCTGAAATCAAGCCACCGATAACGGAAAGTTCTCCAAAGATAATCGAATAAACAATCGTTTGTTTAAATCCTCTTGCGATTCGAATGCTTGCCGCAACGGGTAAGGTCATAAGTGCTGAAACGAGTAAGACCCCTACAATCCGTATCGACGCTGAGATGACTAAAGCTGTGAGCACGATAAAGATAAAATGAATGCGTTCAGAATGGATCCCCGATGCTTTAGCATGTTCTTCATCAAATGACAGCATAAATAGTTCTTTATAAAAGATTATCAAAACGGAAACAACAATAAAAGTAATGACTAAGATAAAATATAAATCATTGCGACTGACAGCTGACACCGAGCCAAATAGATAATTATATAAATCGTTATTAAACCCGTCAGCTAAAGAAATAAAAATCACACTTAAGCCCACCCCAGCTGATAAGATAATCGGAATCGCTAATTCTTGAAAGGCTGAATAGACCTTACGGAGTCGTTCAATCAAAATGGCTCCAACAACAGCAAAAGCCGTTCCATAATAAAAGGGTGTCAACAGTAAAAAGCTAAATTGTTTTTCCACAAACAGCCCGAATGAGATTCCTGCTAAAGTCACATGGGAGAGTCCATCCGCGATCAACGACAGTCTTCTAACGACAACAAATGACCCTAGTAAAGGAGCAATTAGACCAATTAACAAACCAGTATAGAGTGTATTTTGTAAAAAGTCATATTGAAAAAAATGCGTTAACATGTGTCCACTTCCTTAATGTTGATGGGTCACTATATTTAAATCATGACCGTAAAATTTTGATAATTGTTCTTCCGATAAATTAGAAAAGTCACTCGTTTGGCCGTGAAAATGCATGACTTTATTTAAACAAGCCACTCTGTTGACGTACCGTGTAACCGTGCCAATATCATGTGACACGAGCAACAGGGTAATCTGATTTTCTTTGTTTAATTTATTCAATAAATGATAAAACTTCTGAACATTTTCTGTATCAATCCCAACCGTAGGCTCATCTAAGATCAGAAACTGTGGATCACTAACTATTGCCCGGGCAATAAAAATCCGTTGCTGTTGTCCGCCAGATAAGTCACCAATATTTTGATCGATGTACTCAGACATGCCAACGGTTTCGATTGCTTGCTCTACTTTTTGATGATCCGATTTTTTGAAAAAATTGAAATATCCAACTTTGCTCGTCAGTCCAGTCGAGACCACTTCTTTCACCGTGGCAGGAAATCCTCGATTGAAAGCATTCGACTTTTGTGAAACAAAGCCAATCTGATTCCAATCTTTAAATTGGTTTATTTCTTGGTCAAACAAGCGAATTTCTCCTTGTTGAGTGGTGATCAGGCCCAGGATTAATTTAATCAGCGTTGTTTTCCCACCACCGTTCGGGCCGATCAACCCTAAAAAGTCGCCCTGGTGAATATCAAGGTTTATATCGCTTAAGGCACGCCTGTCTTCATAGGTATAATGTAAATTTTTAATTTGCACAATCGGTTTCTGCATTGTGATTACTCCAATCTAAACGTTCAATTCATAACTAATTCGATTTTAACTGATTTTATTTCTTTTGTAAATAAGAATGATTACGTTTTATTTTCGGGTAAATTTAAAGCCCTAACTCTTAGTAAGGTATTTCGCTAATAGTTAGGGCGTGCATATAAAAGTTAATGGTTTGGAAATTGATTCAAATAGCCAGAAAATTGATTCGCAGCATCTGTGATTTGTTGCAGGTCGGCTTGGTCAAGGCTATACCATCCATGTTTGAACATGAGATTATAGAGATGGCGTTGTTGATCTTGTGTTTCAGTGAAAAGTTGTAAAATATTTTCATACAAAGTTTGATTACTCGCTTCATTCAATGCGGTAGAGTAGCCATCTGTCAAATGCTTTTCAGTTGCCAGCAAATCATTGATGATATCTCTGTCATTGAGTTGTGGATTTTTTGTAACGGGTGTCTCTGGATTTTCTACTTTAGCTGTTTGCACGGTGCGTCCTCCTTAATGTGTCGTTTGGTTTGTTTGACTTTGGGTATAGTTAAGTAATCTTTGATAGTGATTTTGGTGCATGTGTGCTGTTTCTTCTATGGCTTGTTTAATCTCTTGAATTTGGCAGGCCTCAGCCAAGAATCGAGCTTTTTTGGCAGCAGTTAAATTCCATGACATCATATCCGTTAGATAGAGTAAATCTTTACTGCTGATCATTGTTGGCGGTTGAGTCATTGCTCCATTCGTTTGTTGATTTGATGGGTTCATTTTAATAACCTCCTTCATAATTGGTCATAATGTTAATATGGCTATATTTTCTGTGACTATTCAAAAGGCAGACAATAAGCAATTCACTAGCCAAAGCATGTGAACACTTCTATACTAGAAGATAGAAGAGATTGTTAATTGAGGAGTGGAATAAATGATTGATTTTTATTGTTATCCTAGATGTGGGACATGTCGGAAAGCAAAAAAGTGGCTTGATCAAAATGAAGTCGAATACAATGACATTCATATTGTCGAAGAAACACCTTCAAAAGAAGAACTAGCAACAATTATTAAAAAAAGCGAGTTACCGATTAAGCGCTTTTTCAATACAAGTGGTAAGGTCTATAGAGAAATGAATCTAAAAGATAAGTTAGCTGATATGACAGATGATGAAAAAGTTGCGCTACTTGTGTCAGATGGGATGTTAATGAAGCGTCCACTCGCCTACGATGGCGAACAAGTCACGCTTGGCTTTAAAGAAGAAGAGTTTGAACAAACCTGGAAATGATAAAAGGAGGATTTTAAAATGAGTATTCCAAAAGAATTAAAGTACACAGATGAACATGTATGGGTGAAAGAAGAAGGCGACAATATCAGGATTGGGATCACAGAGCATGCTCAAGATGAATTAGGCGACATTGTTTTTGTAGAGTTGCCTGAGGAAGGCGATGAGTTAGAAACTGAAGAAACGTTTGGCAGTGTAGAATCCGTTAAAACAGTTTCAGAACTCTATGCTCCTGTATCCGGAGAAGTTGTTGAAGTGAATGAAGAGTTAGAAGATAGTCCTGAACTTGTCAATGAGTCACCTTATGAAAAAGGTTGGATGGCCGTATTGAAAGTATCTGACAAAGCTGAATTAGAAAAATTGTTATCAGCTGATGAGTACCAAAAAGAAACTGACGAAGAATAAGCTTTTAGAATCGCAATGTTTAGAGATGATTTGAGTCACCACTCAGATCGTCTCTTTTTTTACGACAATTATAGATATTGACTGATAGCTTCCACGATTTCGATTGGCTTTGTTTGATCTGAGAACTGGTCAATGATGTATCCTTCTTGATCGATAATGACTGTTGTCGGCACCCCTAAACAGTTATAGTCTCGGTAAATCTCAAGCCCACGATCAACTAAAGTTGGCTGTGTCAAAAACTGTTTATGAAAACGAATGCCATCACTATGGTGACGCTCACGACCGACGACATTAATCGTGATAAATTTAATTTTTTCAGGATCAGCTACTTGATAAAACTTTTCCTTTAAGGGAAGATCAACACCACAACTTGGACACCAAGATGTCCAGAAAGTTAAAACAATGATTTTACCTGAGTCATCAGAAAGCTGATAGCGTCCTCTTTGATCTATGTACGGTAAGTTAAAATTCGGCGCTTTCATTTAAATCATCCTTCGAGTTGGTTTGGACACAGTATATCATGAGAAGGTCAAGCAAAAAAATCATTGACACCGTTGCGTACCCATGCTAATATGTCTTTAAATTAATTTAATATTTAGTACTCTTATAGAGAGTGGTGGAGGGACTGGCCCTGTGAAGCCCGGCAACCGTTAAACATTTGTGTTTAAAATGGTGCCAATTCCTGCAAAGTGCAAACTTTGATAGATGAGAGCAGAGAAGATATGTAAATTTTAACGTCTTTCTGTTCTTATAGGACAGAAGGGCGTTTTTTAATAGTTTAGAGAGGACATGAAATCATGATTAAAATTAATCAACTGTCAAAACGGTATCAAGTTGATGATCAAAGCATTCAAGCAGTAGATAACATCAAACTATCCATTGAACCTGGTGAAATTTTTGGCGTAATTGGTTATAGTGGCGCAGGGAAAAGTACTTTTGTTCGTCTGATCAATCGTCTAGAGGAACCAACGAGTGGATCGGTTGTAGTTGATGATGAAGTGATTACGTCATTAAACAAAAATGATCTCCGCTTGCGTCGGCAAGATATGGGTATGATTTTTCAACATTTTAATTTACTTTGGTCGCGTACAGTTAGTGAAAATATCGCATTCCCACTGGAGATTTCAGGTGTACCTAAAGACGAGCGAGAAATTAGAGTGAAAGAATTAATCGATTTAGTTGGGTTGACAGGGAGAGAGGACCACTATCCGTCACAATTAAGCGGTGGTCAAAAGCAACGGGTTGGGATTGCACGTGCGCTTGCCAATCGGCCTAAGGTATTGCTCTGTGATGAAGCTACTTCAGCTTTAGATCCAGAAACGACGGATGCCATCCTCACATTATTAGTCGATATTAATGAAAAATTAGGCTTGACTATTATTTTGATCACACATGAAATGCATGTGATTCAAAAGATTTGTCATAATGTCGCCGTGATGGAAAATGGGCGTGTCATTGAACATGGCGCCGTCTTAGATTTATTTTCAAATCCAAAGCACCAAGTTACGAAGCGCTTTGTGGAACAAGTGATGGGTAAGCCTGATGAAGACGTAACAGAAGAATCCTTACTTCAAACGGTCGCAACTGGAAAACTAGTCAAGTTACAATTTGTGGGTGAAACCACAAATCAGTCGGTGATAAGTCAGGTAGCTAAAGAGTTCGCTGTTGATTTGAATATTTTACAAGGGAATATAAAGCAGACACAACTAGGGCCCTATGGTTCATTATACGTTCACATGACTGGCGCTGACCAAATCATCGAAAAAGCGATCGCTTATATACAGTCAACGAATGTTAAAGTTGAGGTGATCGAACATGCTTAATTTGTTTCCAAATGTGAAATGGATGGAGTTAGTTGAAGCCACAGGGGAAACGTTTTATATGACACTGATTGCATTAACGGGCACCTTTATTCTTGGCATTATATTAGGTTTATTACTCTATTTAACGTCACCTGATGGTATTTGGGAAAATAAACTGATCCATTTTATTGTCTCGGCACTGGTTAATATTTTTAGAGCGATTCCGTTCATTATTTTAATCTTATTATTAATTCCATTTACAACATTTTTACTTGGAACATTTCGGGGGCCAAATGCAGCTTTACCAGCTCTAATTATTGGTTCTGCCCCTTTCTATGGCCGTCTGGTTGAAATTGCTTTGAGAGAAGTAGATAAAGGCGTTGTTGAAGCAGCTCAATCGATGGGGGCAAAAGTGTCAACGATCATCTGGAAAGTCCTTTTAAAAGAATCACGGCCTGCTCTTGTCTCTGGTTTAACAGTAACAGCCATTGCCCTGATTGGCTCGACCGCTGTTGCTGGTGTCATTGGAGCTGGAGGACTTGGTGATTATGCGTACTATTATGGTTTCACAAGACGGGATTTCGATGTCGTGTTTGCGTGTACCATCTTAATTATTATTATCGTTTTCGTTTTTCAGTTTATCGGTGATCTGATCACAAATAAAATTGATAAACGTTAAATAAAAAAAGCAATAAGGGGAGATAAAAATGAAGAAAAGAGTTTTAGTTTTAGTTTTTGCAGTCATTAGTTTGGTGTTAGTTGCTTGTGGAGATGCAGATTCTCTTGAAAATGAGATTAAAGTGGGCGCATCGAGTGTTCCTCATGCTGAGATTTTGGAAGAAGCGCGTGACGCGTTAGCTGATGAAGGAATCGAACTGATCATCGAGACATATACTGATTTTGTTTTACCGAATGAAGATTTAGCTCGTGAAGAATTAGATGCGAACTTCTTTCAACACATTCCATACTTGGAAAGTGAAATTTTAGAAAAAGACTTTGATTTTGTAAATCTTGGTGGTGTTCATATCGAACCACTCGGTGTCTATTCGCAAGAGATCACAAGTATTGATGAGATTGAAGAGGGGACTGAGGTGATTATCAGTCGAAGCGTTCCGGATCATGGAAGAATCCTATCATTATTTGAGGCGAATGGATTTATCACTTTAGCTGACGGCATTGATAAAACAACCGCAACCGTTGATGATATTGTTGAGAATCCATATGATCTCATTTTTTCAGCCGATGTGAATCCGGAATTTTTAGTTGAAGCATATGAAAATGAAGGGCATACACTTGTTGCCATCAATGCAAACTATGCGATTGAAGCGGATTTGTCACCAGCAGAGGATGCCTTATTCTTTGAAGGTGATGATTCACAATATCTAAACATCGTCGTCGCTCGCACTGAAGATGAGAATAATGAACACCTACAGAAATTGGTTGAAATCTTACAATCTGATGCGATTGCTGAGTTTATCAACGAACAATATGACGGAGAAATTATCCCTGCCCATTAAAGAGATTAGCAATTATAAGTCATGATTGAGAATGACAACACTGAACCCCTTCAATATTTTTAGAAGGGGTTTTGTGTCCTAGTAGCGTTAGAACTTTATTTTTTTGGTTCAAACAGGTCGAGATTATCACAACAATGTGTTAGTATAATAACAGTCGCAGACATTTTAAACTTACAGGTATAAAAATGGCTAAGACGGCTATTTTAAAATCTTGATATTAGATTTTAGATAGTATAAGATTGTAATGACAATAAAGTAGGAATGGTATTATTTACTATTCTGTACAATAAAATATTTGGAGGTATAGCAATGGCGGGATCAACTTTAGAGATTAAAGATCTTCATGTAGAAATTGAAGGTAAGGAAATTTTAAAAGGGGTCAATTTAACAATTACAGGTGGCGAATTCCATGCGATTATGGGTCCTAACGGAACCGGAAAATCGACATTAGCATCTGCAATTATGGGACATCCTAATTATGAAGTCACAAAAGGATCCATTCTAATGGATGGTGAAGATGTGTTAGAAATGGAAGTCGACGAAAGAGCAAAAGCTGGTTTATTCTTAGGGATGCAATACCCAAGTGAAATCAGTGGTGTGACAACTTCAGACTTTTTACGATCAGCCATTAACGCACATCGTGAAGAAGGCGATGAAATTCCACTTATGACGTTCATCAAAGAGATGGATGCAACGATGGACTTATTAGATATTGATAAAAATATGGCTCAACGTTATTTAAATGAAGGTTTTTCTGGTGGAGAGAAGAAGCGTAATGAAATTCTTCAGCTCATGTTAATTAAACCAAAAATCGGAATCTTAGATGAGATTGATTCAGGCTTAGATATTGATGCCTTAAAAGTTGTAGCTAAAGGAATCAATGAATTAAGAGATGAAAACTTCGGTTGCTTAATCATCACCCACTATCAGCGTCTACTCAATTATGTGACACCAGATTATGTTCATGTCATGATGCAAGGCCGCATTGTAACATCTGGTGGTGCAGAATTAGTTGAGCGATTAGAAGCTGAAGGTTATGAGTGGATTAAAGAAGAATTAGGTATTGAAGATGAAACAGTTGGCTAAGTCGTTTAAAGGAAAGGAGAGATTGTATGTCAGTTGAGATGTTAAAAGGATATACGACAGATTATATAGAAGATTTTTCAAGACAAAATAATGAACCAGATTGGATGAAGACACTTCGAGTGGACGCATTAGAGCAAGCGCAGAAGCTTGAGATGCCTACGCCTGACAAGACAAGAATTACACGCTGGGACTTTTCAACGTTTTCACACAAAGGAGACGCTAAGGAAATCTCTGCTCTCGTCGATCTCCCTGATCGAATCAAAAGATTTGTTAATTTAGAACAAGAGGAACAAAATTTAGTCATTTTACGTAATCAATTTAATAGTTATCACTCTTTATCAGCTGATTTAAAAGATAAAGGTGTTATTTTTACAGATATCTTTACAGCGATGCAAGAACATCCTGATTTAGTTGAGAAATATTATATGAAAGAAGCGGTCAGTGTTGATGAACATAAATTAACAGCTGTCCACGCTGCATTAATGAATGGTGGAGTTTTCCTCTACGTTCCAAAAAATGTGGTAATTGAGCAACCCGTACAAGCTGTTTTTTGGCAAGAAGACCCTGAATTGGCGCTATTCAATCACGTGATTATTGTGGCTGAAGAAAACAGTCAAGTCACTTATGTTGAAAACTACTTGTCCGATCACGAAGAAGCAAAAACAGTTGCTAATGTGGTCGCAGAAGTTTTTGCTAAAGATAATGCAACAATATCTTATGGATCAGTTGATCATTTTGCTTACAATACGACGTCTTATATTAACCGTCGTGGTTTAGCAGATCGAAGTGCGACAATCAACTGGGCACTCGGTCAAATGAACAATGGCAATACATTATCTGAAAACATCACGCACTTATTGGGAGATGATTCATTTACTCATGCGAAGGCTGTGTCAGTTGGTCGAGGAAAGCAAGTCCAGAACTTTACTGCAAAAACAGTTAACCATGGATTACGTTCAAATGGTTTGATTTTACAGCATGGAGTGATGAAAGAAAGTTCGACTGGAATTTTTCACGGAATTGGGAAAATTGAACACGGGGCGACCAAGGCAAATGCGGAGCAAGAGTCGCGTATTCTGATGTTAAATAAAGATGCCCGTGGTGATGCGAACCCAATTCTCTTAATAGATGAAGATGATGTTACAGCAGGACACGCGGCCTCAGTTGGGCGAGTGGATCCAATGCATCTTTATTATTTAATGAGTCGCGGGATCTCAAAAGAAGAAGCAGAACGCTTGATCATCCATGGTTTCTTGGCTCCAGTTGTCTCAAGTATTCAAATTGAAGCTGTTCGAAATCAATTAACAGATGTTATTGAAGGGAAAATTGGTTAAATGGATATTAAAGCAATCCGTGCTGATTTTCCACTCTTAGATCAAGAGGTCAATGGTCACCCGCTCGTTTATTTAGATTCGGCTGCAACAGCACAAAAACCGAATCAAGTTATTGAATCAGTAGACGATTACTATCGATCAAATAACGCAAATGTTCATAGAGGTGTCCATACCATTGGTACCCGAGCAACTGAACAGTATGAAGGTGCGAGAGACCGAGTTCGTCAGTTTATCAATGCGAAAGAGCGTGAGGAGATTATTTTCACCAGAGGGACGACAACAGCGATTAATATCGTTGCGATGAGTTACGGTAATCAAAATTTAAGTCCTGATGATGAGATCGTCATTACGCAAATGGAGCATCATAGTAATATTATTCCTTGGCAACAACTGAGTAAGCGAACAGGTGCAACGTTAAAGTATATTCCGATGGAGTCTGATGGAACGATTACATTAGCAGAAGTCGAGAAAACCATCACATCTAAAACAAAAATTGTCGCGATCACTCATGTTTCTAATGTGTTAGGTACGATTAATCCGATTAAAGAAATTGCCCAAATTGCTCATAGACAAGGAGCTGTTCTCTTAGTCGATGGCGCTCAAGGCGTGCCACATTTAAAAGTCGATGTTCAAGATTTAGATTGTGACTTCTATGCTTTTTCTGGTCATAAAATGGTTGGTCCAACTGGAATTGGCGTTTTATACGGCAAAAAAGCATTATTAGATGCGATGGAGCCTGTTGAGTTTGGCGGAGAAATGATTGATTTCGTTGATCTTTATGATTCGACTTGGAAAGAGCTTCCTTGGAAATTTGAAGGGGGCACGCCGATTATCGCGGGGGCTGTTGGTTTGAAGGCTGCCATTGATTATTTAGAGAAAATTGGTTTAGACAACATAGCTTCACATGAACAAAAGCTTGTTGAATATGCGCTTGAACAAGTGAAGACACTCGATGGGATCGAATTATACGGTCCGAAAGAGAGAGCGGGACTCATCACTTTTAACTTAGCTGATGTTCATCCACATGATACAGCAACAGTGTTAGATACAGAAGGGATTGCGATTCGAGCAGGTCACCACTGTGCGCAACCGTTGATGAAATGGCTGGATGTAACGGCAACAGCAAGAGCGAGTTTTTATTTATATAATACAGAAGAAGATGTTGACCGATTCATAGCTGGATTAAAGAAAGCGAAGGAGTTTTTCACAGATGTCTTTTAATAATTTAGATGCACTCTATCGCCAAGTTATTATGGACCACTATAAAAACCCACGCAACCGAGGGTCATTATCAGAAGATGCTTTGACGTTGGAAATGAATAATCCAACGTGTGGTGATCGGATTGAAGTGCACTTATTACTCGAAGATGGGTTGATCAAAGATGTCAAATTTGAAGGTGAAGGTTGTTCAATCAGTTTGGCTTCAGCATCGATGATGACACAAGCAATTAAAGGAAAAAAGCTAATTGAAGCTTTGGAGATGTCAGATGCCTTTTCACAATTGATGCTTGGGGAAATCGATGATTTATCCGATTATGAGATGGGGGATGCAGATGCGCTACAAGGTGTGTCTAAATTTCCAGCTCGGATCAGGTGTGCTACTCTAGCATGGAAGGCAATGGAGAGAGCAACAAACCAGTAGACAAATGCTATATTCGAATGTTTCGATAAAATATAAGGAGGGGTATCATGGCTAAAAATGTACCTACATCAGGAGAGTATAAATATGGTTTCCATGATAAAGACGTTTCAGTTTTTCGTACTGAAAAAGGCTTAACTCGAAAAGTGGTTGAAGAGATTTCAAACATGAAAGAGGAACCTGAATGGATGCTTGAATACCGTTTGAAAGCCCTTGAACATTTTTATAAAAGACCGATGCCACAATGGGGTGGAGATCTTTCTGAACTTGAGTTTGATGAGTTGACCTATTACGTTAAGCCATCTGATAGAATTGAGCGGTCGTGGGATGAGGTTCCTGAAGAAATTAAGCAGACTTTTGAAAGATTGGGTATTCCAGAAGCTGAACAAAAATATTTAGCAGGGGTCTCAGCACAATATGAGTCTGAGGTTGTTTACCAAAGTCTAAAAGAAGACCTTGAAGAATTAGGGATTATTTTTCTTGATACAGATTCAGCTCTTAAAGAGTATGAAGATTTATTTAAAGAATATTTTGGTACAGTTGTGCCATATACGGATAATAAATTTTCTGCACTGAATTCTGCCGTCTGGTCAGGTGGTTCATTTATCTATGTACCAAAAGGGGTTAAATCAGATACGCCGTTACAGGCTTACTTCAGAATTAACTCGGAGAAAATGGGTCAATTTGAGCGGACATTGATCATTGCGGATGAAGGATCGTCTGTCCACTACGTTGAAGGATGTACGGCACCTGTCTTTTCATCAAGTTCATTGCACAGTGCTGTCGTTGAAATCATCGTTAAAAAAGATGCTTACTGCCGTTATACAACGATTCAAAACTGGGCGAATAACGTCTATAACTTAGTGACGAAGCGAGCAACTGTAGCCGAAAATGGAACGATGGAATGGATTGACGGTAACTTAGGTTCTAAATTGACGATGAAGTATCCATCAATCATGCTAATGGGTGAAGGAGCAAGAGGGAATACATTGTCGATTGCTTTAGCAAGCACAGGTCAAATGCAACATGCTGGGGCAAAGATGTTCCACTTAGCACCAAATACGTCATCATCAATTGTATCTAAATCAATTTCACACAGTGGTGGAAACGTGTCTTACTTAGGGCTAGTTCATTTTGGTCGTAAAGCAGATGGGGCACGAGCGAATATTGAGTGTGATACGATGATTATGGATAACGAGTCAACGTCAGACACGATTCCATATAACGAAATCTTGAATGACAACATTTCACTTGAGCACGAGGCGAAAGTCTCTAAAGTATCTGAAGAGCAACTCTTCTACTTGATGAGTCGTGGTCTTGATGAAATTGAAGCAACAGAAATGATCGTGATGGGCTTTATCGAGCCATTCACAAAAGAATTACCAATGGAATATGCTGTTGAAATGAACAGATTGATCTCATTCGAGATGGAAGGTTCGATTGGTTAATATAATAAAACCCTTGTTACAGGCTATCCTGTGACAAGGGTTTTTTACTTTAAAATTTAACTTTCCTTAAACAAGCCAAACAATCCTGGTTCGATTGTTAATTCTCTGAAATCGGGATCATCATAGTGTTCTTGCCAAGTATTGTAGCGCATTTGAAAAATTTCGCCACGTTTTTTCTGATTAAACAACTGACAGAACTTAATCGCCTGCTCGCAATATTTTTTCCCTTCAGGAACATTTTTTCGACAAAATGCTAAGATACCTCGATTAAAAATAAAATTTAAATGGGGATCTAGTAGTTCTACCTCTTTTGAATACTGCTCTTCAAAAATTAAGATAGTTTCTTCAGCATAATCATACCTTTGATGATACACAAATGTTGAAAAATTATTTGTTAAAATCGTATGCAATAAACTCATGTCTTGAGGAATCGATTGATAGAGTTTACTTTTTTTAAGAGCTGTTTTCATTAAAAAATAGGTTGTCTCAACATCAAATACAAATCCAAAAATAGCGTAAAGTCGCAGCTCCATTTCACCCCAATCATCGACTTGCATCAAGTAGTTTTGGACCGCCTTGTTATGTACTAATTCACCTGTTTGATTTGCCTCGATTAATGCCTCGATAAAGTAGACTAAAAATTGCTCCCAACTGTATGGACTTAGCACAGTATCCTTAAGGCGAAGCTTCATCTTTTGTAAATTGTCATAATCGTTTGCCTCATTATAAGCGATTACTTCATTAAAAAAATCACGAAGATGCTTTTCAAAGTCACTTCCCATTAAAAAATGAAATTCTTGCGGTGTTGTATTAACATTTTGCAAAAGTTCATGAAATAAATCAACTGGAATCATTGATTGCTCATTTTCAAACCGTGAGAGCTGAGCAATCGATAACGTACTCCCGGCTGCTTCTTTTAGTGTGAAACTTTTTCCTTTGCGAATCTGTTTAAATGTTTTTCCGTAAGACATCAAATCACCTCATTTTTGCAGATATGCAAACTTTATTCTGTCTCGATTATACTTCTTTTACACTAAAAGTGAAATATAAAAAGGAAGTGATCATTAATGTTTTTCTATATTAAACGTTTTTGGAAAGAAAATAGTCTTGTTTTCTTATTGATGTTAATAACTGGAGCATGTCAAACGGTTGCTGCTGTATTAACCGCTGATGCTTTAAATGCTTTAATTGACTTTGATTTCCATCAATTTTTCTTGATTTTAGCAATGATCTTAGGAGTCTACTTAGTCTTTCTATTCTTTTTGAACTTTGAAATTAACAAACAAAGCCAAACGATGCAAATCATGTCGACAGCAGTTCGAAAGGATATTACAGAACGAATTGAAGAGACGAGTTATTCAGACTTTCATAAGAAACAAGTTGGGACGTATGCTGCTTGGTTAAGTACAGATATTAATACAATTGAAACCCAAGGATTCGACCAATTTTATGCCGTTATAAAAGGATTGATTGCAACAGCCACTGCTGTCGTTGGACTATTTGTTTTTCATTGGAGTATCGTAATTTGGACATTGTTTGTTTCTGGGCTGACGCTTCTATTGCCAACACTTTATCAAAAAAAACTGGCCAAAGCGTCCCTTAAAACAACAGAGGAAGGTGAGCGTTTCTTAAGTCGAGTCAACAATGTCTTGAATGGTTTTGATACACTTTTTTCATTCAATTTATTGAAGAAAATTACCAAGGATACTAAAAAAGCGTCGTTAGATTTGGCTAATGCGAAGAATGATCGAGTAAAGATTATAGCAAAGGTAGCTATTCTAGGTGCGTTAGGCAATATTTTTGGTCAACTGTCAATCGTAGGCTTAACAGGATATTTAGCATTTACATCTCTCGTTACAGTCGGAGCTTTTTCTGCAACATCGAACTTAGCAGCTACTATTTTTAACACGGTTGGAAACCTAAGTCAACAAATGGCGACATTTCGATCAGTAGAGCCGATTTTTGAAAAATTCAATCAAATTAAATCAGCTCCCCAAAAAGGGAATAAAAAAATTAATCAGATTGACAAAGGAATTGTGCTTCAAGATGTTGCATATGCTTATGACGATAAACATGTTTTTAAAAATATTAACCAAGAATTTCAATTAGGTAAGAAATATGCCATCATCGGAGCTAGCGGGAGCGGAAAAACGACATTACTTAATATTCTAAATGGAAAGCTAACAGATTATAATGGTTCAATTTTATTTAATGGTCATGAATTAAAGTCACTGTCAGGACATGATTTAAGAGAATCGATTCTTTATCTTGATCAACAACCTTATTTGTTTGATGGAACGATACGAGATAACCTTACTTTAGATGAGTCGTTCACAGATGAAGAAATCGAAACTGCCTTAAAAAAGAGCTCATTGAAAGAAGTTGTCGCTAAGCTCCCAGAAGGCATTGATACGTCGATTGGTGAAAGTGGCCGATTGCTATCAGGCGGACAAAGGCAACGGGTAACCTTGGCAAGAGGATTGCTTCGGGGTAAGAAGATTATTTTACTAGATGAGGGAACCTCGAGTTTAGATCAGAAAAGTGCATTGGAAATTGAAGAAAATCTAATGAAACAAGAAGATTTAACCGTCATTATGATCACTCATCATTTACGAGAATCGATTGAAGCAAAATTAGACGACGTACTCATCTTGCCATCTTAAAAAAGTTTGGTATTATACTTGTTTCCTCATGAACTAGATAAATATAGAAATACAGGGTATAATTTTAATAAATGACTAATTACTCATATTATAGGGGGTGCGAATATGACAAATCAGAACAATGAGCCTCAAGAAACAAAGCAAGAGAGTGGAAAGCCAGTTGTTGAAGAACAAGAAACCAGAAATGCTGGTGAAGAAAATCAATCACAGACTCAACCAGAGCAACAGACGTATCAACAGCAACATGCGCAGCAACAAGCATATCAACAGCAGTTCACTCAACAGACACGCAGGAAACAATCGGGTGGTTTTTTCAGTTTTGACAAAATGATTACACCAAGTATTATCAAAGGGATTTTTATCGTTGGACTTATTATAATCGTATTATTAGCTTTAGTTATATTATTAGAGAGCGTATTATTAAGTGTAGCTATATTAATTTTCGGTCCATTAATCTGGAGAATCTATTGTGAATTAATGATTGTTATCTTTAAAATTCATGAATCATTAGAAAGAATTAGACATAAATAAAGTGATGAGATGAACTCTTTTTCACAACGATGATTGAAATCGTTGTGGGAAAGAGTTCTTTTTTTAAATTATAAGCAAATCAAATCATAGTTATCCACATCAATGTTATAATTGCTTAGTGAGTGCTAAAACACGAATAATTTTGATCGCGTGACGAACCGTGATTAGATGTGGAGCGATATGATCGTTTAGCAACTGCTGATATAATCACTTTTGGTCAGTTTTTTCTTCCTGAGTTTATCAGAAATCTTTTACATCAAACCCTACTATAAATAGAGAGTAAATGGGTAACCTAAATAAACTTTGGAAAATGACGATATAGTAAACAAACTTAGTTATTTAATTTAATTATATAGAAAAGAAAGTCAGGGGAAGACAATGAGACTAGTGACAACAAGAGGATTACAAGAAGGTAGTGAATTGGCCAAGCCTATTTATAATGATCGTGGTAAGGTGTTGGTCCAAAGTGATGTTAAATTAACACGGCGAATTATCAATCGTCTCTTAGAATTAGGTGTGACCTTTGTCTATGTCAAAGATGAACTATCTGACGACATCTTGATTCATTCCACAATATCAGACGAAGTGAAATCAGAATCGATTCAAACAGTTAAATCTGTCTTTCAATCATTTAAAGATACAGGTTTTAAAAACAATTCATATTTATTGGATAAAACGACTGACAAAATGATGGACTTAGTCGATCGATTAGTTCAGCAAATTCAGTCAGATGATCAAATGCTCACTATGATGTCAGATATTTTTATCAGTGATGATTATCTATTTGAGCACTCAGTTGATGTAGCGATATACTCTATCGCGCTCGCTAATGAATTAAGGTATTCAAACAATGCGATTAGAGAGATTGGCTTAGGTGCAATTTTACATGACATCGGAAAAGTCTTTATTCCAGAAATGATCTTAAAGAAGACGAGTCAATTAACCTCAGATGAATTTGAAACGATCAAAACGCATCCAGAACTTGGCTTTGAATATTTGAGAAAATCTGATTATCCTTTATTAGTTGCACATTGTGCTTATCAACACCATGAGCGATTAAATGGTTCGGGATATCCACGTGGCATAAAAGGAGATGAAATTCATCGGTTTGGAAAGTTATTAGCGGTGACTGATGTGTTTGCCGCAGTGACAAGTGACCGAGTCTACCGGGAGGCAAAATTACCACAAGAAGGCTTGGAAATTTTATATTCAGGTAGTGGAACGCTCTTTGATCAAGAAATGGTGAGAGTTTTTCGAGAAAGTATCACCGTTTATCCGAACGGGGTAACTGTGGAGTTAAACAATGGTGCTCGTGCAATTGTTGTTAAGCAAAACAAGACACTATCTAATCGGCCAGTTGTTCGCGTAATCAGTCATGGAAATGAAACCGTTACGCCATATGATTTAAATCTCGCAGAAAAACTACATATCACTGTTGTTGGCTATAGACTATAATCAAATCTTGATAATATCCCTCTTAACATCAGCATAATCTATGTTAGGAGGGATTGTTGTGAGAAGGAAGAGAAACCGAGTCATTCAAACAAAAAGTGATATCTTAGCATTAACAACTGTTATTTTCTTAATCATTACAGTCCT